>Ga0209426_1000242_pt1 | contig 74154 bp, 69 predicted proteins | sample Deesub1362B_J571_FD_187697 | JGI IMG/M metagenome (GOLD analysis project Ga0209426, IMG submission 187697) | Deep oceanic, basalt-hosted subsurface ecosystem from Juan de Fuca Ridge flank, Pacific Ocean, CORK Borehole 1362B_J2.571 (SPAdes)... ... | reverse complement strand
CTGTTGCCGGTTCCTGGTGCCGCTCCTCTTCCGGGTGGAGCGGGTGGGGGCACGGCCGCGTGGCCCCTGCGTCCTGGCCGTGACCCACGTGGGCACCTTCGAGCCCATGTTCGTGGCCTACGCCGGCCGCGTTTTCCGAGCCAAGGCCCTGTTCGCGGTGGACCCCCGCTACCCCTGGTTGCGGTTCATCTACGGGGCGTTCTGGGGGTTCGAGGTGACCACCGATCCCGAGAGGAAGAAGTGGCTCAACCGAAGGAGTCTGGCCCGGGCGGTGGAGTATCTCAAGCGGGGTGGGGTGGTGATGGTGTTCCCGGAGGGGGAGAGGTTTTGGGAGCGGGTGCTCTATCCCGGGGCCGGGGTGTTGGCCAGGCGGGCCGGGGTGCCCCTGATCCCGGTGGGGTTGGAGAACGCCTGCTGCTACCACCCCCAGGCCGAGGCCCAGCCGCTGCTTGCGGCTGCCTGGCGCATCATCCGGGAGACCAGGGAGAAGGGGACGATTCGGGTCCACTTCAGTCCCCCCCTGATGCCGGATCCCCGGCTCCCCGAGCGGGAGGACGTGGACCGGCTGATGCGGGGGGTGGCCGAGGTGTTTGGGGATTGGTACCGGATGTTCTACGGCTTCCCTCCCCCCCAGTGGCCCCCGGGCAGTGGGGCCTGAGGCGCGCTGCCTGCGGACGGGTCATCCCGGCTTGGTTCCGCCGGCAGATGACGGTCGGGCCGGAGCGGTGTAATTTGTCCTCCTCAAGGAGGCTGGCTAAACTGGTGTTTGCTATGTGGAGATGGATTCTGGCGGCGATGGTGGTAGGGCTCTCCTTGCCCGGCCAGGGGGACTGGGGAGGGAGAGTGGGCTTCCAAATGGACTGGCGAGCCGGACAACCTTTGGACCTCACGGGCAGCGTATCCTTGTCCTATCACCACGACTGGTTTTCCCTGGGTGGGGGTTGGAGCCTCCCCTTCACCGCGCCCACCACTTGGTCCGCCTATACACGCGGGAGCTTGAATCTGGATCCTCTCCGGCTAAACACTTACCTTCGCTTCAGCCAAGCTGGGCTCGACTCCGTCCACAACTGGGCGAACCTCTATCTTAGGGTCGACGAGTTCTTGGGAGGGTGGCTTCAGTTGCGGAGCGGAGTTCATCTCAGAGTCATCGCGCCTCTGCAAACCCCCTCCTACTCCAGTTACGGGGACGCCTCCTTGAGGTACAACCTAGAGGTTTGGTGGTGCGAGTTTCGGATTTCCTTCGATCTTTACCCCTCCCCTCCGACTTTCGGGGCCAAGAACCTGGACACCGGCCTTGAGCTCGACCACTGGCTTTTCACGGTCCGCAACAGATTCGAGGACGCTTGGGAGCGAACTTCCCTGGAGGCCAGGTATGACGATGGAACCTTCTCCCTGTATGCCCAAGCCGGTTTCTCCCCCCAGGGGTTCACCGGGCTCACCGGGGAGCTGGGGTGGAGATGCGAGTGGAGGGAGGACTCCCAGGTGCTAGTGGCGCTGGAACTGGAAGTCAGGGGCGGGTTCACCCCCCAGGGGCCCACTTCCCCCCGGTTGTGGCTGGGCCTTGGGCTGGGGGACTGGGACTTGGACCTGGATTTGCAATTTGAATTTCCATTTCACCTCTCCCGGGCCGAGCTGGAGGCAACCTACTCCTTTTGATCCGGCCCCAGGGGCTGGGGAGGGAGTTTGTCCGCGCCCAGGGAGGTGGGATAAACTTTTCTATCAAGCGCAGCACTCAAAACAACGTTTGCCCGGATGCAGCGAGGCTCCTAGCTTCGGCTTTTGCTCACGGCAGGCACGGGAGGGAAGAGTAAAACATGGAAAAAACTTGGGATGTGGTGATTGTGGGAGCGGGGCCGGCCGGGCTGTCTGCCGGCATCTACGCCCGTCGGGCCGGGCTGTCCGCCCTGATCTTGGAGAAGGCCCTCCCCGGAGGCCAGCTCATGGAAACGGACCTGGTGGAAAATTACCCGGGCTTTCCCGACCCCATCCCCGGCCCGGAGCTCATGGAACGCACCAAGAAGCAGGCCCTGAGGCTGGGGGCCCAGCTCAAATTGGCCGAGGCCACCGGGCTCTCCCCCGCCCAGGGGCAGTGGCGGCTGAAAACCAATGCCGGCCAGGTGCTGGCCCGGACCGTGATCCTGGCCATGGGGGCCCGCCACAAGGAGCTCCCCGCCAAGGGGGCCAAGGAGCTCACCGGCCGAGGAGTCTCCTACTGCGCCACCTGTGACGGCTACTTCTTCCAGGGGAAGAAAGTGCTCATGGTGGGGGCCGGGGACTCCGCCCTCACCGAAGCTCTGTTTCTCACCCGCCTGTGTGATCGCGTCTACGTGGCCGTCCGCCATCCCAAAGAGGACCCCAAGGCCATCCGGGCCGTGGCCGCCCTGCGCGACCAGGCCCTGAAAAACCCCAAGATCGAGTTCCTGTGGAACGTGGCGGTGGAGGAGGTGCTGGGGGAGGACAAGGTGCGGGGGGTGGTGCTGCGGGACCTCGCCACCGGGGAGAGGCGGGAACTGGAGGTGGCCGGGGTGTTTGCCAAGGTCGGATACCGGCCCGCCACCGAATGGGTGCGAGGGGTAGTCGAGCTCACCGAAGACGGGTATATAAAAACTGACCCGTGGATGCACACCAGCCAACCGGGGGTGTTCGCCGCCGGGGACGTGCGCCAGCCGGTGGGGAGATACGCCCAGGCGGTGATCGCCGCCGCCGAGGGCACCATCGCCGCCCTGGAGGCGGAGAAGTACCTGTCTGAACAGGCTTAGCCTGAAGGGGGAGATATGAGCACCAATCGCAGCCAGCGGGCATCCCATGGGGGGGATTGGCCCACCATCCCGGAGTTCTTCCAGCGCAGCGTGCGCCGTTACGGCTCCCGGGTAGCCATCCGCATGCCCGAGCTGAAAGGCAGGCGCTTTTCCTTCCGGGAGATCACCTACCGGGAGCTATGGGATCTTTCTGGGAAGCTGGCGGTGTGGCTGTCGGCCCAGGGGATCGGGGCCGGGGATCGGGTGGCGATAGTGGCCAAACCCTCAGTGGGCTGGGCCGTCTCGTTCTTCGCCATCCAACGATTGGGGGCGGTGGCGGTGCCGCTGGATGCCGGGCTGCGCCCCGCCGAGATCCGCCGCATTCTGGACGAGGCGGAGGTGAAATTGCTGTTCGCCTCCCCCAAGAGGTACGAGGAGCTTGTGTCCCTGGTGGAGGAGGTCCCCTCTCTGGGAGAGGTAGTATCGGTGGAGGCCATGCCCGGTGCCCTTTCCCTGTGGGAGGTGCTCCCGGAGGAGGCCCAGGCCCCCCCGGATGGCCAGCCCGCCCCCCAGGACTTGGCCCTGCTCATGTATACCTCCGGCACCACCGGCGACTCCAAGGGGGTGATGCTCTCCCACCGCAACATCACTTCCAACATCCAAGGGGTGCTGGAAGTAGTGCACATCGGCCCCGAGGACAAGATCGTCACCATCGTGCCCTGGTACCACATCTACGGGCTCACCTTCACCCTGTTGGCCCCCCTGTGGGCCGGGGCCACCGTCTCCTACACCGACGATTACCGCAACTTGATCGAGGTGGCCCGCCGCTGCCAGGTGACCATCCTCATCGGGGTGCCCAAGCTGTACCACGCCTTGTGGCGGCGGCTGAAGGAGAACTTCCAGTCTGACCTCATCCGGCGGATACTGTATCGGTTCGCTCCCAAGCTGTTGGGGAAGCTGGTGAAGAAGAAGCTCCTCACCCCGGAGTTCCGGTTCTTCGTGTCCGGCGGGGCGGCGTTGGCCACCGAGGTGGGGGTTGGGTTGCGCCGCCTGGGGCTGGGGATGATCGAGGGCTACGGCCTCACCGAGACCTCCCCGGTGCTCTCCTTCTCCGAGCCGTTCACCAAGCGGGCGGGGACCGTGGGCCGGCCGCTGAAGGGGGTGGAGATCAGGATCGAGAACCCGGACGCCGATGGTTACGGGGAGGTGCTGGCCCGGGGGCCCAACGTGATGCTAGGCTACTACAAGAACGAGAAGCGCACCCGGGAGGTGCTCACCGAGGACGGCTGGTTCCGCACCGGGGACCTGGGGCGGCTGGACCGGGCCGGGTATTTGTATCTGGCCGGCCGCAAGAAGAACGTGATCGTCCTGGAATCCGGCAAGAACGTGTACCCGGAGGAGGTGGAGTGGGAGCTCTCCCAGATCCCCGAAATAGAAGAGGTGCTGGTGTACGAGCGGGAGCGGGGGGGGACCCCAGTGGTGGCGGCCCTGATCTACCCCAACTGGGAAGAGCTCCGCCGCCAGGGCATCGAGGACGAGGAGGCGGCCCGAGACCTCCTGTGGGAAAAGATCAAAGAGGCCCAAAAGAACCTGGCCACCTTCAAGCGCATCAAGAGCAAGGACGACCTGGGGTTGGTCAAGGAGCCGTTTGAGAAGTCCACCAAGCAGGAGATCAAGCGCCACCTGTATGTGAAGCGCTGACGCCCGCACTGGCCGCGCCTGCGCCCGCCACGCCGGGTTACCCCAGGCCGCCTTCGCAGAGGGGGAGGTGAGGGTGGATGTGGAGCCGGGTTTTGGCAGGAGTGGGTGCGGCTTCTCTGTTGCTTTTGGCGGGCTGCGGCTGGTTGGTTCGACTTTGGCCCCCGCAGCACTTGCCGCCCCGACTTTCCGGGGGCTGGGAGCTGGAGCTTGAGGCCCCGGTCTACGCAGAAGACCTCCCCTCAGGGGCCAGCGGGGGCCTGGGGGCAGTTTGGCGCCGGGGGGAGGCGTGGCTGTGGGCCCAGGTGATCGCCTTCCCCGACGTGGAGGCCGCCCAGGCCAGGTTCTCCCAGGAAACCAGCTCCCTCACAGAGGCCCAGGAGTCGGGGTTGGGGGAGGAGGGAGTGGAGCTGGTGCACCCCCCGTCCGGGTTGGTGCTGGAGCTATTCCGGGTCGGGGCCCGGCTGGTGCTGGTGGGCTCGCTGGCCCCCTCCCCGGCGGAGGCCCCCACGGCCGAGGAGGTGCGCCGGGCAGCCCGGCGAATCGGGCAGCAACTCCCTGCTGTCCCCCCAGCGCAGGCGGGGCCGCCCCCGGAAGTAACCTGCGCCCCGCCTGAGGAGACCCCCCACCTTGAGGTTTTGCAGGTCCCCCTTTCCCTGGACGGGACGGCCAACGGGACACTGGTCCTGGTGCTGGAAGTGGTCCCGATGGGGGAGGAGGCGGGCCTGTGCCGCTGCCGGTTCGACCTGTATTTGAAGTGCATCGAGCTCGGCCCGGAGGATGGCGATCCCGGGCTGCGGGGCCCGGGGGACCTGTTCCTGGCCGGGATTTTAGGCTTCCCCTGGGGGGAGGTCACCTTCCTCACGGAAGAAGTGGCGGCGCTTCCCCCGGGAGGAGGCGTGGAGTTCCCGGGGAAGGGACTTCTCATTGCCTCCCGGGAGTACCTGGTGCCCTGTGGCCTTCAAAACGTCCCCATAAACCTGAACCTAGTGCTTCGAAACCACAACCGCGTGGATTTGCTGGACCTTTTGGCCGCCTTCTTCTGGTCCCTGGCCCGGGCCCAACCTCAGGCCCAGCCCCTGTGGGAGACCGCCGAGGGGCTCTCCCGGACCTACGGCCCGGAGGCGGGGGAGCCGGAAGACCCCCAGGCGGCGGCCGAGGAGGTGCCCGGCACCACCCTGGGGGGAGGTAGCACCCAGGGCAGTTTGGACCTCCCCGGCTGGGAGTTACAGTTCGAGATGCAGGTCACTGCCCACGGGGAGTGCTGGCAGGAGGCGGAGGACACGGTGCGCTGCCGGGTGGTGGCCGGGGAGGAGGGCCAAGTACTGCTCACTGCCCGTAGCGAGCCGCCGACCCTTCCACTCACCATCTGGGCACTGACCCTGCCCCCCTGGGCCAGCTTCCAGCCGGCGGCGGGAGTTGGCCTGGTCCAGACCCAGTGCACCTTCGTACCCCCCGCGGAGGCGGTGGGGGGCACCTTCGAGCTCGTCTTCCAGGCGATCGCTGCGGAGGGGGGCCTCGCCGAGGCGCTGCGGCTGATCCTGGAGGTGGTGCCTCCGGAGGGGGCCGGGTGAGGCCGCTGGTGGTGGGGGTGGCGGGCTCTGCCCGCCGGGATGGGAATTCCGATCGCTTGCTCAAGGCTGCCCTGGAGGGAGCCCAGGCTGGTGGGGCCAAGACCGAACTCATAGTCCCGGCCGAATTCTCCTTCTCCCACTGCCTGGCCTGCGAGGCCTGCCGCCCGGACGGCCAGTGTGTGCTCTCAGACGCGGCCGGGGAAGCTTACCGGTTGCTCCTTTCCTGCCGAGCGTTGGTGGTGGCCACCCCGGTCTACTTCCGGGGCCTGCCGGCCCCCTTCAAGGCGTTGGTGGACCGGGCCCAGTTCCTCTACTTCCGCCGCTGGGAGCTGCGGGAGGCTGGCCTACCCCAGGGGCGGCCGGCGGTCCTCATCTTGGTGGCCGCCGGGGAAGAGAGCCAGTTCAGGCTCCTAAAGGAGCAGCTCTCCCCCTGGCTTTCCACCCTCGGGTTCCGGGTGCGAGCCAGCCTGGGGGTGGCCGGGGTGGACCGGCCCGGGGAAGTGGCACCGGAGGAACTGGCGCGGGCCCGGCGATTGGGGCGGGGGCTCCTGGGGCCTGGCTAGATGGTTTTCCCCGTTCGCCACCGCCCCAGGTGGGAGTTGCTGGTTGGCGAACAGGGGGTAGAATGGAGTCCCGGCATGGACCGGGAACGGCTGGGGCCGGCGAGGAAGGGAAAGCGAGATTTCGTCGATTCTTTGGATTTCTCCCCAGAAGATTACCAACGGCTTTTCTCCCTAGCTGATAGCATCAGGGAAAACCCCGCCCGGATGGCCAAGGCCTGCTCTGGAAGCCTCATGGCCACCTTGTTCTATGAACCCAGCACCCGCACTCGGCTCTCGTTCGAAGCGGCCATGCGGCGCCTGGGGGGGGAGGTCATCACCGTGGCTGACCCCGCCACGAGCTCGGTGGCCAAGGGAGAATCCCTGGCCGATACCATCCGCACCGTAGGTGGTTACGCCGACCTCATCGTGCTGCGCCACCCCAAAGAGGGGGCGGCCCGGTTGGCCGCCCTCTACTCCCCGGTGCCCCTGATCAACGGCGGCGACGGGGCCCGCGAACATCCAACCCAGACCCTCACCGACCTCTACACCATCCTCACCTGCAAGGGCCGCCTGGAGGACCTCACCGTGGCCCTCTGCGGGGACCTGAGATACGGCCGCACCGTCCACTCCCTGATCAAAGCCCTGACCCGCTACCCCGACATCCGGTTCCTCCTCGTCTCACCGGAGGAGCTGCGCCTCCCGGACTCGGTCAAAGAAGAGGTGCTCCTCCTCCGACCAGGGGTGAGCCTCCAGGAGAGTGAGCAGCTGGAAGAGTGCCTTCCCGAGGCCGACGTCCTCTACATGACCCGCATCCAGAAAGAGCGGTTTTTCAACGAGGAAGACTACCTCAGGCTTCGGGATGCTTACGTCCTGACCCCGGAGAAATTGCAGGCTGCCAAGCCGGATCTGATCGTGATGCATCCCTTGCCCCGGGTGACCGAGATCTCCCCCGCGATGGATGCAGACCCCCGAGCCGTTTACTTCCAGCAAGCCCGATTGGGGATGTACGCCCGCATGGCCTTGATCGCGGACCTCCTGGGGGTGGCCTAAATGCTCAAGGTAGACCGGATCGAATTGGGGATTGTGCTGGACCACATCCGGGCCGGAAATGGCCTCCGGATCTTCGAGGAGTTGGACCTGGGGCGCCGGGAATCCCCGGTGGCACTGCTCATGAGCGTCCCCAGTACCAAGCTGGGCAAGAAAGACATCATAAAGATCTCCGGGGCCCTGGACCTGGACCTCACCAAGCTCGCCCTCCTGGACCCGGGGATCACGGTGAACTACATCGAGGGGGGTGAGGTGGTGCGCAAGGTGAGGCCAGAGCTACCCCAGCGGGTGGAGGGGCTGATCCGCTGTAAGAACCCTCGCTGCATCACCGCGGTGGAACCATCTGCCCCGGCCATCTTCGAGCTGGTGGAGCGGGGGAGGAAGCGGTACCGCTGCTACTACTGTGGGGAGTCGGTGACGGTGTGAAGGACCTTTTGATCCAGGGGGTGCGGATGGTGGACGCCGACCAGGAACTGGTCGGCGATATTTTGATCAGGGGAGGGATCATCCGGGCGGTGGGGGAGAGAATCCCCGCTCCCCGAGGGGTTCCCGTGCTCCCAGGAAAGGGGAAGACCGCCCTGCCGGCTTTTCTGGACCTGCACGCCCACTTCCGCGACCCCGGTTTTCCGGAAAAGGAGGACCTTCTCACCGGGGCCCGGGCCGCGGTGCACGGGGGCTTCACCGTGGTCTCCCTCATGCCCAACACCGAGCCGGTGTGCGATTCTCCGGAGATAGCGCGGTATATCTCCGCGAAAGCCCGGGAGATCGGGCTGGTGGAAGTCTACCCTGTGGGCGCAATCACCGTTGGCCTCCAAGGGAAAGAGCTCTCCCCACTGGAAGACCTGGCCCCATTTGTGTGGGCGTTCTCCGATGACGGGAAAGGAGTGGAAGATCACGAGCTGATGTGGCAAGCCTGCCGCAAAGCCGCCACCCTGGGGCGGGTGCTCTTCCCTCATTGTCAGTTCTCCGGGATGTCCGATCAGGCTCTCGCCCAAGAGCTCATGGTGGCCCGGGACCTATGGCTGGCCCGCCGGGCCGGCTGCCGGCTGCACCTGGCCCACCTCAGCACCCCGGGGGCGGTGAAGCTCGTCACTCTAGCCAAGGCGGAGCGAGTCCCCGTGACCTGTGAGGTGACCCCCCATCACCTGTGCCTCGAGGGGGATTACCCGGTCAACCCGCCCCTGGTCGCGCGGGAAACCAGGGTGGCCCTGCTGGAAGCACTGAAGGTCGGGGTGATCGACGCCATCGCCACCGACCACGCCCCCCACACCCCGGAGGACAAGGCCGCCGGTGCCCCGGGAATCTCCGGGATCGAGCTTTGTTTCCCGGTTCTCTATACCGAGCTGGTCCGCCCCGGGGCGCTGTCCCTGGCCGAGCTTTCCCGCTATCTCTCCCTGGCCCCGGCTCAGATCCTGGGGCTGAGGAAGGGCCGGCTGCGGGCTGGCTACGACGGAGATCTGGTCGTCTTCTGTGAGGAAGAGTTCACGGTGAGCGAGGACTTTTTCTGCTCAAAAAGCAGGAACACCCCGCTATTGGGCAAGCGGCTGTGGGGCGAGGTGTGGGCCACCATCCACCGGGGGGAGGTGGCGTACCTGGCTGGGGCCATAAAGGGCAGGGACTTCCATGATCATCGACAGGTTATACCGAGCGGTTGAGGAGCGGGGACCGGTGTGCCTGGGGCTGGACCCCTCCCCAGAGCTCCTCCCGGCCGGGCTCTGGGAGGAGGCGAGCTCTCCGGCAGAGGCCTTCCTGGAGTTCAACCGCAGGATCGTGGACGCCACCCTGGACGTAGTAGCCTGCTATAAGGTCCAGATCGCCCACTACGAGGCCCTGGGGGTGGCGGGGCTGGCTTGCTACCGGGATACCCTCCGCTACATCCGGGCCCGGGGGGGCCTGGCCATCGGGGACGTAAAGCGGGGGGACATCGGTTCCACCGCCGAGCGGTACGCCCAGGCCCACTTCCGGGGAGATTTTGAGGCCGATTTCATCACCCTGAACCCCTACCTGGGATCTGACACCCTCGCCCCCTTCCTCCCGGACCTCGAGCGAGGAGACAAGGGGCTGTTCCTCCTCATTCGCACCTCGAACCCCAGCGCCCAGGAGCTCCAAGAACTTCCCTGTTTCAGTCCCCATGCCCCCAAGCCTGTCCCCCTATACCTGAGGGTGGCTGAGCTGGTGGCCCACTGGGGGGAGCGGCTGGTGGGAAAGTGTGGCTACAGCGCCATCGGCGGGGTGGTGGGGGGCACGGCCCGGGAAGCCCTGGCCCGGGTACGGGAGGAGTTCCGGCAGCTGTTCCTGCTGGTGCCCGGGTACGGGGCCCAGGGCGCGCGGGGGGAGGACGTGGCCGGGGCGTTCCGGGAAGGGAACGGCGCGGTGGTGGTGGCAGCCCGCTACCTCATCGGGGCCCACCGGGGGAGGCCGGCCCCAGAGCGCCGGTTCCCCCAATACGCCCGGGAAGCAGCCTTGGCCATGCGTGAGGATATCTGGCGATGGATCGGCAGGTGAGCTTGGTGCGGGCCGAGGTGGTGGAGAACCGGGAACTGGTCCCGGGGGTGTTCCTGCTGCGAGCCCGGGGAAACTTCTCCGCCCAGCCGGGGCAGTTTTACCTCGTGCGGGCCTGGGGGTTGGATCCCCCGCTTTTTCGGCCATTTTCCGCCTTCGACCTCTCTCAAGAGGGCATCTCTTTCCTGTACGCCATCCGGGGCCGAGGCACCTCCCTCCTGGCCCGGCTCCAACCCGGCCATAGCCTCACCCTCCTCGGCCCACTGGGGAACGGTTGGCCCCAGCCGGAGGGGAAACTGGCCCTGGTGGGAGGCGGGGTGGGAATCGCCCCCTTGTACTTGGCTGCCAAGGCCTTCAGGGAGGCGGACGCCTACCTGGGGTTCCCCGGCCGTCCGTATCTGGTGGAGAAATTCCGAGAAGTGGCCGGGAGGGTATGGGTCGCCTCGGAGCGAGGCCAGGGCGGCCACCGGGGATCGGTGACCGAGATCTTCACTCCGGATGGCTATCGGGTTTGCTACGCCTGCGGCCCCCGGGAGATGCTCGCCAGGCTGTGGGAAATGTGCCGCCGGGCCGGGGTGTGGCTCTACGTGTCCCTGGAAGAGCGGATGGCCTGCGGTCTGGGGGCGTGCTTGGGCTGCACCGTGTTCACCCGCAGTGGCCCCCAGCGGGTCTGCCGGGAGGGGCCGGTCTTTCCGGCCCAGGAGGTCTTCTGATGCCGGACACCTCCGTGCGCATCGGGAGTTTGGTCCTGAAGAACCCGGTGCTGGCTGCCTCGGGCACGTTCGGCTTCGGCGGCGACTACGCCCGACTCTACGATGTCTCCCGTCTTGGGGGGATCGTGTCCAAGGCGATTACCTTGCGGCCGCGAGCAGGCAATCCCCCGCCGCGCCTCTGGGAGACCCCCTGCGGCCTCCTCAACTCGATCGGCCTTGAGAACCCCGGCTTGGAAGCCTTCCTGGCCGAAGAGCTCCCCCGGATGCGGGAGCTGGGCACGGCGGTGATCGTGAACGTCTGGGGGGAGGATCCGGAGGAGTACGGGGAGCTGGTCTCCCGGCTCTCCCTCCCGGGGGTGGACGCCATCGAGCTCAATCTCTCCTGCCCTAACGTGCGGGGGAAGGGCCTTGTGGGGGAAAATCCTGAAGCCACGGCCCGGGTGGTGGCCGTGTGTCGTCGGGCCACCGACAAGGACCTGTGGGTGAAATTTCCCCCCCAAGGGGAGGTGCTGCAGGCGGCCCGGGCCGCCCAGCAGGCGGGCGCAACCGCCATCTCGGCGGCCAATACCTACCGGGGGCTGGCCATCGAGCTTGAGACAGGCCGGCCGGTGTTCGCCAATGCCATCGGGGGCCTGTCAGGGCCGGCGATTAAGCCGCTTTCACTGCGATTGGTGTACGAGCTTTCCCAGGTGGTTTCCCTGCCGGTGATCGGGAGCGGGGGGATCGTGAGTTGGCAGGACGCCGTGGAGTTCATCATGGCCGGAGCCCACGCAGTACAGGTGGGAACCGGCAACTTCATCGACCCCCTCTGCGCTCCCAAGCTGGTCCGAGGCCTGAGGAAATTCCTCGTCCAGCGAGGGCTGGGGAGTTGGGAGCTGATCCGTGGCTGCGCTCACCGAGGCGGAATTTCTGGAGCTGCTTAGGCGAACCGGGGCTCTGCTGGAGGGCCATTTCCTGCTCTCCTCCGGGCTCCACTCCCCCCGCTACGTCCAGTGTGCCCGGCTTTTACAACACCCGGCGCTGGCGGCCAGGGTTGGCCGGGCCCTGGCCGAGCGGGCGCGGGAGCTGGGACCGGTGGAGGCCGTGGTGGGGCCGGCACTGGGTGGGATCATCGTGGCACATGAACTCGCCCGCGCCCTGTCGGTGCGGGGGATGTTTGCGGAGCGAGTAGGGGGGAGGTTGACCCTGCGGCGGGGATTTGGAATTGCGCCCGGCGAGAGCTGCCTCATCGCCGAGGATGTGGTCACCACTGGCCGTTCCTCTTGGGAGATAGCCGAGTTGGTGGCTGCCTGCGGGGGACGGGTGGTAGGGGTAGCCTGTCTGGTGGACCGTCGCCCTGAGGCCGCCGCCCTCTCCCTCCCCCTGGTGTCGCTGGTGAAGCTGAAGCTGGAGGCCTTCCCCCCCGCGGAGTGCCCCCTGTGCCGCCGGGGGGTCCCGCTGGAAAAGCCCGGCAGCCGTCCCGGCTGACCGGCGGCCCCCTTGCGGATTCACTCCCACTCGATGGTGGCCGGGGGCTTGCTGGTCACATCGTAGACCACCCGGCCCACCTCCGGGACCCGGCGGGTGATGCGGCGGGCCACCTCGTCCAGGAATTCGCCTGGGAGTCTAACCCAGTCAGCGGTCATCCCATCCGAACTGGTCACTGCCCGCAGGGCGACTACATAACCGTAGTGGCGTTGATCTCCCATCACCCCCACCGCTTTTAGGGGGAGGAGCACGCAAAAGGCCTGCCATATCTCCTGGTAGAGGCCGGCTTCCCGCAGGGCGTGGATGAAGATGGCGTCGGCCTGGCGCAGGACCCGCAGCCGTTCCTCGGTCACCTCCCCCAGGATGCGCACCGCCAGCCCCGGGCCGGGGAAGGGGTGGCGGAGGCGGATTTCCTCTGGCAACCCCAGCAGCTGAGCCAGCTGGCGCACCTCGTCCTTGAACAGGTCGCGGAAGGGTTCCAAGAGCTCAAACCCCAGCCGGGCCGGGAGCCCCCCCACGTTGTGGTGGCTCTTGATCTTGGCTGCTCCATGGCCCCCGGCCGACTCGATCACGTCCGGGTAAAGGGTGCCCTGGGCTAGGAAGCGGATCCCCCCTTCCCCCTGGGCCACCTCCTGGAACACCTCCACGAAGGTGTGGCCGATGCGGCGTCGTTTCTCCTCTGGATCCACCACCCCTTGGAGGGCTGAGAGGAACCGGGCCCGGGCCTCCACCACCCGCAAGTTCACCCCCAGGGGGAGGAGGGCTCGCTGTACCTCCTCCCGTTCCCCGGCCCGCAGGAGGCCGTGGTCCACGAAGGCCGCCAGGTGCCGCACCCCAGCCCGGGCCAACAGCAATGCCAAGGTGCAGGAGTCCACCCCGCCTGAGGCCCCCACCAACACCCGCTCGGCCCCCACTCGCTCTCGCACCCATGCCAGCAGGCGGGTGAGGATGTTCTCCGGGGTCCAGTCGCGGGGCACCCCGGCGAGGGAGAGGAAATTCGCGAGGAGCTGCTTTCCAGAGGGGGTATGGGACACCTCGGGGTGAAACTGCACCCCCAATAGCCGGTGGTCGGGGGAGGCGATGGCGGCGATGGGGTTTTCCTCACTGGTGGCGATCACCTGCCAGCCCGGGGGAGGCTGGGCCACCACGTCCGAGTGGGACATCCACACCGCAAGCGGTTCCGAGAGCCCCTGAAACAGCGGGCCCTGGCAGCGGGTGAGCATCGCCCGGCCGTACTCCCGCCTGGTCCCCTCCCTGACCGAGCCTCCGAACTCGGAGGCCAAAAGCTGCATGCCGTAACAGATTCCCAGGATGGGGAGGCCAGAGGAGAAGAGGCGGGGATCGGGCCGGGGGGCAGCCGGGGCCCCTACCGAGGCCGGCCCCCCGGAGAGCACCACCGCGTGGGGTTCTTTGGCCCGGATATCTTCCCAGGATGCGTTTCCAGGCAGGATCACGGAGAAAGCCCCCAGCTCCCGCAGGCGCCTGAGAATGAGCTGGGTGTATTGGGACCCGAAATCGAGGACCACTACTCCCACAGCCGCCTCACTCCCGGAACACGATCTCCCCGCTTGCGGGATCCAACCGCTCTATGGCGGCCAGGGAGACGATGGGCACCCCGAACCGGGCGAGGAGCTCCCTCCCCCCGCTGAAACATTTTTCAATTACGAACCCGAAGCCCACCAATTCCGCGCCCGCCTCCTGTGCCGCCTCCGCCAGGGCAGCACTGGTGAGCCCCCGAAAGAGGAAATCGTCCACCACCAGCACCCGTTCCCCTGGGCGGAGGTAGTGGCGCGACACCGAAAGCTCCACCTCCCCGCCCTTGGTGGGGGAGGGCACCCGGCGAGTGATGGGCTGGGACATGGTCACAGCTCTGCCCTTCTTCGCGTAGAGGGCGCTGGCGCCCAGCCTGCGGGCCACCTCGTAGGCGATCACGTTTCCGGCGGCCTCGGCGGTGAGCACCACCTGCACTCCGCGGTGGGCGAAGTGGTCGGCCAGGGCCTGGCCGGCCAGGGCCACGAACTCGGGGGCGATGCGATGGTTGAGGAAGCTGTCCACCCGGAGGAACTCCGGTCCCACCACCACGCCCTCCCTCCGCACCCACTCGGCTATCCTCTTGTCCACCTTCCCCCCTAGAGCCCATTTTAGTAGGTTTTTGCGGTCGGAGCAGGTGGCCGGGGGGCTGTGGCCAAGCGAAGTTCCCGCCGGGATTTTTTGAGTTGCTAACCCCATCTCCAATGGTTGGGAAGCAGCCACCTCCCCCGCCCCTGGGGTTCCCCCGGGGTCAAGGCCGCGGGGTTGTGCCTGGGCCCCTGTCCCAGCTCTTTTCCGAGGAAGCTCTGGGTGGTCTCCTCTGGTGAAGGGCCATTCCCTTCTTTGGGGATTGACTTCCCGGCCGGGGGGCCTATAATGAAACTTGCTTTTTGGAAGAAAGGAAGCCGTGGGAACGCCAAAGGCCAATCACTCCTTGCTCCGCGACCATAACCGGGGGCTGGTCCTCAACCTCCTCCGGACCCAAGGCCCACTTTCCCGCACCGACCTCGCCCACAAAACCGGCCTCGCCCCCTCCGTGCTCACCCGCCTCATCCGCTCCTTGCTCCAGGAACAGCTGGTCCGGGAGGTGGGAAAGGCGAAATCAAACGGCGGCCGCCGCCCCACCCTCCTCTCCCTCAACCCCGGTTGGGCCTGCGCCATTGGCCTCAAGGTGGAGAAGAACCGCCTCCTGGGAGCGCGGGTGGACTTGGCCGGCAACATCCAAGCCCACGCCTCCCTCCCCTTCCCCCCCGGGCCCTCCCCGGACCTCCTCTACCGGCGGGCGGCCCAGGTGGTGAGAAAACTCGCCCACGGCCGCATCTTGGGCGTGGGCATCGGCATCTCCGGCTTCGTGGACCCCAGGGAGGGGGTGGACCTCTACTCCCCCATCCTGGGGTGGCGGGAGGTGCCAGTCCGGGCGCCCCTGGAACAGGAGCTGGGGCTGCCGGTGTGGGTGGAAAACGACGTCAATGCCCTCACCCTGGCCGAGTGCTGGTTCGGGGCCGGCCGCCGCTTCCGCGACTTCGTGTGCGTCACCGTGGGGGAGGGGATCGGGGCCGGGGTGGTGATCGGGGGGCAGCTGTATCGCGGGGCAGCCGGCGGCGCCGGCGAGCTGGGCCACACCACCCTCCACCCGGAGGGCCCCCGCTGTCGCTGCGGGGAACAGGGCTGCCTGGAGGTGTACGCCTCAGACCAGTTCCTGCTCTCCCAGGCCAGGAGGCTCGGCTTCCCGGACATCCCCGGGCTGGCCCAGGCGGCCCGCCGCGGCCACCAGGCGGCCCGGGCTGCCTTCGCGGAGATGGGCCGTGCCTTGGGCATCGGCTGCAAAAACCTGGTCAACCTGCTCAACCCAGAGGCCATCGTGGTGGGCGGAGAGCGCCTGGACGCCTGGGACCTGTTCCGGCCCGCCTTCGAAGAGGAAGTGCGCCGCCATTCCTTCCCCAAGGAAGCCGAGGAGTTGGCCATCGTCCCCGCCCAGCTGGGGGAGGACGGCTTCCTCATCGGGGCCGCCACCCTGGCCGTGCAAGAGTTTTTCCGCTTGCCCACAGAAGGGAGCCCGGTGTGGACCTGAGGATTGGTTTTGACGACCGGGGGGAGCTGCGGGTGTTCCTGGGGGAGGAGTTGTATTTGGCCCGGCTGGCAGTGGGGCTGCCCGGCCGGGAGGAGCCCACCCCAACGGCTTGGGAGTCCCCACGGGGAGACCGAACCTGGCGCCGCCGCTACCAGTGGGAGGGGGAGCCGACTTGGGAGTTGGAGCTCCGCGAGCTCGATTCGGCCCTCCTGGTGCGGGTGAAGCTCCTGCGAGATCTGCGAGGGATCTCCCAGCAGGATTCCTTCGAGACCCCGGGGTTGCTGGCCCCCAGCTTCTCCTTCCCAGACTTTCGGCGGTTTTTCCTTGCCACCTACGGGTTGGGAGGAGAGCACGACCACTACCCGGGGGGCTACTGGCCCACAGCGGTGGTGGGGACTGGCCCCGAGGAGCTGCCCCGGGAGGCCTTCGCCCCGCTGGTGTTGGGGGGGGAGGGGGGGGCGCTGGCCATCTCCCCGGGGAACTTCTTCCTCACCAGCCCCCTGGTGCGCATCCGCGGGGGGGCGGCCCGGGGCCTGCACGGGGCGATCGATTCCCTGCCCGCTGGGTTCACCCTGGACACGTGGTTGGTGGCCGGCCCGGATCCCTTTTCCGCCCTCTCCGAGCTCGCCCGCCGGCTTTCCCCCGGCCGCCGCCCCTCACCCCCCACTGGGGGGCAGGTGCTCGAGCGCCTCGGGTGGTGGAATGCCTATGGCGGCTATTACACGGAGCTCTTTCGGCCCCTGAACGGGGAGGAGCTGGAGCGGGTGGTGGCGGGCCTGCGGGCGGCCGGGGTGCCCCTGGGCTACCTGGGCCTGGACCTGTGGTACCCCTATGAGGAGATCGGAAAAGCCCTGCGCTACCGGGCCGATCCCAGGAAGTACCCCCAGGGGCTGCGGCCCTTGCGAGAACGGTGGGGGCTTCCCTTCGTTTTGCATCTTTCGGCCCTCTCCGAGCGGAACGAGTACCGCGCTCCCGGAGGCCACCCAGAGGTGTACCGGGAGATCGCCCAAGACCTCCGGGAGGAGGGGGCAGTGGCTGCCTGGCACGATTGGCTCCGCACCCAGCAGTTCCTGACCCAGAGGCTGCGGGCGGAGCCCCAAGCTGCGGAGAGTTGGTTCTCCGGGATGGCAAGGGCGTTTTCCGAGGCGGGCCTGCCGGTGATCCTGTGCATGCACACCATGGGCATGGTGTTGGCCGCCACCCAGCACCCGAACGTGATCTCCGCCCGCAGCCACACCGATTACCTGTTCTCCCAACGGCCGGCGCTGGAGGAGGCGGCCCGGCACGGGCGGGAAGAGATGCTGGGGGCCTGGGTGCCCCCGGGCTGGCTGCGGGCCCAGAACTTGACCATGGGGGCGGTGCTGGCGGCGTTCGGGCTGGCCCCGTTCTTCGACCTGTTCCTGTCCCGGCCCCACCCGGGGTTGGGAGGGGAGGAGCCCGAGGCGGAAGCCGCCCTGCGGGCCCTCTCCTGCGGGCCGGTGGGGATCGGGGACGGCCCGGGGATGAGCGATCCCCAGCTTTTGGCCCGGCTCCTGGTCAGGGGGAAGCTGGCCCGGCCTGATCATCCCCCCCGCCCCCTGCTCCCCACCCTGGGCCAGGAGCTCCAGACGTTCTTGGCCACCCGGCAGGCAGGGGAGCTTGCCTGGGGATACTTGGTGGTGGTGAACACCGGCCAGGAGGAACTCCCCTTCCGGGTGGACCCCCCTTGGGAAGGGGAGTTTCGCCTGTGGGATGGGTTCACCGGCCGGCCGGTGCGGGAGGCCGCCGGGCGCCTGGCCCCCGGCGGGGTGGCCTATTTCGTGGCCAGCCCCCTCGTCCACGGGTGCTCCCCTTGGGGCCTCCGGGGGAAGCTGGTGCCCGCCCCCAGAGAGGACTTCTCCGTCCAGAGGGATGGGAGAAAACTGCGGGTGTGGACGGGAGGGGAGCCGTTGGTCCTCTGGTCCCCCACCGCCCTTCTGGCGGCCGGGGACCAGGGGCCGGCCTCCCTCACCAGGAAGGGAGAGCTGTGGCTGGTGGCCCCCAGTGACGGGGCCGACTGGCTCACCATAACCAGGAGGTGAACTTCACCGATGGCCAAGAAGTTGTCACTGGTGGTGGCGCTGGCGGTGGTTGGTTTGCTGGCCGGGGCCAAGGAGCCCTTGAACCTGGCCCTCATCTGGCACCAGCACCAGCCCCTGTATTGGAACCGCGCCACCGGGGAGTACGAGCTCCCCTGGGTCAGGGTGCACGCGGTCAAGGAGTACATCGATTCCCCCAGGATCCTCTTAGAGTTCCCGGGGATTAAGGTCACCTACAACCTCCAGCCCACGCTGCTCCGGCAGATCCTGGACTACGCCGAGATCACCCCGGAGGAGGGGAAAAGAGGAGGCCTCTACCAGTACATCGGCGCCGTGGACAACCACCTCAAGTGGACCTGGAAGCTGATCACCGCCCCCGGTTCCCTCACCCCGGAGGAGCGGCGGGAGATGCAGCGCCAGTTCTTCTGGATCAACGGCTACATGTTCGACCGGGACGGAAACGACCCCTACTACGACCCCCGCTACGCCACCCTCAACCTCCTCAAGAACGTCCGCGATCTCTCGGAGCAAGAACTCCTGGACGCCGCCGGGCTTTACCTACTGTGGCAGATTTCTCCTGAACTCCACGAGGAACTGGGGCTTTCGGAGTTGCGGGGGAAATCCGGTTGGACCCCGGAGGACGTGCTGCAGGTGATCGCAGCCCAGCGGGAGGTGTGCGCCCAAGTGGTTGAGGCCTATCGGGCTGTGGCCGCCCAAGGGAGCGAACTCATCACCAGCCCCTTCTTCCACCCCATCGTGCCCATCCTGCTTGAGCGGGGGTGGGGGGAGGACGTGCGGGCCCAGCTCGAGCTGGCACTGGGGCTCCACCAGGCACTGTTCGGGGAAGCCCCGGTTGGGGTGTGGCCGCCGGAGCAGGCCGTGTCCGGGCCCACGATAGAGGCCTTCGCCGCCGCGGGCTTTTCCTGGACGGTGACGAACGAGGGGATCCTGGGGGGCGCCCTGGGGCACACCCCCGCCTTGAGGGAGCTCACCACCCCCTGGAGCTACGGGGGGATGGCGGTGCTGTTCCGCCACCATGGCCTGTCGGACAAGATCGGCTTTTCGTATGGCAATAAGCCCACCCAGGTGGCGGTGGACGACTTCCTGGGGGAGCTGCGGGCGATCTGGCAGGCCCTGCCCAACCCCGAGGAGCACCTGCTCGTGGTGGCCTTGGATGGGGAGAACTGGATGTTCATGGCCGGCTACCCCAACAACGGCCGGAGCTTCCTGCGGGGCCTCTATCAAGCCCTGTCCGAGGCCGACTGGGTGAGGACGGTGCCCCCGCGGGAGTTCCTGGCGGCCCGGCCCGCGACCCGAGAACTGCCCGCGGTGCCCCGGGGCTCCTGGGGCGGGGACCTCTCCACCTGGGAGGGAGAAGTGGACGAGGAGGTGGCCTGGGAGCACTTGACCGCTTGCCGCCAGGCCGTGTTCGCCCACGACCCCAATCCCGCTGCCCTGGACGCCCTGTACGCCGCCGAAGGTTCAGACTGGTTCTTCTGGTACGGCAAGGACTGGGACTCCGGCACCGACGAGCTGTTCGACTGGCTGTTCAAACTCCACCTGGTGGCGGCCTACCGGGAGGCCGGGGTGCCCCAGGAGGCCATCCCCCAAGTCCTCACCCTGCGGCTGGAGCCTTCTCTGTCGGCCAATTTGGGGGAGGTGTCCCTGACCCTGGACGGGACGGCCGGTGAGGAGGAGTGGGTGGATGCGGCCTACTTCCCCGGAAGCGGGGAGGTGGAAGCCCTGTACGTGGGCTATCTGGAGACCACGCTGCTGGTGCGGGTGGACCTGGCCGGGCCCGCTCGCCAGTACATCGGCGGGGACGCCAAGTTGGTGTTCTACACCGCCGGTGCCCCCGGGGAGGCGGCCAACATCGCCTCCCGCCACGCCCAGGTGCAGCTGGGATTCCCCCTGGCCGCGGCCGTGGAGCTTGATTTCTCGAAAGTGAGGCCGGACGGGAGCGGCTACGTATTCCGCTACGCGGCTGATGGACAAGGGGGCTGGCGGCTGGCCTCCCCCATCGCCACCCTCCTGTTCCGCAAGGCGCGGGTGGGTGAGGTGGTGGAGTTCCAGATCCCGATGGAGGAGCTGGGCACCGAGCCGGGGAAGTCCATAAGTTTCGGGCTGACTTTGGAGCGTCCCGGCGCGCTCCTCGGGGAGGCCCCCGGGCAGCCGGTCTACGCCCTCATCCCCACGCTCATAAAAGGGGAACTCTTATTCGAGCTAGAGGACCCCGCCGGGGATGATCACGGCCCTGGAACTTACGTCTACCCGCTGAACAAGGTGTTTGCTCCGGAGGGGATCTTCGACCTCGTGCGCTACGCGGTCTACGACGCCGGGGATTCCTGGCAGTTCGCCCTAGAGTTCACGGCCCTTCCCAACCCCTGGGGCGGGCCGCATGGGTTCTCGCATCCCCTGGTGCTCCTGTTCCTGGACGTGGCGGAGGGCGGGAGCAGCGAGCTCCATCCGGAGGCGGAGGCGGTCAAAGTCAGCTTTGACCCCGACCACCCCTGGGACTACTTCATCCGGGTGGCGGGTTGGCCTGCCTACGGGCGGCACCTGTGGACCCCGGAGGCGGGGCCGGAGCTCGTGTCGGTGACCTCGGACCCCAAGCGGGGACGAATCATCGTCACTGTGCCCAAAAACCTCCTCCCCGAGGTGCGGGGTTTCCACTACGTGCTGGTGGCCTCCCAGGACGGCTACGCCAAGGACTACGTGCGGCCCATCGGGGCTCAGCCCGGGGAGTGGGCCGGGGGTGGCAACCCCGATCCCCTGTGGGCGCCGCTGATTTACGACTACCTGGCCCCGGAGGGCACGAGCCAGGAGGAGGTGCTCTCTTCTTACGACCCGGCGGCGAAGAGGCTGGCGGTGTTGCTGCCGGTGGAAGTGCGCTGAGGGGGTGCCCTCCAAATGGAGAAAGGAGGTGGTCGGGGAGAGGATCGCCGGCATCGGGCTGAGTGGCCCTGCAAACACCGGACTTGGAGGTGAAACATGCTGCGAAGTGGGTCTACTGTGGCGGTAGCCTTGTTGGTGGTAGCCGGGGTGGCGCTGCTGGGAGGGGCCCAGTGCACTCCCCCGGAGGTAGCGGTCACCTTCCGCTACCTGCCCCTGCCGGGAGAAGAGGTGATTTCCGTCTCGCTGCGGGGCACCTTCAACGACTGGGGCGAGTGGCCCATGGAACTGCAGCCGGATGGTTCCTGGGCCATCACCGTGTGCTTGCCCCCCGGTGAGTACGAATACAAGTTCTTCATCAACGGCCAATGGCCCCAGGACATGTCCACTGGCCGGGGAGGAGGGCCGGTGGACCCAGAAGCCCACGGGTACGTGGACGACGGGTTCGGGGGCAAGAACGCCGTCCGCCGGGTGGGGAGCTTCCTCTCCGGCAAGTGGGACTTCAAGATGAGGCTCCTGCCTGGCCCGGAGATCGCCCACAACACCCTGGAGATCACCTACAGCCTGGCCGGGTTCGATTTGACCGGCCGCTCCAAGTTTGGCTGGGCAAACGCCTTTGAGGAGCAGGCCTTCGAAGTGACAGGGCTCCTGTGGGGCCTGGTGGACATGACCGGGGGCATGTACTTCGACCCCCAGGCGGTGGCCTACAAACACACCTTCCTGGAGGGGCAGTTCAACCTCCTGGGCCTGGACCTCACCGCCAAGGTGGAGCATTGGGCAGAGCCGTACCTGCCCTCGGACCGCTGCCCGGTGGCGGTCACCTTCCGCTATATCCCAGCCCCTGGGGAGACGGTGACCTCGGTGAACGTGGCCGGCGATTTCGACGGCTGGGATCCCTCCGACGCCTGGACAGCGATGGAATATGACCCGGCCACCGGCGAGTGGTCGGTGACCATCTACCTCACCCCGGGGCCCATCCGGTACAAGTACGTGATCAATGGCACCTGGCCGGGCAGCATGCGGGACGACCACCCCATCACCGGGGGCCCCATCGACCCCGATCTTCCCACCGACCCCGCGGTCCAGTACCTCTACTACGTGGACGACGGCTTTGGTGGGCTGAACGCCACCCGGGTGGTCCCGGGGGAGTGTCCGGCGCCGCCCACCGTCCCGGTTACCTTCCGCTACGTCCCCGCTCCCGGGGAGACGGTGACCTCGGTGAACGTGGCCGGCGATTTCGACGGCTGGAACCCCGGAGATCCCGCCACCGCCATGACCTATGACCCGGCCACCGGCGAGTGGTCGGTGACCATCGATCTCCCACCTGGGCCACACCAGTACAAGTACGTGATCAACGGCTGGTGGCCTCCCAACATGGCTACCGATCACCCCATCACCGGCGGCCCAGTGGATCCGGATGCGGACGACTACGCATATGGCAGCAATGCGGTGCGGCTCGTAGGGGACCCCATGCCCGCCTACATGCGCTACACCCTACAGGCCAGCTTTGGGAACCTGACGGGGACGGTCAGGTTCGAGGACTGCTGCTGCGGCATCGAGTTCAAGGACCTCACCCTCACCTTCTCCGACCTCTCCTTCTGTTGCGGGATCACCTATGGAGCCGAGCTTTACTTCACCAAGCGTGGCTTTGAGTACCTCAAGCTTTCCACGGACAACTTCATCCCGCTTTGCTGTGGCATCAGCCTGGGGCTGGAGGTGGTATACGGGGTGGACTACAAGCAGCTCAGCCCCAAGTTCAGCTGGGAGGGGATCTCCGGCTGCTTCACCCTGTACGGCGACCTCGCTGTGAGCGGGAACTCCCTAGGCGGGCTGAAGCTGTACGGATTTAAGCTCCGCTGTGACCTGGGCGAGTGCAACTACCTGGAGGTGCTCACCGCCCTCAACCCGGCCGAGGTGGAGAGGATCCTGGGGGCCGACATCTTCTTCGGGGACGAGTTCGAGTACCTCAAGCTCGGGTTCTGCGGCCCGGCGTGCTGTGGTGGGCAGTGGAACCTGGCGGTGACCACCTTCTTCGGCGGCGGGGGCCTGTTCGACATCACCCGCATCTGGCTCGACCTCACCCTGCCCTTGGCCCCCAACCTGACCACGGTGGTCAACTTCTCCCCCACCCTGCAGGAGCTTTACCTGGGGGTGACCTTCGAATTCTGAGGAGGGTGAGGGGCTTGATGAGCAGGGGGTTGGTACCCGCGTTGGCGCTGGGGCTGGCGGTGGGGGGCCTGGGGCTCCTCACCGCCGCCCAGTGCCCCCCGTTCACCACCCCGGTCACCTTCACCTACATCCCGTTGCCCGGGGAAGCGGTCACCTCCGTCTCCCTGCGGGGCAGCTTCAACAACTGGGGGGAGTGGCCCCTGGAGGAGCAGCCGGACGGCTCCTGGACCCTAACTGTGTGTCTAGAGCCCGGCACCTACCAGTACAAGTTCTTCATCAATGGCCAGTGGCCGCAGGATATGGCCACCGCCCGGGCCGGGGGGCCGGTGGACCCGGAGGCAGATGGCTATGTGGACGATGGCTTTGGGGGTCAAAACGCCGTTCGAATCGTGCGCCTGGCTGCCGGAGAGTTCTACCTCCGTCACCAGCCGGAAGACCCCGCTTTCCGCAGCGTGGCCGACGGCCGGCTGGTGCTCCGGGTGCAAGTGCCACCGGGGGCGGTGGAGGAGCTGCGCCTGGTCACCCCCAAGGGGGAGTTCCCCCTGGAGCGCCAGCTCGCGTGGGCGGACGGGGAGATGTGGCGGGTGGCCCTGCCCCTTGAGCCCCTCAGCTACCGGTTCTCCGGAACCAGGAGTGACGGGGAGCCCTTCGCCCTGCCCGGGCCGGAAGCCCCGCCGTTTCAGTTCTCCGGGGAAGACCCCTTCCCTCAGCTCGACTGGCTTCGCGGGGCAGTGGGTTACCAGATCTTCCCCGACCGGTTTTACAACGCCGACCCGGAAAACGACCGCTTGGCCCTGGAGAGCGACGCCCACAACTTCAGTCCCCTTTCCCCGGCCCCCCTGCTTTCGGGCTGGTCCGACCCCGTAACGGAACTGCACTGCTGTCACCAGTACTTCGGGGGGGATCTGGCTGGTATCAGGGAGAGGCTCGACTACTTGCAAGAGCTGGGGGTGAGCCTGCTCTACCTCAACCCGGTGTTCGACTCGGGTTCTGCTCACGGTTACGACACCCACGACTACCTGCGGGTGGCCCCCCGGCTGGGGACGGAAACCGAGCTGCGGCAACTCCTGGCCGATGCCCGGGCCCGGGGGATCAGGATCATTTTCGACTTCGTGCCCAACCACACCGGGGTCGGCTTCTGGGCGTTCCGGGACGTGGTGGAGCGGGGGCCGGAGAGCCCGTATTGGGACTGGTACTTCATTCGACGCTGGCCGTTCACCCCCGGGGACGCCGCTGCCTACCAAGGCTGGTGGGGCTTGGGGAGCCTCCCCAAGCTCAACACCGGCCACCCGGAGGTGAAGCACTACCTGTTCGAGGTGGTCCTCCACTGGTTGGAGTTCGGCTTTGCCGGCCTGCGGGTGGACGTGCCCACCGAACTCATCGACGCTGCCCGCTTCTTCGCCGAGCTCCGCAGCCTGGTCAAGGCCCGCTTCCCGGAGGCCTACTTGGTGGGCGAAATCTGGCAGCTTTCCCCCCAGTGGGTGCGAGGGGATGGGTTTGATTCCCTGATGAACTACGCCTTGGGCCGGGGGGTGTTGCTTCGGTTCGCCCAGGGGGAACTCTCCGGGGAGGAGGCGTTGGGAGAGCTGGGGCGCTACTACGCCGCCTACGGGGAGAACGTGGTGGGGATGGGATTCAATGTGGTTTCCACCCACGACACCTCTCGCCTGCTCTCCGATCTGGGCGGAGGGGGCCTGGGGGCTGTCCCTCCCCCGGAGGCCCTGAGCCGCCTGAAGCTGCTCGCCACCCTGCTTTTCACCCAACCCGGCGTCCCGGTGATCTTCCAGGGGGAGGAGCGGGGCCTGTTGGGGGACAAGGAAAATCACGATGCCCAGCGATATCCCATCCAGTGGGACCAAGGTAACGAAGAGGTGCGGCAGCACTTTCAGCGGCTGGCCCGGTGGCGGAGCGAGCTTGCGGCCTTGACTAGCTCCCATTTGGCCACCTGGTCGGCTCAGGGTGGGGTGCTGGCCTACTTCCGGGGGCAAGGGAGGGAGGTGTTGGTGGTGGCCAACAACTCCCCCCGGCCGGAGGTGTTCTCCCTGCCCCCCGGGCGGTGGCGGGTGCTGGAATCCGGGGCCACCCTCAGCGGCAGCACGGTGGTGCCGCCCCTTTACGCTTGGGTGCTCCTGCAGGAGAGCGACTGAAAGAGGAGGTGATGTGATGGGGCGAGTGCTCATTCGAGCGTGGTTTGTGGGAAGTAAAATCTAGCTTGGGAGGTGGAAGTATGCGGAAGTTTCTAGCCGTAGCGGTAGTGGTGTCGGCATTGGGAGCTTGGGGCCTGGGGGCCGAGCCGGGAAAGATCATCATCTGGGCGGATGACACCCGTGCTCCGGTGTTCGAGGCCATCGGACAGGCCTACACCGAGGCCACCGGCATCCCGGTGGAGGTGGTGGAGGTTGGCTTCGGGGACATCCGAGGGCAGTTTACCACCGCCGCCCCGGCCGGAGAAGGCCCGGACATCATCATCGGGGCCCACGACTGGGTGGGGGAGCTGGCCGCCAACGGCCTGCTGGCGGAGATCGTGCTCCCCGAGGAGCTGGCGGCCCAGTTCGACCCAGTGACCCTGGAGGCGTTCACCTACGGGGTGCTGTATGGACTCCCCTATGCCCGGGAGGGCGTGGCCCTGGTGTACAACAAGGCGTTGGTGCCCGAGCCACCGGCCACCTGGGAGGAGCTGGTGGAGCTGGCCCGGGCCCTGACCGACCCCACCGCCCCCATGTACGGTTTCGCCGTCCAGAACCCGGATCCATACCACGAGTTCCCCTTCCTGTCCGCCCTGGGGGGCTACATCTTCGGCTACGACGAGGAGGGTAAGCTCAACCCCTGTGACGTTGGCCTGGACTCCGAGGGGGCCATCGCCGGGGCGGAGATCCTGGACTCCCTGTTCGAGGAGGGCCTCCTGGCAGCCGGGATGGGCTGGGACACCTGGACCGGCCTGTTCGCCGAGGGTCGAATTGCCATGGTCATCACCGGTCCCTGGGCCATCGGCATCGCCGAAGGCGCCGGAATCGAGGTGGGCGTGATGCCCATCCCGCCCATCCAAGGGCAGCCCCCCAAGCCGTTCGTGGGGGTCCAGGGGGTGATGGTGTCCGCCTTCTCCCCCAACCTGCCGCTGGTGGAGGATTTCCTGTTCAACTACTTCGCCACCAAGGACACCATGCTCGCCCTGTACCAGCGGGACCCGCGCATCCCGGCCTTCCTGCCCGCCTATGAGGAAGTGGCCGACGATCCGATCCTGCGGGGCTTTGCCGAGTCCATCGCCAACGGGGTGCCCATGCCCAACATCCCCCAGATGTCCGCGGTGTGGGGGGCTTGGGCGGATGCCATGGCCGCCATCGGCAACCAGGACCTGGAGCCGGCCGAGGCCCTGAAGCAGGCCGCGGACAACATCCGCCAGACCCTGGGCTGCCCGTGAGCCCGTCCGGGGGCGGGGCGTAGCCCCGCCCCCTTTTTCCACCATGCGCCTGCCGCTGGGGGCAACCGGACGCACCCTGCTCAAGGTCCTGTTGCTGGGGCCTTTGGACGCCGGGGCGGTGTACTTCGCGGTGCTGCTCTCTTGGCAGGGGAGCTGGGGCTTTTTGGCCTTCCTCCTGTTGGGGGTGGGGGGGATCAATTTCCTCACCCTGTCCCGGCGAAGTTACCCCCTGAGGTACCTGGCCCCGGGGCTGTTCTTCCTCCTGCTGATGGTGGTGGTCCCGGTGGGGTACAACATCTACCTTTCGTTCACCAACTACTCCACCGGCCACATCCTCACAAAACAAGAGGTGATCAGGCTCCTCACCTCCCGGGAGTACGCCCCCACCCCGCCGATGCGGTTCCCCTTCCACGCCTTCGGCACCCCGGATGAGCTGTATGGGCTGGTCCTCCTGCCGGAGGAGGGGCCGCGGCTCCTGTGGCCGGACGGCCGCCTGGCCCCGTTGGAAGGGCACCGGCTCGAGGACGAGGACGGCGATGGGGTCCCGGAGACGCTGGACGGCCATCCCCGGCTGGTCGGCCGCCAGCTCCTGGCTCACTACAGCACCCTGCAGGCCCTGCGGGTCCCCTGGGAAGGGGGGTGGCTCAGACTGGCTACCTTAAGGGAATTCGGCTACTTTTTGCCCCAGTTCCGCTACGATCCGGCCCGGGACGTGCTGGTGGACCAACGCACCGGGGTGGAATACCGGGCCGGGACGGGTGGGTTTTACTCCCCAGAGGGGGAGCTGCTTGAGCCCGGCTGGTATACCTGGGTGGGGGTGAAAAATTACCTCCGTTTCTTCTTCGACCCCGCTTACCACCGGGCTTTCGGCCGGGTGTTTTTGTGGAACGTGGAGTGGGCGGTGCTGACCGTGGTGTTGAGCTTCGCCCTGGGGTTGGCGCTGGCCATCCTGCTCAACGATCGAGGGCTCAAGCTGCGCAAGTTTTACCGATCGCTCCTGATCGTGCCTTACGCCCTGCCGGCCTTCATCTCGGTGCTGGTGTGGCGGGGGTTTTTCAACACCCATGTGGGCCTGTTCAACCAGCTTCTGCGCAACTGGGTGGGGATAGAGGTTCCCTGGCTGAGCGAGGTGTTTTGGGCTCGGTTTTCCTTGATCGTCACCAACCTGTGGCTCACCTACCCCTACATGATGTTGGTCTCGCTGGGGGCGCTGCAGTCCATCCCCGGGGAGCTGTATGAGGCGGCCAAGATCGACGGGGCCGGGCCTTGGAAGAGGTTCACCCGCATCACTTTTCCCCTGCTCATGATTTCGATTGCGCCGCTGCTCATAGGTTCCTTTGCTTTCACGTTCAACAACTTCACGTTGATTTGGCTCCTCACCGAGGGGGGGCCGGTGGTGGAGATCGGCTCCCGGGCCGGCGGCACCGACATCCTGCTCTCATATGCCTACAAGCTGGCCTTCCAAGGGGCGCGGGGGAACGAGTACGCCATGGCCGCCGCCCTGGGGGTGATCATCTTCCTCATCGTCACCTTGATCTCCGGGCTCAGCTTCCTCAGGACCAAGGCCTTGGAGGAGATCTCCCGGGGGATGTGATGGCAAGGAGAAGGGTCAAGGCAATGTGGAAGAGGCTGCTGCGGCACGGGCTGGCTTGGCTGGCCATCGCCTTCGCCCTGTTCCCGGTGTTATTCGTGCTCGGCACCTCGTTCAATCCGGCCAACAGCGTGTCCACCACCCGCATCGTCCCCGCCCGGCCTACCTTGGGTCAGTACCGGACGTTATTCTCCGAGTACGAGTTCCCCAGCTGGCTGTGGAACTCGGTCAAGGTAGCTGGGGTGAGCGCCACCCTGAGCGTTTCCCTGTGTGCCCTGGGGGCTTATGCCTTCTCCCGGTTTCGCTTCCGGGGGCGGCGGGCGGGGTTGCTGACCTTGCTTCTGGTACAGATGTTCCCCCAGACCCTGGCCATGGTGGCCATCTACATGATCCTGCTCGCCATCAAGGAGCACCTTCCCTGGCTGGGGTTGGGCACCCACCCCGGACTGATCCTGGTGTATTTGGGGGGGGCCATCGGGTTCAACACCTGGTTCATGAAGGGGTATTTCGACACCATCCCCCGTTCCTTGGAGGAGTCGGCCCTGGTGGACGGGGCCACGCCGTTCCAGGCCTTCCTCAGGATCATCCTCCCCCTGGCCCGGCCCATCCTGGCGGTGGTGTTCGTCATCCAGTTCGTGGCCTTCTACTCGGAGTACCTGATCGCCAGCTTCGTCCTCAAGGGGGAGAGCAAGATCTACACCCTGGCGGTGGGGCTCTATTACATGATCGACGAGCACTACACCGACCGCTGGGGGGTGTTCGCCGCCGGGGCGGTGCTGGGGGCGCTGCTGATTTTGGTCGTCTTCTATGCCCTCCAGTCTCAGATCATCTCCGGGCTCACCGGGGGGGCGGTGAAGGAATGAGGGCTCCCTCCGGGCCGAGCCCTCAGCCTCGATCTACCGATTTAACTTGACGACACCGCACTTGGATGTTATAATGTTTATTCCTGAGCTGGTTTTTGGTTGTGTCTGGCAAGGCGAAGGTGCGCTGTGGGACGCGATCGGAAGCGGGTTTGGGCCGGCACGCTGGGGCGCAAAGCGATTTGGTTGGCGATTGGCGTGGGGGTGGTTTTGGCCTCCGCCGCGGGCGGGGCGGCCGTAGTTGGTGGGCGGTGGACTTCCACCCTCAGGCTGGTCTGGACGCCTAGCTTGGATATCCCCTTCGATTCCCGGCTCACTGTGTACGGCGTTTTCCCGGGGATAGATTGGCGCTCCACCCTCAAATTTACCCAGGACGGGATCGACACCTTCGCCGGGTCGGCCGATTGGTCGGCGTGGGTGTTTGACTTCGGGGCGAGGGTGGGGTTCCTAGCAGGCGATCCCCGGATGGACTACCTGCTGCTCGACGTGGAGACGATGCTGGCGGGCGTTTACTTGAGGGCCGCCTTCCTTTTGGAGTACGAGAGTATAAACTCCGCTTACGGGGTGGGAGCAGAGCTAGCAGCGGAAGGAAAGATCGCGAATGGGATCACTATCGCGGTTACCAGCTGGTTTGGGCTGGAGGAGAACGTTGTGGAACAGTTGGGGTGGCAGTTCGGCAGCGGTTACGACATCATCCCCCGCGGGAAGCTGGCCAACCTGAGCCTGACTGCCACCGAGGTGGAGCTTCAGGGGTTATCCCTGTGTAGTTCTGACCTGTATCTCAAGGCCCGGTTCACGAAACCTGGGGGATTCCAGGGGTTGGAATTGGAGTGGTCGTATCCGCTGGAGCTTTGCTCGCTGGATTTGGAGTTCCGCTTGGCGCTTGAAGTGCAGACGAAATCTCTCTCCCTCCGCCCCAGTTTTCAGATCCCTGAGCTGGGATGTCTGGAAGTTTACGTGCGGGTGCTTCCCTGGCAGCTCCTCTCTGGGGCCAATGCAATCACCGGGTTGGTTGTTCAGGGGTTTGGCATTCGCTCTGATTGTGGGGATGGCACTCTGACCCTGGCAGCAAAGACCGCCTTGGGGGGACAGCTTTACCGCCGGCGAGGCGCGGGCACTGATATCGAGCTGCGGGCCTGGGACTACGTGGTGGAGCCGGAACCGGATCAGCTCGTTTACTACCTGCCCACCCCTTATTGGGAAGTGTGGACTATGCAGACGCGGAATGAGTATTACCTATTTTCGGTCGATCTTTACTTCTCCCGGGGAACGGGGGGGATGTTCTCCTTGGGGTTGGTTACTGCTGAGCTGCAGTTGCGGTGGTGTGAGCCATTCTCTTGGCGGGGGGGGTTGGCGGTGGCCCCGGGTTCCATGATAGAATTACAGCTAGAGCTCTCCTTCGCCTTCTAGGAGTCAAAAGCTCTTGTGGGCAGATTAGGGCCAGGGACACAAAAATCTTCTGTGTCTTGGCCATCCTCTCACAACCTAACACCGAGCGGCAGAAGTTCTCCACCCGCCACCACAGTTTGTGCTCCAATGCGATCCTCCCGGGGCGGGATCCTGGGCCTCCCTGGTCTGTCTCAAGGGCGCAGGCCCTCCCCGCGACAGTCGGGACTCAAAACAGGGATTCCAACCACTTAAGTCGGTTCGTCTCTTACGTGGTTTTAAGTGTTCCCTAAACGAAGCGGCCCGGCGAGCCGGGCCGCCTTTCTCCAGACGGGTTGTCGCCTCAGTGGGCGTCAGTCCAGGGTTTGGCCAGCATCCCGTCGAAGAAGTTCCCTCCCAGGGAGAAGAAGCCACCACCGGGCAAAGTGCCAAGCTCACAGTCCACGAAGTCGTCGCCGTAGACATTGCGGTAATACCAACCGCTGCCGCCGTCTACATAAATGGTAGTCCCCCATACCGAGCCCAACGGTGGGATCACGCCCAGGCAGGAGCCAGAATGCCTGACCGCTCCTTTGCTGGCCTGCATGTTGTAGCCGAAGGACTGCCAGGCGGTGCCTCCGGAGCCGAACACGTAGATCTCGGAATAGGCTTCCAGATCTCCAGGGCCTTCCAATACCTGGGCGTAGCTTCGCAGCTCGTAGTGGTTCCCGGAGGCCATCAGCGCGGGAGTGCTCCAGGCCGGGTAGGAATCCATGCTCACGTAGGTGGCGAAGTTGCCACTCCCCACGTTCATCTCCGCCCCGTCGGTCCCGAACACATATGCCCCCACCTCGCCGGTGTAGTCGCTGCCCCAGTGATAGGTCTGGTTGAAGTCCTGGAACCAAATGGCCTCGAACGAGGTCGGTCCGGGCCCGGACGCCTGGATGTGAGTGACCAGTTCATCGTACCAAGAGCTGGCGCCGTCGTTCCTCCTGCTGGAGTACTCCACCGTGAACGGCCCGATGGCCTCGAACCAGTGATGGGAAGCTACGTTCCCCTCGTGGATATGGTAAGCGTTTATCTCCAAGTAGCCCGAGGAAGTGAACACGTCCACTTCCACCACGTCGGCCACTCCCATCATGGCCACCCACAGCAAAGCGGCCATGAGTAAAACGAACCCCTTACCCATTCTTCTCACCTCCTCTTTCTCCGCTGATCAGCACCGGCAAGCTTCCGGTGCCTCAATCCCGCCGGGCCACCACCTGATGCCAGTCCGTAACGGTGAGGGGGAGGGAAAAGCTCAGCAAGCGGCCCACGTCTATGTAGACCCGGTACGCCCCTGGCCGCCAACCGCTGGCGTCAAACTGGTATCGGTAACACTGAGCCAGATCGTCGTAGGGGAAAACATCCCATAAAACCACATGATTCCCTCCCAGAGGTGCTGGCGGATCCAGTTCCACCACCGTGATGGTCACCCGGGCGTCGCAGAGGCTCAGACCGTTTGCTGGGTGGAAAAGGCGCATGTACAGTGTGGAGTCCTGGAGGTACCCTTGGTACCTGAGCCCAGCGAGGGAGATCCGAAACAGCTCTGCCGGGGGTAGGTCTCGGATGCTCACACAGCCGTTTTCTCCCAGCCCCGCCGCGCCACCGGCCACCGCGAGGGGGGAGCCGTGGTGGCCCTCCGCTGTCTGGAAGGCTTTGGCCACCTGGAACGCCCCGAACTGCTCCCGCAGCTGTGCCAGCTCCTCCGCTGGAATGCCATAACGTTGAGCGATCAAGTCCAGTGAGTCCGGGGGGGGCGTGCCGTCCAGCACGATCAGCTTCCCGCTCTCGGCCGCCACTTGTACCAGGGCCCTCACCGTCTGGTCAGGGGTCTTCTCCTCCCCAGTTGACAACTCCACCAAGAGGCTCCGGCCGGTTCCCGTTAGCTCCACCTGGAACCTAGGCCCCGCGGAGAGCGCAGCGGAGAAGGACAACCGTCCGATGAGGGATTCCACCACCAGGTCGAGCCAGGTCACTGCCCCCCGTTCGTGGAGGCGCAGCTCTTCTCGGGCCGAAAGTTCGGTATAGCTGGTGTAGTGGTCGGTGGAGAGTTCGATCTGGGCGGTAGCGTTCTCCCCGAGGATGATGATCTCTATTGGATTGTAGACCCCGGGGCAGATGTAGCCGAAGCGCACCGGCCCCTTGGAGAGGTCGAACACCACCTTGGCTGCTGAGGCGGGGAGGCCGGCGGTCAACCCGAGGGCTACGAGCAGTGAGAAGATCAATCCTACCTGCTTGGTTGTCACCTTTTTACCTCCCCAGTGGGAGCCGGGCCCGGCCCTTAAGGGCCGGGCCCGGCTGGCCACCGCCTCACTCTGCCCCGGCCCGCCACTCGGCCTCCAGGCCGTCGTAGAATTCGCTCTCCATCCAGAGAGCACCGCCACCGGGGAACTCGATCCCATTGAACCTTAGGTAGTGGTCGCCGAAGATCTCTACCCTAAATTCGCCCCAGCCCTCGGCGTAGGCGATGTTGTATGGCATGTAGTAGCTGGACCAGGTGGGGCTGGAGATGCTGTCTGGATCGCCCCAGCCGTAGGAGCCCACCGTTGCCGGGAACCAGTGGCTGGTGTCCAGGAGGCCCATCCCACTGCCGTATATGTTTGCGGTCACCCCCGCCGAGGCGTCTCCGGTGGGATCCTGGATTTGCATGGCGTACCCAATTCCGTACTCGTCGCCGGCGGCAGCCAGGAAGGGTCCGTGATGGTCAGCCTGGCCCAGTCCCACCACGTACATGGAGTTGTTGAAAAGGAGGTTCATGTAAGCCTCTTCTGAGGCGCCGGAGTAGGCCATGGCCCACACCCGGTTGTCCGTGTAGCCGAACAGGTCCTGGGTCCCCCAGAAGGAGAACCAGGCTGGTCCCGCTGAGACGGCCTGGACGCCAGAGTCGATCATGCCGTGGCCGGCATCCCCCGCCCACAGGTGGCCCGAGAACTGCCCGCCCCACCAGGATTCGGCGTGGAACCCGAACTCTGCGCGGTCGTCCCAGCCCTGGGCGTTGAACTCTCCCTCCGCGATGTCGAAGGTAATGGAGACGGTCAACCCTTCGTAGCCGGAAAACTCAAAATCGAACGCGTAAGCCGCCATCCCCAAAAGCAGCCCTAACCCCACAACCGCCAACTTCCTCACAGAACACCTCCTTGTGTGACCAGGTCAAGCTGTCCTTCCCTTTCCCGGAAGTTGTTGACTGCTACCACCTCCTCTCTTCCGGTCCAATTCGCGGGCCTCCGCGACTTTGGATTCAGTGCGGGCGCATTGATCATTAAAAAGGAGAATGCGTTGAAATCAATAGGGTTCGGCTTTAGGTTTTTGTGGAGGGAAGAACTACTTCTTGTTAAGGGTTTTTCTTGCCTTCCCGCGCGAGAAAGTCTCAGGGTTTCGTAAGGCTAAGGATTACAGCAAATTTGCTATGATCAAAGCAACCCTTCGTCCAGGCAAAATCGCAAGTAATCAGCGGAGGTACGCAGTCCCAGCTTCTTGCGGATGCGAAAGCGGTAGGTGTCAACCGTCTTCCGGGACAATTTGAGCTCTCGGGCCACCTCGCTGGCGGTCTTGCCCTGAGCCATGAGGCAAAGCACCTCTAGTTCCCGGTCCGTCAGCAGGTCGGCGGGGGACTCCGTCTCCCCCGCGAGCTCCCGCCGCAGGATCTCCTGCTCCAACTCCGGCGGCAGGTAGTACTCCCCCCGGGCCACCTTGTATACTCCTTCCACCAACTTTTCCGGGGCCACCCGCTTTTCCAGGTACCCCAGCGCCCCAGCCCGCAGCAGGCGCAGCCCATAGCGCTTCCCCGGAAACACGGTCAAGATAAGCACTGCCGGTCGGGGGGACTGGCGCACAATGCGCTTGGTGGCTTCGATTCCCCCCATCCCGGGCATGGCCAGGTCCATGACCACCACATGCGGCTTGAGCTCCCTGGCCAGGGCCACCGCCTCTTCCCCCGTTCCGGTTTCCCCCACCACCTCGATCCCGGCTGCCGATGTCAGAATGCGACGCAGCCCAGCTCGCACCACCGCGTGGTCGTCTACCAGCAGCACCCGGATCATCCGCCCTTGCTCTCTCCCATTTCATCCAAGGGGAGGGTGAGGGTCACCCTTGTCCCCCTGCCCTGGGCGCTCTCCAGCCGGAGCGTGCCCCCCACTTGGGCGGCCCGAGTCAGCATTCCCTGGATACCGGGGGAAGACAGGGCTGCCCTCAGCTCCGCCTCCCCCATCCCCACCCCCTCATCCCGTATCTCCACCACTAGGCCCTGGTCAGTTGTGTTTACGGCCACGTACACCTCGTCGGTTTGAGCATGCCGCACCGTGTTCAAAACTGCCTCTTGGAGTATGCACAGCACGGCGTCGCGCTGGCTTCCCCGCAGGTCCGGGATTTCCTCCCCCATGGTCAGTCGGCAGGAAATCCGAAATGCCTCCTGCAGAGAGGCGATGGTCTTCTTCAAGGCTTGTGGGAAGGGGAGTTCCTTGTATGGAGCAGAGCGCAATTTGAGAATCAGTTCCTTTGTTTTTCCTAATAGTGCGTCGATCCGGCGGAGCATATCCTGGCAACAGCGTTCTATTTTTTCTCTGGATCCAGCCGCCTGCACTTCGAGCGCTTGCCACCGCAAGATGGTTAGCTCCTGGGCTAGCTTATCATGTATTTCAGTAGCAATGCTGACTCGCTCCCTGGTCTGTAGCTCTAGCAACCGATGTCCCATCACGCGCAGGCGTTCTTCCAGATGGCTGATGGTGTGGCGAAGTTGCTCTTGGGGAGAAAGGTCTCGGGTGGTGAGAAGGAGGCACCCGGTGAGGTTCAGGGAAGCTCCCCGTATCTCCATCGGGATTACCTTCCCGGTGCTGGAACGGAGCGCAGCGCGCAGTACGAACCGCCCCTCTTCCGCCAGCTGCCGCTCTGCCTTGTGCAGGGCCCGCTGCCATTCCCTCCGAGAGGGGAAGAACTCCCGGCAAAAGCGCCCCACACAGCTGCCGTACACTGCTCGAGCTGTGGAGTTACAGTCCAAGATCCTCCATCCTCGGTCAACTAGCACCGCGGCCTCAGGGTGAATGCACTCCAGCAGTTGATGCTGGAACTCCAAGGGGACGATCTCCCTCTCTACTGGCCACCCTAGGGCGGCCACCAATTGCCCTTCCTCCTCCAGCCACGTGAATTGCCAGTCGAACTTCACTGTCTCCCCGGAGGCGGTGTGGGTGAGGAGGGCGATCACCTCTGTCTTTGAGCGGGGAAGCCGACTCAATACAGCTCTCAGCCGGGGCCGCATGTTCTCAGGGAAAATAAGTTCCTCCACAGGCTTTCGCAGTACTTCCGACTCGCTGTATCCCAGCAACAACTCGGCTCCTTCGCTCCAGGCCTCGATTCCCGCTCCAGGCCGGAAGACGACCAATGCCGGAGGTACCGTGGGCCGGTTGATCATTGTACGTGCACTTTCCCCAAGCTATTTTCTAGGCAAGCCAAAGATATTCTACTTTTGTTTTAACATGGTAGCAACAGACAGAAAGTGCACGCCGGTTCCGGAACTTTTGCCTTCCCGGTGCAAGGTAGGCCGCCCTGGACAGGAGCGCGGGAGGAAAGCACTTGAACCAGGAGGGCACGCCCCGCGCCCGGCAGGCCGGAAAACTCGCTCAGGTCCCCAAAGCGTCCAAGACGATCCGCACCACCATCAACACCCAGCCCACCCCCACCACCAGCCAGATCACCTTCCGCGCTACCTCAAGCAGGCCGAACAGAAACAGGATCACGGTCAGCAGCCCCAGGTAGCCCAGGGGCATCACCAGGTCTTGGGAGACCTCGTGGGCTTGGGGCAACACCAGGTTGATCAGGCTGAGCAGCCCCCGGCCCAGCAGCTCCGCGGCCGACTGGATGAAGGCCAGGGCCTGCTTTCCCAGTTCCTCTCCCCCCGCCGGGACCTCCACCTGGCCCAAGCACCCCCCGGCCACCACTAACCCCGCCAGCATCCCCACCACAATTCTCATCCCCACGTCACTCCCCTCCTTCCAAGAGAACGCCCCGCAAGCGGAAGTTCCCCCCGCTCCCGCGGAGGCAGCCTATAATAGGGGGCAGGGCAGTTGCGCGCTAAGGACCCTTGTCTCACTGGCTGGACTTCCACGACAAACTCCCCTTTCAGCCGCGACCCCTGGGCGCCCTGGGGAGGTGAGCTGAGATGTGGCGCCCGCTGTTGTTCCTCCTCTGGTGCTGGGCGGCGCTTGCCTGGGCGAACGCGGGGCCCTTCCTCCCGGAGTGGGAAGAAGAGGAAGCCGAGCCGGGCTGGGGCGGCTTTCCAGCCTGGTTGGTGGCCCTGGAACGGATCTTCCGGCGGGGCGTGGGGCGACTGCTGGGCTGGGGGATGCGGAAGACCTTGGGGTTCCCCCACTGGCTGTGGGGGATGGGGCTGGTGAGGTCGGCTAGCTGGCTCCTCTCGGCCCTGATCGGACCCTGTGGTCGCCTGTGGCGCTGGTGCTTGTATTAGGCGGTTCCGGGGCGGACCAAATAAGATGGGGGCGCCTAGCCGGCGCCCCGGAAGCGGAATTCAACCTCAATTGAATCAGTCCTCTTCTGCCTCCGCGATGGCATCCTCGATCTTGTCCAGGGTGGCGCTCAGCTCGTCCAGCAAGCTCTCCAGTTCCTCCCGCAGCCGGGTGAGATCGGTGACCAAGGGCTTCACCTTGTCCAGCAGTTCCTTCTTGGTAACGTAGGCCATATACCACCTCCTTTATCGGCAATTTTAACTCAGCCCGGCGGCGTCAAGGGGCCAAGCTCTGGCTGACCCCCCAGATCCCCAGGTAGGCCAGGGTGAGGCGCACGGCCCCCGCCCCGGCAGTGGCCAGGGAGAAGGCCAGGGGCCGGGCTCCCGCCACCGCCGCCAGGTACACCGCCCCGGTGTCGGGAAAGCCGGGGATCAACAGGAGGAAGAACAAGGCCGGGGCGCCGTAGCGGTCCACCCACCGCCGCCCCACCCCAAACAGCCACCGGCCCCAGCGGCTCCTCTGCCCCCATTCCTCCACCCGGGGCAGCCGCTTCAGCCGCAGGGCCAGATAGAAAACTGAATACGCCCCCAGGAACTTGCCCAGCACGGCCGCGGAGATCACCGCCCACCCCGGGGCGAGCTTGAGCCCGGCCAGGGCGGCCTCGAGCGGTGTGGGCAGGGCAATGGCGGTGCCGGCGGCGTACAGGAATACCAACAGCAGCGTGAGGGCCATTTCAGCCAGCCGGGGGCCGGTTCACGTTTTGGCAGGCGGGGCAGAAATCGGTCCTCCCTCCCCCCACCAGCACTTCCTCGATCGGGGTGCCGCAAACTCGACAGGGCTTTCCCGCCCGCCCGTGTACCCACAGAAAATCCCTCACTTCCCGGTCAGTGAGTTGGTCCCCAATTCGGCGCTTGATCTCCCCGATGGCCCAGCGCAGGGTTTCCGGGATGGCCCGCCACAGCCGGTCCAGCTCCGGCTCGCTTAGGGTGTGGGCGTATCGGAAGGGGGAGAGCTGGGCCCGGAACAGGATTTCGTCGGCGTAGGCGTTCCCGATTCCGGCGATCAGGTGTTGATCGGTGAGGAGCCGTTTGAGCTGTCGCCGCCGGCCCGCCAGCACTCCCCTTAAGGCCTCGGGGGTGAAGGAGGGTGCCAACGGCTCCAGGCCCAATTCCGCCACCGGGCCGGCTTCCCCGGGCGGCAGCACCCACGCCCGGGCCAGCTTCCTCCGCCCCGGCTCGATGACCCGGATGTCCATGCCATCGTCCAAGGACAGCAAAAAGGCGGTGGCGCGGGTGGGGGCATAGCTGGACCTCCCGTGCCACACCCATCCCCAGCGCATGAGGTGCACCAGGAGCCGAAGTTCGCCTTCCAGGTGAAACAGCAGGAATTTGCCCCGCCGCCCCACCTCCGTCACCTGCCGCCCCACCAGCTCCTCTACTGGCGGGTCCCAGGTCTTGAGGAAGGCCGGAAAAAACACCTTGACCCCCCGGACCGTCCGCCCCACGGTCCGGGGGGTCAGGTTCTCCTTGATTACCTCCAGGTCCGGAAGCTCCGGCATCCCCTATGGACAACAGGGGAGGACGATCCTGAACCCGCAGGGGGACCAGCAAGGGGACACGCAGGCCCGTGACAGGACCACCCGCGGCTCACACCACTTCCAGCCGCAAGGCAGGGAACTGAGGCAGGGCCAGAAACAACACCCCGGCCTCTCCACCAGCTTGAGGTAGGTGAAGTACTCGCCCTGGTCGGTGACCACCACTACCTTGTAAAACCCGGCCGCCACCTGGTTCCCCAGCTGGTCCAGCTGATCCCAGGTGGCCAGGAAGCTGGCCGCGGCCACCGGGGCCGGCAGGCTGACCGAGTACACCACCGTGCCGGTGGGCCAGGCCTCGATCCGCCACCCCAACACCTGAAGCTCGTCACAGCAGCAACAGCAGCAGAACAGGCTCCAGGACTGTTTGATCTCTATCTGCACCGGTTCCCCCAGCCAGAAGGCGGTGTAGCAATCCGGCTGGGGAGGGGCCGGCTGGGGACAACACTGGGCCCAACCAAGTGCGCCCAGGACCGCCACTGCTGCCGCTCCCAACAAAAGCGCGCGCTTCATCCGACCATCACCTCCTTTCTCAGTATACACCTTGGGCCGGGGTCGGGTTTCTGAGGGGCTACCGGTGTTCCACGATCTCGGCCAGGGGGCGGCGGGGGCGGGGCGGGGGGGAGTGGGCGGGGTAGCCCACCGGGATCAGGGCCACCGGGCGCAAGTGGGGGGGCAGGCCCAACAGGCGGCTCACCTCTTCCTCTTGGAAGGCCCCCACCCAGCAGGTCCCCAGGCCCAGCTGGGTGGCAGCCAGGAGCATGTTCTGGATGGCGGCAGCCGTGTCTTGCAGGCAGTACAGGGTTTCCCCCCGCTGGCCGTAGGCCTCCCGAGCCCGGGCGAGGTCCGCGCACACCACGATCACCACCGGGGCCTGGGCCAGGAAGCCTTGGCCCCAGGCCGCCTGGGCCAGGCCCCGCCGCAGATTCAGATCCCGTACCACCACGAACCGCCAGGGCTGGGCATTCCCGGCGCTGGGGGCCCAGCGGGCCGCCTCCAGCAAGGTCTCAAGCTCGGTTGCGGACACCTCCCGCCGGGGGTCGAATTCCCGCACTGAACGCCGCGCCCTAATGGCTGCCAATACCTCCATGCACTTCACCTCCCAAGTACCTGCGGGCCTGGCATAGGACCGGGTCGTTATAATAGGGATTACGAATCGGTCCCGCCGGGCCGATGATCCAGGGGTGGCGACATAGGATACAGCTGGCCAAGCCCGGATCAGGAATGGTGGCCGGGAAGATGCCTATCCCATGGGCCCTCTTCTGGGCGTGAAACCCTTCGTCCACCAGGTACTCCATGGCCACCAATTTGCAGGCCGGTACCTCCCGGGCGAGCACCGGCCTCAGGTCGGCGATGATCCTCACCCGGCGGTAGCCCTCTCCCTGGGCCTGCCGCACTAGCCTCCTCCCCTCCCAGATGAGCTGGGCCACGTTGAATCGCCTTCGCTCGAAGTACACCTTCTCCTCGTCCACGAACTTCAGGGCGGGATTGCGGTGAAGCTCGGAGGGCAAGGAGAGCTCGGCCAGCACCCTTTTCGGGGAGGCGGACCTCGGCTTGAGGTACACCACCTGGTAGCCCAATTTCAGGCCATCGGCCAAGTACCGCCCCACCTGGGGCAACACCCCGGGCAGGTCGTAGGCGATCCCGTGGGAGAACACCCGCACCGGGGTGGGGGGGAGGGTGGCGATCAGGTTGGGGATATCTAGGGCGTGGTTCAGGTACAGCTTGACCAGGGAGTGGAGGTGAGGCAGGCGGGGTTGGGAGCGGCCGGTCTCCCAGCGGGATACGGTTACCCAGTGTACGCCCAAAATCTGTGCCAGCTCAAATTGGCTAAAACCCAGCTTGGTGCGTACTTTCTGCACCCAACTCGCTACAGTGATCCCTTGCCCTTCTATTGACTTTGCCATCCGGACACTGTAGTATAGCATTAGTGCTAGCGAGAAAGCTAGTGATAGCTACCCAGAAAGGAGGGGTGTACCTATGCCTAGACCAGCTAAGGGAGAACGGAAGATCCTGGACAAGATCTCTATTTACATCCCCCAGGACAAGGCAGCCAAGCACAACGTCATGGCCCGGCTCCGCAAGCTCGCGGAGAAGAAAGATCGCTCCATCAACTACCTGGTGGTCCAGGCCATCATCCAGTACTTGGACCGGGAAGAGAAGAAGGGTTGATCTTCTCGGTTTTGTAACTAGCAGTTCCCCCGGGGCCTGGCCCAGAAAACCTTGCCCCGGGCTTCCTGGGCCAGGTCCCGGGAGCTTCTGATCTCCCACCATCAGGAACCGCTGGGCTGGGCGTTTCCAGCGCCGGGGAGAGCGGGCCACCTCCAGCGGGCCCGCAAGCTCGGCTGCGGTCACCTCCCACCGAGGGTCAAATTCCCGCACGCTGCGCCTTTATGACTGCCGGCACCTCCATGGACCTCACCTCCCTAGCTCTTTCGGGCTTGACATAGGAGCGGGTCCACGTAATTGGGGCTGCGAATCGGTCCCCAGGGCAGATGATCCGGGGGTGCAGGATGATGTCCACCCTGTGAACCCTTGGGGGGAAGGGGGGCCGCCGCCCCCCTTCCCCGTTTTTGGGCCCAGCCTGCCCTACCCGCCTGTGGGGGCCAGCTCTCCGGCCAGGTGGGCTTGGTAGGCCGACAGGTCGAAGTGGCCGTGCCCTGAGAGGCCGATCAGGATCGTCTTGGATTGGTCTTCTTCGGCGCACCGGCGGGCCAGGGCGATGGCCGCTTGGACTGCGTGGGCCGATTCCGGAGCCGGGAGGATCCCCTCAGCCCGGGCGAAGGTCACCGCCCCGGAGAACACCTCCACCTGGTCCAGGGCCTGCGGGCGCACAATCCCTTCCTCCACCAGGCGGGTGAGCACCGGCGCCACCCCGTGATAGCGCAACCCCCCGGCGTGGATGGGCGGAGGGATGAACTCGCACCCCAGGGTGTGCATCCTGAGCAGCGGGGTCAGCTTGGCGGTGTCCCCGTAGTCGTAGCGAATCTCGCCCCGGGTGAGGGTGGGGCAGGCGGTGGGCTCCACCGCCAAGAGGTCCACCTCCCTCCCCCGCTGGCGAGCCTGGTACCAAAAGGGCAATGCCAACCCGGCGAAGTTGGAGCCCCCGCCCACGCAGCCCACCACCACGTCCGGCCACGCCCCGGCCTGCTCCATCTGGAGCACCGCCTCCAAGCCGACGACGGTTTGATGCAGTAGCACGTGGTTGAGCACGCTCCCCAGGGAGTATTTGGCCTGGGGAGAGGACATGGCATCCTCGATGGCCTCTGAGATGGCGATCCCAAGGGATCCCGTAGAGGAAGGGTCTTTCTCCAGGATACGCCGCCCCACTTGGGTGCGGGGGGAAGGGGAGGGGTGCACCTCGGCGCCGTACGTCTCCATGAGCACCCGCCGGTATGGTTTCTGCTCATAGGAAATCCGCACCATGTACACGGTACAGCCCAGGCCGTAGATCTGGCAGGCGAAGGCCAGGGCACTTCCCCATTGGCCGGCCCCGGTCTCGGTGACCAGGCGTTTGGTCCCCTCGCGCCGGTGATAAAAGGCCTGGGCCACGGCCGTGTTGGGCTTGTGGGAGCCGGTGGGGCTGGTGCCCTCGTACTTGTAGTAGATCCGCGCCGGGGTGCCCAGGGCCCGTTCCAGGTTCACAGCCCGGATCAACGGGGTCGGTCGCCACAGGCGATAGGCCTCCCGCACCCCCTCCGGGATGTCGATCCACCGGTCGGTGCACACCTCTTGGCGCACACACTCCTCGGCGAACAGGGCGGTGAGGGCCTGGGGGTCCAAGGGTTCTCGGGTGCGGGGGTCCAAGGGGGGTGGGGGCGGGGACAGGTCCGCCAGCACGTTGTACCAGGCCTTGGGTAGCTCCTCTTGCTGTAAGTTAAAAATCCTGCGCACAACTTCCTCCTTTTTCAAGCTAAACCTAGGTCGGTCAGCCGCCGATTAGGCAAGCCAGTTCCGATGCTGCGGAAGCTGCGCAGGAGGCCACCAAGGTTCGAAGGGGGGAACGGGGAAGGTAGGGGTCCCCAAGCAGGTGGGAAGTGCTACTCCCTCAACCAGGCCAAACACAACCTCCTCGTGCCACTTGCCACCTCCTCGGGTTGGGGATGGTGCGGCATTATACCGCGAGGAGTAGCGGGCTGCCCGCCGGCCCGTGGGGTAATATTAAATCTGTTTCACAAGGAGGAAGGGGCGATGCCGAAGTACTTTGGGACGGACGGGGTGCGGGGGGTAGCCGGGGTGGACGTCACCCCGGAGCTGGCGTTCCGGCTGGGGAGGGCGGCCGGGCGGGCGTTTCGCCCCCGGAGAGCCCTGCTGGCGCGGGACACCCGGCTCTCCGGCCCCGCCTTGGAGGCGGCCTGTGCCGCCGGGCTGGCCGAGGCCGGCTGTCACGTGGCCTTGGCCGGGGTCCTCCCCTCCCCGGCGGTCTCCCACCTGGTGCGAACGGGAGAGTTCCAGTTGGGCAGCGTCATCTCTGCTTCGCACAACCCCCCGCAAGACAACGGCCTCAAGTTCTATGACCCCCAGGGCTTGAAGCTCTCCCCCCAGGAAGAGGAACGGCTGGAGGCCCTGCTCGATGGAGCTCCCCCCGGCGGGCAACTGGGGCAGGTGGGGCCGTGGCCGGAGGCTGAGGAGAGGTACCGGGACTTCCTCCGGCGAGCCGCCCGGGGGTTGTCCCTCTCCGGGGTCAAGGTGGCGGTGGACTGTGCCCATGGGGCCACGGCTCGGGTGGGCCCCCAGGTGTTTGAGGCCCTGGGGGCCAGGCTGGCGGTCATCGGGGGGGAGCCGGACGGGAGCCGGATCAACGCCACCGGGGCCACCGCCCTGGAGCCACTACAGGCCCTGGTGCGGGCCGAGGGGGCAGACCTGGGGGTGGCCTTCGATGGAGACGGGGACCGAGCCCTGTTCGTGGACAGCCAGGGACAGGTAGTGGAAGGGGACCGGCTCATGGCCGCCTTAGCCCCCCGCCTGCGAGAGTTGGGGGAACTCTCCACCCCGGCAGTGGTGTTCACCGTCCTCGGCGGGATGGGCCCCGAACGTTACCTCGCCCAGCACGGCTTCCGGGTGGTACGGGTGCCGGTGGGGGACCGACACGTGTCCTGGGCCATGCGGGAGGAGGGGATCGAGCTGGGGGGAGAACCCTCCGGGCACATCGTGTTCGGCCGGTTCGCCCCCACCGGGGACGGGCTCCTCACCGCCCTCCTCACCCTCCAGGCCCTCCACCGGCTGGAGATGGACCTCTGTCAGCTGGTGGCCCCGGTGCCGGTCTACCCTCAGGTGCGGGCCGACCTGCGGGTGCGGGATCGGGCCGCGGCCATGGAAGACGCTCGGGTCCAGCGGGCGATAGCAGAAGCGCAGGCCTTGGTCGAACCAGGGGGACGCCTGCTGGTACGCCCCTCGGGCACCCAACCCCTGATCCGGATCATGGCCGAGGGAGAGGACGAACCCCGGCTCAGGCAGGCGGTGGAGTTGCTCCAGACGGCGCTGGCCCCCCATCGGGCCTAACTTCCAACACAAAAAGGTCTTACAGCCGGTTCGCCGCCCCCGAGTCATGGCCGGGGGAACTGGCCGGCTCCCATCGTCCCAAGAGCAAGGCCCGGATTGGGCCTGACCGGGGGCTGCGAAGCTCGGTCAGTGCCTGCGGCAATGGAGGGCGGCTATACTTCCCGCGCCAAACAACATCCCTTAGGCTTGCGGAAAAGGAGGCTTGATTGACTCTGGTGGAGAAGCTTGAGAGGCTGTCGAATGCATTCGGCGTGGCTGGCTTCGAGGACGAGGTGCGGGAGGTAATCCTGGACATGGTTTCCCCCTACGTCGATTCCTGGGAGGTGGACCCCCTGGGGAACCTGATCTGCTCCCGGGGGGAAGGGGAGACGGTGATGCTGGATGCGCACATGGACGAGGTGGGGTTCATGGTGCGCTGGATCGAGGAGGACGGCTTTCTGCGCCTGTCCCCGCTGGGGGGGTGGGACGCCCGCATCCTGTTGGGGCACCGGATCACCGTCCGCACCCGAGGTGGGGAGAAGCGCCTGGGGGTGATCGGGGCGGCCCCGCCCCACATCCTGAAGGAGGAAGAGCGCAAGCGGGTGGTGCCTCTGGAGGACCTGTTCGTGGACGTGGGGGCCAGGAGCCGGGCCGAGGCGGAGGAGCTGGGCATCCACCTGGGGGACCCGGCCACCATCCACTACCCGTTCCAGGAAATCCGGGAGGGGTACGTCACCGGAAAGGCGTTCGACGACCGGGCCGGGTGCCTGGTGGCCATCGAGGCGTTGCGGCTGCTTTCCCAGGAGGAGCTTCCCTACCGGTTGGTGGTGAACTTCGCGGTGTGTGAGGAGGGGGGTCTCCGGGGGGCCAAGGCGGCCGCCTACCGCATCGCCCCCAACTTGGCCTTGGCCCTGGAGGGGACCATCGGGGCGGACTTCCCCGGGGTGCCCCAGGCCAAACAGCCGGTGCGGCTGGGGCAAGGGCCGGCCATCACGTTGGCCGACCGCTCCATCATCGTCTCCCCCCGCTTGGTCCGGTTTCTGGAGGAGACAGCCGAGGCGGAGGGCATCCCCTATCAGTACAAGCTCCCCGCCTACGGGGGCACCGACGCCGGGGCCATCCACACCGAGCGCGGGGGGATCCTGGCCGGGGTGATCTCGGTCCCCTGCCGCTACATCCACTCCCCGGTGTCTACCCTGCTCCTCTCCGACTTGGAGGCCACGCTCCGGCTCACGGTGGCCTTCCTCCGTCGGGCCGGGGACCTCCTGTGAGGGTGCCGGCGGAAGTCAGGCAAACGACCTCTCCCCCGCAGCGAGGCTCCGGTGGTTCCTTCAACCCCCGGGCGCCAGAGGGAGCTGCCCCCTTCAGGGGTGAGGGCCTTGGCTGGGGAGGCGGGCCCACTCAAACAGCCGCCGCAGGGCCAGAGCTTGCCGCCGCACCTCTCGCTCAAAGGCGGGCTTCATCAGGTACACCGCCGCGCCCTCTCGATAGGCCCGGTCGATGTCCTCTTGAAAGGATGACACCGACCAAATGACCACCGGAATGGATCGCAGGGTGGGATCGGCCTTGATCCGCATCAGCACCTCCATGCCCTTGCATCTGGGGAGCGCGAGGCTCATCACTATCAAATCCGGCTTCCAGGCCTCTTTATGTTTTCTCTTCCGCTGCAGGAAATCCAGGGCCTCGGCACCGTCTGCCACCCAAGCCACTTCCCACGGCGGAGGTTGGCTGAACACCCACTGCATGAGTAGGGCGTGGTAGTCTCTGGCCTCTACTAACAGGAGTTTGGGCATGTTAGATATCCAGCACCGCCACCCGGTGGGCGTTCTCCCGGATGAAATCCCGCCGCGCCCCCACGTCCTGGCCCATCAGGGTGGTGAAGATCTCGTCCGCCTCCAGGGCGTCCCGGATGGTGACCTGCTTGAGGATGCGGGTCTTGGGGTTCATGGTGGTCTCCCACAGCTCCTCCGGGTTCATTTCTCCCAGCCCCTTGAACCGGCGCACGGTGAGCTTTCCGTCCCCTTCTGCCCGTAGGCGCTCCAGCTCCTCGTCCGAATACAGGTAGATGCGCTTCTTCCCCTTCTGGACCAAGTACAGGGGGGCTTGGGCGATGTAGATGTGCCCGTGCTCGATCAGGGGCCTGAGGTAGCGGAAGAAGAAGGTCAAAAGCAGCGTGCGGATATGGGCCCCGTCCACATCGGCGTCGGCCATGAGGATGATCTTGTGGTAGCGGAGCTTCCCCAAGTCGAACTCCTCCCGGATGCCCGTGCCCAGGGCGGTGATGATGGCCCGGAGTTCCTGGTTATCCAGGAGCTTGGAAAGGCGTGCCTTCTCCACGTTGAGGACCTTTCCCCGCAAGGGGAGGATGGCCTGGAAGTTGCGGTCCCGCCCTTGTTTGGCCGAGCCGCCGGCAGAATCCCCCTCCACGATGAACAGCTCGGACTTGGCCGGGTCGGTGCTGGTACAGTCGGCCAGCTTCCCGGGAAGGCCGTTGGACAAAAGGGCCCCTTTGCGGCGCACCAGCTTGCGGGCCTTGGCCGCGGCCAGCCGAGCCCGGTGGGCGGTGATGGATTTCTCCACAATTGCCCGCGCCACCCCGGGGTTCTTGGCCAGGTACTGAGAGAGCTGCTCCCGCACCACTTCCTCCACGTAGGCCCGCATCTCGGGGTTCCCGAGCTTCATCTTGGTCTGGCCCTCGAACTCCGGTTGCTGTAGTTTCACCGAGAGGATCGCCACCAGCCCCTCCCGGATGGCCTCCCCGGGGATGGATTCGTCCTTGGCCTTGAGCATCCGCTTCTCGCGGGCGTAGTCGTTGAACACCCGGGTCAGCGCGGACCGGAACCCAGTCAGGTGGGTGCCCCCCTCCCGGGTGTTGATGTTGTTGGCGAACGTGAAGATCTCCTCGTCCAGGGCATCGGTGAACAGCAGCGCCGCCTCCACAGTCCGATTCCCTTGGTCGTCGGCTATGTAGATGGGTTCCTTGTGCAACGGCTCCTTGCCGGTGGCCAGCTCCCGCACGAAGGCCACGATCCCGCCCTGGAAGTGGAACGTCCGTTTCACCCCGGCGATGCGGTTGTCCAGGCGGATGGTGAGCCCGGGGTTGAGGTACGCCAATTCCTTGAGGCGGTGGGCCAGCTTGGAGAAGTTGTAGCGGATTTCCCCAAAGATCTCCCGGTCCGGCAGGAAGGTGATGGTGGTGCCGGTGGAATCGGCCTTCCCAACCGGGGTGAGCTCGCTCACCTTGCGCCCCCGCACGAACTCCTGCCGATACACCTTCCCGTCCCGCCACCTGACCTCCACCGTGAGGGACTCGGAGAGGGCGTTGACCACCGACACCCCCACCCCGTGGAGCCCCCCGGACACCTTGTAGCTGTCGGCGGAGAACTTGCCGCCGGCGTGCAGGGTGGTGAGCACCAGCTCCACCGTGTTCACCCCGGCCTCCGGGTGCTCCTCCACCGGGATGCCACGGCCGTTGTCGCTTACGGTCACCCGTTTGTCTTCGTGGATGACCACGTCGATTTGGCTGCAGTAGCCGGCCAGGGCCTCGTCTACGGCGTTGTCCACTACCTCGTAGATGAGGTGCAAAAGGCCGTCCGGGCCGGTGGAGCCGATGTACATCCCCGGCCGTTTTCTGACCGCCTCGATGTCCTCCAGGACTTGGATCTTGCTGGCGTCGTAATCGTGCCCCTTCATCTAGTGCACCCCCTCCCCGAAAGTTTATTACATGGCAAAAGAATCCGCAATACATCGGCATTTGTTACCGCAAGGCACCTTTTTTGTCCCTGGTCCGAGCGAGGGGTTGCGGGTAAGCTCCCAGCCGGAAAGGAGCGAGTGTGAGGCTATTGGAGTGGCAAGGTCGGGAGATCTTCGAGCGGGAGGGGATTCCCGTGCCCGCGGGGGAACTGGTCCGCAGCCCGGGGGAGGCCCGGGCCGCCGCCCAGCGGCTGGGGGGGGCGGTGGTGCTCAAGGCCCAGGTGCCGGTGGGAGGGCGGGGCAAGGCAGGGGGCATCCGCCGGGCGGGCTCCCCCAGCCAGGCGGAGGAGATCGCCCGCCAGCTCCTCGGGGCCCGGCTCAAGGGGGTGCCGGTGGAGGCCCTGTTGGTGGTCAGGGCGGTGGAGGTGCGCTCCGAGCACTACCTGGGGATCACGGTGGACCGGGGTTGTCGCATGCCGGTCTTCATCTACTCCCATTCCGGAGGGGTGGAGGTCGAGGAGGTGGCCCGGACCCGGCCGGAGGCGGTGGTCAAGGTACCGGTGCCCCCCCTCGAGGGGCTGTTCGCCTTCCGGTTGCGCCGCTTGTTTTCCCCTGCCCCCGCCCCCCTCCGCAGAGAACTTTTCCGGATCGCGCGGCAACTGTTCTCGGTGTTCGAAAAATACGAGTGCAGCCTGGTGGAGATAAACCCGCTGGCCGGGACGGAGGACGGCCTGGTGGCCCTGGACGCGAAGGTGATCATCGATGACGACCACCGCCCCGGGGACCAGTTCGCCGGCCTTTCGGAGGCCAGCCAAGACCACTTGGAGGCGGAGGCTAGGGAGGCTGGGCTGTCCTTCGTGCGCCTGGACGGCGAGGTGGGGATCATCGGGAACGGGGCCGGACTGGTCATGGCCACGTTGGACCTGGTGGCCCAGGCCGGGGGGCGGCCGGCCAACTTCCTGGACATCGGGGGTGGGGCCCGGGCGGAGCGGGTGCGGAAGGCGGTGGAGCTCGTCGCCCGGACCGGGGCGGCGAAGGTGTTGTTCGTGAACGTGTTCGGCGGCATCACCCGCTGCGACGAGGTGGCCCAGGGGATCGTCGAGGCCACGGCCGGGCTGGGGCTGCCGGTGGTAGTCCGGCTCACCGGCACCAATCAGCGCCAGGGCCGGAGGATCCTGGCCCAGGCCGGGCTGGTCCCGGTGGACACCATGGAGGAAGGGGCTGCCCAAGCGGTGGCCCTGGCCAAGGGGGGAACATGAAGCTCATTGCTGCGCTGGGAGCAGGGCTGGTGCTGAGCGCGCTGGGGTGGGGCCAGCTGCCGGAGTTCATCCCGCTTTCGCAGGTGCAACCAGGGATGACCGGCTACGGCCTCACCGTGGTGGCGGGGGAGGAGATCTCCCGCTTCGAGGTGGAGGTGGTGGCGGTCCTGGACGAGCCTGGGGAGCGCAACGACTTCATCGTGGTGCGGGTCTGGGGGGAAGCCATCGCTCGGTCCGGGGGGATCGCCCAGGGCATGTCCGGGAGCCCGGTGTACCTGGAGGGTAAGCTGGCCGGGGCGCTGTCCCGGGCTGCCCGCTGGTCCGCTGAGCCGGAACGGCCCTTGGGGTTGGTGACCCCCATCGAGGTCATGTTGCCGGTGCTGGCCGAGGCCCAGGCCGGCTCCCCGCCCATCCTGCCCCCGGGCAAGAAGGAACCTCGGGGACAAGTCCCCCAGGAGCTCAAGTTCGTGGCCGCCCCGCCGACGAGCCCCCAGCCGGGGGTGCTCTACGCCTGGCCCATTGCCAGCCCCGTGATGGCAAGCGGGCTCTCCCCCCGGGCGGGAGACCTCCTGTGGCAGGGGGTTGACCTGGGGTTTGAGTGGCACCCGGTGGCGGAGCTTGCCTGGCCCGGTTCCCTCCGGCTCCCAGGGCTGGCTGAGCTTGGCTTCAGCCGCCTGGTGCAGGCGCCCAGCGGGGTGCAGACCCCCAGCGCCCCCCTGGCCCCCGGGGCCCCGGTGGGAGTGGGGCTGCTCTCAGGGGACATCACCTTGGGGGCGCTGGGCACGGTGACCTTGGTCCAAGACGGTGCCGTGTTGGCCTTCGGACACCCCTTCCTGTTCTCCGGCCGCACCGACTACTTCCTCACCTCCGCCTACATCTTCGACACCGTGGCCGCCCTGGACATCCCGTACAAGCTGGGCAGCCTGGGGCCGGTGCAGGGGACGGTGGTGGCGGACCGGTGGGCGGCGGTGGCCGGGGTGATGGGCCAACCCCCCCACCCGGTGGGCCTGGAGTTCCTCATCCACGATGAGGTCCGGGGGTTGAGCACCCAGGTGGCCGTGGACATGGCCCGGGAGAGGAGGCTTTCTGCCCTGCTTTACTACATCTCCGGCCTGGGGGCCACCGACCGGGCCCTGGACCGCATCGGCCCCGGCACGGCCATGGTCCGCTACACCATAACCGGGGCCGGGATGCCCCGCCCCCTGTCCCGCCGCAACGTGTTCCTCTCCACTTGGGACATCGCCCGCTACCTGCCCTGGGAGGCGGCCCTCGTCACCCAGGTCCTCGAGTACAACGAATTTTCCGACCCACAGCTCTTGGAAATCGAACTCGAGGCCTCCGTCAGCGACCAACTGCTGGCGGTGTTCATCACCGACCTGGTGGTGGACGGGCTCGAGTACCACCCCGGCGACACGCTGCGCTTCCTGGTGGAGTTCCAGGATTGGCGGGGACAGTCGCGGGATTGGACCGGGGAGATCCTCATTCCACCGGATGTGGAGACACCGTATTTGGTGCTGCGGGCCTACGGTGGGCCGCGGCCCCCAGAGAAGGGGGAGGCGGCCCCGGAGATCACCTCCCTGGAGGAGTTGATCGAGTACATCGAGGACATCCCCTCCTACGACACCCTGACCGTGGAGCTGTTCGCCCTGGATCCCATCTCGGACCTGATGGGGGAGCCCTGGCTGTACGGCATCGGGGAGGTTTCCCTCACCGTGGGCGGGGTGGTCTACGGGGAGATGTCGCTCATCATCCCGTTCGACGACCTGGCGGACTAGGATGTGGGATTTGAGGCGGGCGGCCCAGGCAGTGGGGGCGGAGCTGATCCGTCCCCGGGCGCCCCTGCGGGCTTCGGGGGCCAGTTGCCATTCCCGGGAGGTGCGTCCGGGGGACGTGTTCGTGGCCCTGGTGGGCCGCCGGCACGATGGCCACGATTTCCTGGCCGAGGCCTTCTCCCAGGGGGCAGTAGGGGCACTGGTGGCCCGCGACCCCGGGGTGGGTCACAACTTGCTATTGGTGGACGACGTGCGGCGGGCGCTGTGGGAGCTGGCCAGCTGGCGCCGGGAGCAGCTCCCCATCCCGTTCGTGGGAGTAGCCGGCTCCTATGGGAAGACCACCGCCAAGGAGCTGCTGGGGGCCGCCTTGGGGGTGCGGTACCGGGTGTTCCGGGCCCGGGCGTCCTACAACACCGAGGTGGGGGTACCCCTGGAGATCCTGTCCGTGCCCCAGGATGCCGAGGTGGCGGTGCTGGAGCTGGGGGAGGAAGCCCCGGGGGACATCGCCCGCCTCACCCAACTGGTCCAGCCCTGGGCGGGGTTGATCACCGGGGTGGGGGAGGCCCACCTGGCCTCCCTGGGGGACCGGGAAGGGGTGGCAGACGTGTTGTGGGAGCTGGCCCAGGCCCTGCCCGAGGAGGGGGTGCTGGCCCTGAACTGGGATGCCCCGGAGCTGCGCGCCCGGGCCGCCTCCTGCTGCGGGGTGTGCCTGCGGTTTGGCAGTGCCCCCCCGGCGGAGTTCTTCCCCCACGGGGTGGCGGGGGACCTCCCGGAAGGGGTGAGGTTCCGGGCGGCTACCCCCCGGGGGGAGGTAGAGGTGGAGCTCTCCCTGTTGGGTGAACACGTGGCCACCTTGGCCTGCGGGGCCCTGGCCCTGGCCTGGGGGTTGGGGGTGCCGGAGGCCGCGGCCGCCCCGGCCCTGAAGTGGGTGCAGCCCCTGCCCCATCGGTTACAGCTCCTCCCCGCCCCCTTCGGCTGGATCCTGGACGATTCCTACAACGCCAACCCCCTGTCGGTGCGGGCGGCCCTGCGCACCCTGATGTCCCTGCGCCTGCCGGTCCAGCGCCGGGTGGCCTTGCTGGGGGACATGCTGGATCTGGGTCCCCAGGAGGAGAAGTTCCACCGGGAGATGGTCCAGGAAGCGAGTTGGCAGGGGGTGGACGCGCTGTTCGCCTTCGGCCCCCGGATGTGCCGGGCCTTTTCCGCCTGGGAGGGGGAGGGGGCGGCGGAGCCGGAAGACCTCTCCGCCCTGCTGGGCGAGTTGAGACGGGAAGTGGCTCGGGTGCCTACCCTGCTGCTGGTCAAGGGATCCCGGGGGATGGCCTTGGAACGGGCGGTGGAGGCATTACTGGAACCCCAAGGTTCCGGCTAGCTCGCTCCCTGAGTCCCCTTTCGGCGGGCACCCCGGCAAGGAAACTGCCTGCCCCACAGCCGTCCCCTGGCGTGGGCCGGGAGCCCCAGCCGGGCCCGGAGCTCGGCCAGCACCGGGTCAACACCTCCGGCCTGGGGCGAGGGCCTGGCCCGCCTCCTCGTCCATCTTCTCAGCATGGGGCGAGGTTACTGTCCCCGAAAGTCCCGGCCCATGGCCGGCGGCCCTTGCGGGGAGGGAGCCGGCCCCGGACCCAGTGGTCGCCGGTCCGTGTCCTGCCTAACCTTGCCTTGAGCGCGGGCTTTCCCGCGCCAGGGCGGCCAGGGCGGCCTGGGTGACCCGGGCGATGGCCTGAGGTAGGGGGAGGCCGCGGAACGAGCACCCGGCCGCCCGGGGATGGCCCCCGCCCCCCAGCCGAGCCGCCAGCTCCGCCACGTCCACTCCGCCCTTGGAGCGCAGGGACACATGCACTTCCCCCGGCGGCCATTCGGTGAACAGGATGGCCACCTCCACCCCCCGCAGGTTCCTCAGCTCCCCCACAAACCCCTCGCTCGCCTGCTGGTCGAGCCCCAAGGAGCGGAGCATGTCCGCCGACACGTACCCCCAGGCCAGCTTCCCCTCCGCCTCCAGGGTCACGGTGCCCAGCATCTTTTGGAGGAGCTTGAGCTCGGCCAAGCTGCGGTGCTCCAGCACCGCCGCGGCGATCCCCGCCAGGTCCCCTCCCAGGGCCACCAGCTCCCCGGCCGCATGCAGGGTGCGGGCGTCCACCGAGGCGTACTTGAAAAAGCCGGTGTCGGTAGCCAGTCCCAAAAGAAGGAGGTGGGCCAGGTGTCTATCGAGTGGTACCCAACCTTTGGCCAATCGGTAGATGAGGAGGGAGGTGGCCGGGTAACTGGGGTCGCAGAGGTTCAACACCCCGAACCCGGTGTTGGTGGCGTGGTGGTCCAGGACGATGTCCGGCTTCCCAGTGGGGAGGAGTTCGGCTGCGGGGCCGATCCTCTCCAGGGAGCCCGAGTCCACCACCACGGTGGTGTCCGGGTGCCAGCCCCGCAGGGCATCCACCCCCTCGATCACCTCCACCCCGGGGATCTCCCGGAAGTAGCAGGGTATCCGGTCGGGGATGCAGGCCCGGGCTTCCTTTCCCAGTCGCCGCAGCATGAGTGCGAGCGCGGCGCTGGAGCTGATGGCGTCCCCATCCGGCCTGACATGGCCGACCACCAGAACCTTTTGGGCAGCACTCAGCCGGGCTCGCACCCTCGCCAGGCGATCGTCCACCGAAATCCTCCCGTTTTTTGGGCTTTGGAAGCCCAAGCTTACTTTGAATCCTCCCGGGGCGCACCGCCGTCGGCAGGGGTGAGAAGGCGGGGGGCCAGGGCGCTGGCCAGCCGGTCCAGCTCCTCTAGGTCCAGGGTTTCCCCCCGCCGGCGGGGGTCCAGCCCGAGTTGGGACAAAAGCGCGTCCACCTCCGGCAGGGGGAGTAGGGAGGCCAGGGCCCGGCGGATGGTCTTGCGGCGCGCTTGGAACAGGAGGGCCAGGGTGCGCTCGAAGGCCTCCGGCGGGGCGGTGATCAAGGGGGCCGGTAGCCTCTGGAGCCGGATCAGGGCCGCGTCCACCTCCGGGGGAGGGAAGAACACCGTGTTGGGCACCCGGCGCAACAGCTCCAGCCGGTAATAAGCTCGCAGGTGGGTGCCCAGCCGGGACGCCTCCGGCCCCGGGGGGGCCACCAGCTTCTCCCCCACCTCCCACTGAATCAGGAACACTGCCCCGGGGGGACGGGCCCGCAGAAGCCGCAGCAGCACCGGGCTGGTTATCCGGTAGGGGAGGTTGCCCACCACCAGCGCCCGGTCCCCGAATTGGTTCCAGGGCAGGGTGAGGAAGTCGGCCTGGATGATTTCCACTTGGGGCCAGGGGCCCACCGACTCAGCCAGCAGGGGGATGAGCCGGCGATCCACCTCCACCGCCCACAGTTTCTCTACGTGGGGGGCCAGGGCGCAGGTCAGGGTGCCCACCCCGGCCCCCACCTCCACCACCTGGGCGGGGCTCAGCTCCAAGATGGCCTCCAGGATGTGGACCAGGGTGGCTCGGTCCACCAGGAAGTGCTGGCCCCATGACCGGCGCAGCTTGATCCCCCGCTCCCGGAGGAGCCCCCGGAGTTGGGAGGGGCGGAGCAGCCGCTCTGCCTGCGGCGGGAGGTTTTCCGGCATGCTACAAGGGTACGCCGCCTTCCCCCCCGCACCAACTTCCCCGGGTAGAGAAAAGCGGGGGTGACATCCAATCACCCCCGCATCCACGAGCGATTGTCGGTTAAGCCCAGCCGCGCAACCGCACCGCTTCCGCCACCCGTTCCACCGCCACCACGTACGCCCCCAGGCGGTTGTGGATCCGGTAGCTCTGGGCAGCCTGGTGCACGGCGTGGAAGGCCGCGGTCATCTTGGCGTCCAGGAGCCGATGTACCTCCTCCTCGGACCAGTAGTAGTTGTAGGCGTTCTGGACCTGCTCGAAGTAGGACACGGTCACCCCGCCGGCGTTGCACAGGAAGTCCGGGATAACGTACACGCCCCGCTGGTGCAGGATCACGTCTGCCTCGGGGGTGGTGGGCCCGTTGGCCAGCTCGGCCACGATCTTGGCCTTGATCCGGCCGGCGTTGTCCTCGGTGATCACGTTCTCCAGGGCGGCGGGGAACAGGACGGTGACGTCCAGCTCCAGGAGCTCCGGGTTAGAGATGTCCTGGGCGCCGGGGAAGCCCACCACCGAGCCGGTCTCCTGCTTGTGCTCAAGCAGGGCCTCGAACGGCAGGCCGTCGGGGTTGTAGACGCCGCCCCTGGAGTCGGACACCGCCACCACCTTCATCCCCAGGATCTCCACCGCCAGCTTGTGGGCGAACTGGCCGGCGTTGCCGAAGCCCTGGATGGCGGCGGGAGCGCCTTTGAGCTCAATGCCCAACACCTTGGCCGCCTCCCGCACGGTGTAGATCCCGCCCCGGGCGGTGGCGTCCCCCCGGCCGGCGGACCCCCCCAGGGGCAGCGGCTTGCCGGTGATCACCCCGGGCGCGCTTTCCCCGACCAACTTCTCGTACTCGTCCATCATCCAGGCCATCACCTGGGGGTTGGTGTACACGTCCGGGGCAGGCACGTCGATGTCGGGTCCGATGTAATGGCCGATGGCCCGGATGTAGCCCCGCGACAGGCGTTCCAGCTCCCCTTGGGAGAGCTCCTTGGGGTTGCACACCACCCCGCCCTTGCCCCCGCCCAGGGGCAGGTCCATGACCGCCGTCTTCCAGGTCATCCAAGCAGCCAGAGCCCGCACCGTGTCGAAGGTCTCCTGGGGGTGGAACCGGAGCCCCCCCTTGGTGGGCCCGCGGGCGTTGTTGTACTGCACCCGGAATCCCTCGAACACCCGCACGCTTCCGTCGTCCATCCGCACCGGGATGCGCACGTGGAACTCGCGCATCGGCCAGCGCAAAAGCTCGTGCATGGCCGGGTCCAATTTCAACACTTCCGCTGCCTCGTCCAGCTGCCGTTGGGCGATCTGGAAGGGGTTCAGATTGTCCGCCATTCTTTGGACCTCCTTTGGGGCAAAAAAATTAGGCCGTTGGCCGGCGGGATTATACGACAGGCAGGGCGAACCGTCAGCCTGACCTCTGCTCCAAGGCCCCTTTCCATCTTAGGGGGTGAGAGCTGCTTGCCGGTGGGAGGGAAAGGTCGCAGCCAAAAAACCTGGACCCTCAACGAATTTAGTGAGTTTCTAGCACTCCCGGCTTGGAACGCCCATGCCGAGGGTTTGTTTTCCTCCAGGCGGCGAATTTTACCTCTGCCCCCCTCACCCGGGCCCTTGCGTTCTGAGCTCAGATCAGGCGGATGGGCATGCACACGTAGATGAACCCCTCGTCCCCGGGAGCGATGTCCCCGGCAGGCTCCAGCAGCCCGGCCCGATCCGGAGCCGACAGCCACAGCGCCACCTGAGAGGACTCCATCCGCTTCAAGGCGTCGATCAGGTATTCGGCCTTGAAGGAGATCTCGATGTCTTGGCCCGGGGCCTTGGCCAACCGCACCCGCTCGTGCCCCTCGCCCTTGTCCCGCGAGGCCGACGACACCTCCACCGCCGTCTCCGCCCCCTTCACCTTGAGGAACACCGCCCCGGATTCCTCGGTGGCGGTGATCTCCACCCGGCGCAGGGCCTCCAGGAACTCCTCCCGGGGCAAGAACAGGCCGATCTCGTTGTCCCGGGGCACTACCCGCTCGAAGTCGGGGAACTGCTCCTGCACCAAGCGGGTGGAGAAGAGGACCGGTCCGGCGGAGAAGTGGAGCCGCCCTTCTTGCTCGTAGATGACCACGTTGGCCGCCTCCACCGGTGCCAGCACCCGGGCCAGGTCGTTCAGGATCTGGGCGTCCACCAGGAAGGTGCCCTCGTAGCCCGCCGGCAGGCCGTCCACTGCCAGCCGCTTTATGGCCAGCCGGTACCCGTTGGTAGCCGCCAGCTTCAGGGTGCCGTCCCGGAACACCATGTCCACCCCGGTCAGGGCCAGGCGGGTGGTTTCGGTGGCCCGCAGGGCGGCGAAGGCGGTCTGGGTGATGCCTTGCAAGAAAGAGGCCAGGGGGATCTCACACAGCGGGTCGCCGGAGGGGGTTTCGGGTTCGGGGAACTCCTCTGCGGCCAGGGTCAGGAGGTCGAACACCGCCTCCCCACATTGGAGCCGCACCTTGCCGTCGGTCTCGGTCAGGGTGACCTGGTCCACCGCCGGCAGCCGGGTCACCAACTGGGCCAACACCTGGCCGTGGCAGACCACCGGGCCTTCCCCTTCCACCTGAGCCGGCACCTGGCAGCGAATGGCCCGCTCCAAGTCGGTGGCGGCCAATTCCACCCCATGGGGGTTCTTTTGGATGCGAATCCCCCCTAGGATGGGCATGGAGGTCTTGCCCCCCAAGGCATGGCTGGTGATCCTCACCCCGAACACCAGGTCCTCACGACGGCATACGATCTGCATCTTCCCTCCTCACTCGTGCCAACCCTCTCCTCAGCCAACTCGCCCCCCGGCGTCCTGGCCATGTTACCCAGACAAGGGGAGACGAGCCAGGATCTCCCGGCATATCTCGTGGGGAGGGGCGGTGGCATCGATCAGATATCCGCGGGGCAAATTCCGGATGAGTTCCAGGTACCCGGCCCTCACTTGGGTGAAAAAGGTCAGCCCTTCCCCCTCGAACCTGTCCCGCATTTGGGTCCGCCGGTAGGCCTCCTGGGGGGGGAGGTCCAGCAGGAACACGTAGTCCGGTTCCAGCCCCCCGGTGGCCAGCCGGTTCAGCTCCCGGATCAGCGCCAGATCCAAGCCCCGGCCATGTCCTTGGTAGGCCAAGCTGGACATGGTGTAGCGGGAACAGAGGACCCATTTCCCGGCGGCCAGGGCCGGGCGGATCACCCCCTCCACGTGCTCGTGCCGATCGGCCACCATGAGCAGGAGTTCGGTGAGGGGCCGGATTTGCTGCTTGGGATCGAGGAGTACCCGGCGCAGGGCCTCTCCCACTTGGGTGCTGCCCGGCTCCCGGGTGGTGATGTGGGGAATGCCCCGCTGGGTGAGCTCCTGGCTGAGGAGCTTCAGCTGGGTGGTCTTGCCGGAAGCATCCGGGCCCTCCAGCACCACAAACAGGGGTTTGCGGCCGGGAACATTTCCGGCAGCAGGCGCCCGCTTTTCGCCACTTTCAGCTAGGTTCATGGTGCTCGGAGTCAGGCTTCCTCGTTGGGGAGAGCAAGGTGCCCGCGGCCAGCAGGGCCGCCCCCACCACCACTGCCGCGTCCGCCAAGTTGAACACCGGGAACCAGCCCAGGTCCAAGAAGTCGACCACGTAACCGTAGGCTAGCCGGTCGATCAGGTTCCCCGCCGCGCCGGCCAGGAGCAGGGTCCCGCCCAGCCGGGCTGGCCGCCCTGGCAGCCAACCCCGCCACAGCCCCACCCCCAGCCACAGGGCCACCCCGGCGGAGATCACCACGAACAGCCGCCCCCCTCCGGCCAGCACCCCGAACGCCCCCCCGGGATTGTGCACCCGGGTGAGGGAGAGGAACCCGGTGAGGGGGAACGACTCCCCCGGGGAGAGGAGTTGAGCCACCAGGTACTTGCTCAGGCGGTCGAGCAGGAGCACCCCCCCGGCCAGGACGAAGTAGGGCCAGCTCACCATGGCCAGCAAGTCTACCCCAGGGGGCTGCCCCTGCCCACCAGGTGGGGGAAAAGGGTGGGCGCCCCGTCCCCCTACGGGGCGCCCGGAACCAGAGCGATATGGCCTAGCGGGCCTCGCTAAGCTCGGGGCTCGATCACCGTCGCTAATTGTAGCAAATATGTGGAGAGAAGTCAATAGCTAGGAAAGATCAATCCAGGACGGCGGAACCGGCCCCCCTGCCCCTCGAGGGGGCGCTTCCCCCCGGGCCGGGGGGTATCATCCCAGAGCCATGGACGCACTCACCCTGTTCTCGCGGTTCGGGCTCGCCCTGGCCATCGGACTACTGCTGGGGCTGCAACGGGAATACGCCAAGGGGGACGGGGAGCCCTTCGCCGGGGTGCGCACCTTCGCCCTGGTGTCCCTGGTGGGGGCGGCCTCTGCTCAGCTGGCCTCTTCCCTCTCCTCCCCCTGGCCCCTGGTGGCGGCGCTGGTGGTGCTGGGGGGATGGGTGGGCCTGGCCTACGCCTTCGGGGCCCGGGCCGGCCACCCCGGACTCACCTCGGAAGTGGCCACCCTGCTTGCCTTCGTGGTGGGGGCCCTGTGTCAGCGGGGGGAGCTGGTGTTGGCCGCCGCCCTGGGGGTGGTGGGGGCGGGATTGCTTGCCTTGAAGCTGGAGCTTCGGCGGCTGGTGGCCCGCCTCTCCCGGGAGGACATCCTGTCCACCCTCAAGTTCGCCGCCATCACCGCCATCGTGCTGCCCCTGCTTCCGGCCCAAGGCCTGGGCCCTGCCCCTTGGGACGTGCTCTCCCCCCGCAATGTGTGGCTGATGGTGGTGCTGATCTCTGGGATCAGCTTCGCCGGCTACGTACTGGTGAGGCTGGTGGGCCCGCACCGGGGGATCGGGTTCACCGGGCTGTTGGGGGGCCTGGTCTCCAGCACCGCGGTCACGTTGAGTTTCGCGGGCAAGAGCCGGGCCGCCCCGGAGATTTCCCGGACCCTGGCCCTGGGAATCGCCCTCTCTTGGACGGTGATGTTCGGGCGGATCTTGATCGAAGCCGGGGTGGTTTACCCAGGGCTGTTGGCCCGGCTGTGGCCCCCCATCCTGGGGGCCGGGCTGGCCGGGAGCGCAAGCTCGCTGTGGCTGGTGCGGAGGGCCCCGGCAGCTAAGCCGGAGGTGAAATTCGCCACCCCGTTTGAGCTGGGCCCGGCGGTTAAATTCGGCTTGCTTTACGCCGCCGTGTTGGTGGGGGCGAGGGCGGCCCAGCTGTACCTGGGGGACGCCGGGGTTTACTTGGCCAGTGCCCTGTCCGGGGTGGCGGATGTGGACGCCATCACCCTGTCTTTGGCCCGGCTGTCGGCGGCGGGGGAGACGGCACTCCCGGTGGCCGCCCGGGCGGTGGTGTTGGCTGCCCTGGCCAACACCGCCGTGAAAGGGGGGATGGTGTTGGCGCTGGGGGCCCCGGCCCTCCGACGGGCCCTGCTGCCTTCCCTGGGGACCATGCTGGCCTTCGGGCTGGGACTCGCTTTCCTGCTGTGAACTCCCCGAGCGGGGATCAACCCCCAAGCTCCAGAGACAAGTCCAGGGCCGGGGCGGAGTGGGTGAGGGCCCCCACCGAGATGAAGTCCACCCCGCAGGCAGCCACCTGAGCCACGTTTTCCAGGGTGATCCCCCCGGAGGCCTCCAGGGGCACCCTCCCTCCGGCCAGCCGTACCGCCTCCCTCAGGGTGGGAAGGTCCATGTTATCCAGCAGTATCCTGTCCACCCCCAAGGCCAGGGCCTCCTCCAACTCGGCCAGGGTTCGCACCTCCACCTCGATGGGGACCCCCAGGGCAGCCGCCCGCACCCGCTCCACCGCCTTTGAGATGGAACCACAGGCCGCGACGTGGTTGTCCTTGATGAGCACTTGGTCGTAAAGCCCCAGCCGGTGGTTCATGCCCCCTCCGCAGCGCACCGCGTACTTCTCCAACTTGCGCCAGCCGGGAGTGGTCTTGCGGGTGTCCAGGATCACCGCGGGGTAGGGGGCCACCGCGTCCACGAACCGGCTGGTGAGGGTGGCGATCCCCGAGAGCCGGGTCAGGAAGTTGAGGGCGACCCGCTCGGCGGTGAGGATGCCGGCCAGAGGCCCTCGCAGGTGAGCCACCACCTCCCCCGGGGCCAGGGGTTCCCCATCCTGGGCCAGCTCCTCTACGGCGATCCCCGAGTCCACCGTCTGGAACACCGCGGTCGCCACCGGGAGCCCGGCCAACACCCCCCCTTCCCGGGCCACGATCACCGCCTCCCCCCTCGTCCCCCCGGACAGGGTGGCCTGGGTGGTGATGTCCCCGGGGCCGATGTCCTCGGCCAGGGCCAACTCGATCAGGGGCCTGGCCGCCTCGATGAGCTCCTCGCGCCGCAGCACGGTGAGAAGATACCCCAGCCTCCCCCGACGGTACACTTGGGCCATGAAAGCCAAGGTGTACTTGGTCCATCCCACCCCCGACCATCGGGAGGGGGTGCGGGCTGCCCTGCGGCTACTGGCGGCGTACCAGGACCTGGGCCCACTGTTCCGGGGGGAGCAGGTGCTGGTGAAGCCAAACTGCGTCTCCTCCCACCGGCAACTCGCCGCCACCCACGCCGGTGCCCTGGAGGCGGTGTTGGAGTTCGTGGTGAGCCACGATCCCAAGCGAGTCATCTTGGGGGAGGGCTCGGCGGAAGACACCTCAGCTGCCTTCCGCAACTTCGGCTATCTCGAGCTGGCCCGGCGCTATGGGGTGGAGATCCTCGACCTCAACCGGGACGAGCCGGTGCCCTTCACCATCTATGCCGCCTCCGGCCGCCCGCTTGAGGTGCCGGTTTCCCGAACCGCGCTGGAGTCGGTGCGGGTGTCGGTGGCCCTGCCCAAGACGCACGACACAGTGGTGATAACCGCCTCCCTCAAGAACCTGGCGGTGGGGGCGATCCAGCGGCCCCACAAGTGGGACGTGCACCAAGGCTACCCGGCCATCAACTTGAACTTGGCCCTCCTCTCCCGGCGGCTTTCCCCGCACCTGGCGGTGATCGACGGGCATGTGGGGATGGAGGGGGACGGGCCGGTCGCCGGGACCCCGGTGGAGCACCGGGTCTCCCTGGTGGGCACCGATCCGGTGGCAGTGGATGCGGTGGTGACCTACCTCATGGGCTTCGAGCCCGGGGAGGTCGGCTACCTGGTACACGCGGTCCGCCTGGGGCTGGGCGAGGCGAACCTTCGCGAGATCGAGGTAGTGGGGGCGGGGCTTGAAGCTGCCCGCCGGCCCTATCGCCCCCACCGCACCTTTGGGGAGCAACTCAACTGGGCCCTGCCCCCCGCCTTGGCCAGGGTATGGGAGGGGCTAGCCGCCCCCTGGGGGTGATTGGGAGGGAGGTTCCTGGAAGGCGGTGGCCAGCCGACGGAGGGCAGAGAGCTGCTCTCGCCGGCCCAGCCGCGCCCGCTGCACTGCCCGCCGCAGCGCTTGGATGGTCCGGTCGTAGGCCTCCCGGTCCACGGGATAAGGGGTGCCGTCCTTGCCCCCGTGGGCGTAGGAGAACCGGGCCGGGTCTCGAAACGAGGCCGGCGCCCCGTAGATGATCTCCGCCACCAGGGCCAACGCCCGCAGTCCCTTGGCCCCCAGGCCCGCTACCCCCAACAGCTGTTCGAAGTCCTTTGCCTGGGCCTCATAAACCTTGGTGAACACCCCCTGAAGCCTTTTGGGGTTGATGTCCGACAGCAGCAAGGCGTGCCGCCGGGGGAGTCGGAGGCGAGTCAGTTTCCTCAGGTCCTCCGCCACCTTGTCCGGGGGGCGGCGGGTGAGCTCCGGGATGGCCTCCCGGGCCGGGGCCGCCTCGCGGGCCACCAGGTTCAACACCAGCCCCGCTCGGGGGCCCACCACCCCCCGGTGGGGCTCCTCCACAAAGCTGGCCAGCCCCTCAGACAGCCAGTGATAGCGGCGGGCCAGGCCGTCCTCCTCCCGCATCCCCTGCTGCACCACGCACCAGTTTTGCCCCCGGTCGAAGAACATCACGTGGTGATAAATCTGAAATCCATCCTGCAGTGCGGCCGAGTCCACCTTGGCCGCCAGGCGGGAGGCGTAGATGAGCCCGGAAGGTTCCAGGGCTTCCCGCTCGGCCCACTGGCTTATCTCCTGGGGGGTGCGGCGAGAAGTGGCCCCCTTCCCCCCGGCGGCGAACAGCCCCAACTCCGGCCCCACCACCTTCAGGGCCTCTTTAAGCGCCCCACAGGTGGTGGTGGTGAGTCCGCTGGAGTGCCAATCGAAGCCCAGCAGGCATCCCAGGGCTTGGAACCAACCGGGGTCGGAAAGCCGGCGCAGCACCTCTTGGGTGCCGAATTCATCGGCCAAAGCCACCACTACCTCCCGCCCCAGGGCCACCATGCGGGAGAACAACCACCGCGGGGCCCGGCCCCCGTGCAATGGCAAATCCGCTACGCCAGTTCGCCTGGCCACGTCCCCATTCTATCCCCGAGGCGAGTTGCCGGCTTGCTCGGGGAGGGGTAGCCTTCCCGGCTGGTGAAAAGGAGGCACCATGAAGGCAATTTTGATCATCGCCGATGGGTTGGGGGGGCGTCCCACCGACCTGGGGGGCGCCACCTGCTTGGAGCGGGCCCACACCCCGAACCTGGACCGGCTGGCGGCCCAGGGGGCCCTGGGGCTCATGGACCCCATCCGCCCCGGGGTGCGCCCCGGCTCGGACACCTCGCACCTCTCCATCTTCGGTTACGACCCGTTTCAGGTGTACACCGGCCGGGGGGCGTTCGAGGCCCTGGGGATCGGGATGGAGGTCCGGGGCGGCGACGTCTGCTTCCGGGCCAACTTCGCCACCGTGGAGGAGCGGGACGGAGAGCTGATCGTAGTGGACCGGCGGGCCGGTCGGCTGGCCGAGGGCAAGGAGCTGGAGGGGGCGATAAACGGGATCGACCTCTCCGACCTGGGGGTGGAGTTCTCCTTCCGAGCCTCCACCGAGCACCGGGGGGCGCTGGTCCTGCGGGGCGAAGACCTCTCGGCGGCGGTCTCGGACACCGACCCCCACGAGACAGGCGTCCCCATCGCCCAGGCGAGGGCACTGGAGGAGTCCCAGGCTGCCCGGCGGACCGCCGAGATCTTGAACGCCTTCACCCGCCGGGCCTACGAGGTCCTGAAGGGCCACCCGGTCAACCGGAGGCGGGCCGAGCAGGAGAAGCCGCCGGGGAACGCGCTGCTTTTGCGGGGGGCGGCGGTGATGCCCCACCTGACCCCGGTGACGGAGGAGTATGGGGTGCGGGGGGCGTGCATCGCCGGCGGGGCCCTGTACAAGGGGGTGGCCCGGGCCGCCGGCCTGGAGGTGTTGGTCGTGCCCGGGGCCACCGGTGACCTCAAGACCGACCTCGCGGCCAAGGCCAAGGCCGCCTTGGACGCCCTCTCTGACTACGACTTCCTGTTCGTCCACATCAAGGGTCCCGACAACGCCAGCCACGACCGGGACGCCGAGGCCAAAAAGGGGTTCATCGAGCGCATCGACCGGGAGTTCTTCGGCACCCTCCTTGGGGGGCTGGACCTATCCCGGGTCCACCTCTGTTTCTCCGGGGACCACACCACCCCCCCGGCCACGGGTGAGCACACCGCCGACCCCGTGCCCGTCTTATTCTGTGGCCCGGCCATCCGGCCGGATAGGACGGACAGGTTCTCGGAGCGGGCCGCCGGGGAGGGGGGGCTGGGCCGGTTCTCGGGGCGGCTGGTGCCCCAGCTCCTCTCCTACTGCGATTTTGGCCCCAAATTCGGGGCTTGAGACCCGGCACCGGCAAGGGGCCCCGGGCTTGCATCGTTCCGCCAATTTGCGGATGATCACCGCACGCAGTGGCATGGCTGAAACTCCAGGGCCCAGGACGAGGCAGTTCCGTCCTGGGACCCTTTTGTAGGGTTCCCGGAAGGAGGCTGGATGCAGAAACAGGGTCTAGCTGAACTCCGCCAAAGAGCCAGGGGCCGGGGCGGAGTGCAGGTATTGGTCAGTGGGGGGAGCTCCGGGTTGGCCGTAGGGGCCAAGCAGGTGTTCCAAGCCCTCAAGGAGGAGCTAGCCAGGCGCGGGGTGTCCGGGGTGGAAGTGAGCCTGGGGGGGGAATGGGGCCTCACCGCGGAGGAGCCGCTGGTGGTGGTGAAGGAGGACCGGCGGGTGACCCTCTATGGGAATGTGAACGAGGAGGGGGCCCGGCGGATCGCAAGCGAGCACCTGGCCGCCGGCAAGCCGGTCGACCAGTGGCTAATCGAGTTGCGAGAGGTGAGCAAGTGATTCGGCTACAGATCGATGGCCGCCCGGTGGAGGCCCGCCCCGGCCAGACTATCCTCCAGGCCGCCCACCAAGCAGGGATCCGCATCCCCACCCTCTGCTTCCTGGAGGGGCTGTCCCCGGTGGGCTCGTGCCGGATTTGCTTGGTGGAGATCGAGAATTGGAACGGGAAATTGGTCCCGGCCTGCGTCACCGAGGTGGAAGAGGGCCTGCGGGTGGTGGCCAACTCCCCCCGGTTGCGGGAGCTGCGGCGAAGGGTGCTGGAGCTGCTGTTCGCCGAGCGCAACCACATCTGCGCCATCTGTGTCTCCAGCGGGCACTGCGAACTCCAGGACCTGGCCTGCGAGTTGGGAATGGACTCGGTGAGGTTCCCGTATCGGTTTCCCGGGCTGGCCGTGGATGCCAGCCACCGGAAATTCCTGATCGACCACAACCGGTGTGTGCTCTGTGGCCGCTGCGTACGGGCCTGCTCCGAAGTAGAGGGGGCGGTGACCTGGGGCTTCGCGGGCCGGGCGGTCCACACCCAGGTGGCCCCGGACCTGGGCGTGCCCTGGGTGGAAGCCGAGAGCTGCACCGAGTGCGGCAAGTGCGTGCAGGCATGCCCGGTGGGGGCGATCGTGGAGCGGGGCAAGGCCACTGCCGAACAGGAGAAGCGCCCCCAGGTGCTGGTGGAGATCACCGAAAGGAGGCCCCGTGGCTGACAAATTGCGGGTGGCCACCGTGTGGTTCTCCGGCTGCTCCGGCTGCCACATGTCCTTCCTGGACCTGGACGAACGCCTGGTGGAGTTCGCCACAAAAGCCCAGCTGGTCTATTCCCCAGTGGTGGACATCAAGGAGTTCCCCGAAGGGGTGGACGTGACCCTGGTGGAGGGGGCGGTGGGCAACTCCGAGCAGCTGCACCTGGCACGGGAGATCCGCCGGAAGAGCAAGCTGGTGATCGCCTTCGGGGACTGCGCCGTCACCGGCAACGTCCCCTCCATGCGCAACCCCATCCCCCGGGAAGAGGTGCTGCGGGTGTCCTATGGGGAGGGAGAGATCCCCGGGTTAGAAGAGGGGGAGGTGCCCAAGCTCCTGCCCCAGGCCCTGCCCCTGGGGATGGTGATCCGGGTGGACGGGTTCCTGCCCGGCTGTCCGCCTTCGGCCGACCGTATCTGGAAATTCCTCAAGCAGGTTTTGGCGGGGGAGGCTCCCGCCCTGGCCGGGGAAGACCTGCGGTTCGGGTGAGGTGAGGCCATGAAGAAGATCAAGGTGCCGGTAACCCGGATTGAAGGCCATGGGCTGATCACCCTCCAGCTGGGGGAGGACGGGCAAGTGGCCGAGGCCAAGTTCCACGTCACCGAGACCCGGGGGTTCGAGCGCTTCTGCCGGGGGCGCCCGCTGTGGGAGATGCCGGCCCTCACCGCCCGCATCTGCGGCATCTGTCCGGTGTCTCATCTTTTGTGTTCGGCCAAGGCCGGGGACGAGATCCTGGCGGTGAGGGTCCCCCGGGCAGCGGACAAGCTCCGCCGGCTCATGAACCTGGGGCAGTTCGTCCAGTCCCACGCCTTGTCCTTCTTCCACCTCTCCTCCCCGGACCTGCTTCTGGGGTGGGACTCCGATCCGGCCACGCGGAACGTGTTCGGCCTGGTGGAGGAGCGCCCGGAGTTGGCCCGGCAGGGGATCTGGCTGCGGGCCTATGGCCAGCGGGTGATCGAGGCCCTGGGGGGAAAGAAGATCCACCCGGCGTGGGCGGTGCCCGGGGGGGTGAGAAGCCCCCTCTCCCCGGAGGACCGGGACGCCCTGGCCGCCGACCTCCCCCGGGCGCTGAGCATCGTCCAAGACGCCCTCGCCCTCTACCGGGGCCACCTGGACGATTGGGCAGAGGAGATAGAGAGCTTCGGGAACTTCCCCAGCCTGTTCATGTCCCTGGTGGCCCCGGATGGGACCTGGGAGCACTACGGGGGGGGCATCCGGTTCGTGGACTCCCAGAGGAGGGTGGTGGCCGATGGGCTGGCCCCGGCCCGCTACCAGGACTACATCGCCGAGCACGTGGAGGCCTGGTCGTACCTAAAGTTCCCCTACTACAAGGAGGCCGGCTACCCGGAGGGGCTGTATCGGGTGGGCCCGTTGGCCCGGCTCAACTGTTGCGACCGCATGGGCACCCCGCTGGCCGACGAGGCCCTGGATGAGTTCCGGGCCTTGGCGGACGGGAAGGCGGTCACCTCCTCCTTCCACTACCACTACGCGCGTCTAATCGAGATCCTGGCGGCCCTGGAGCGGATCGGGAACTACCTTGAAGACCCGGACATCCTCTCGCCTCGGGTCAGGGCGGAGGCGGGGATCAACGAGCTGGAGGGGGTGGGGGTGCACGAGGCCCCCCGCGGCACCCTGCTGCACCACTACCGGGTGGACGACCAGGGCCTGATCCAGTGGGTTAACCTGATCGTGTCCACCGGCCACAACAACCTGGCCATGAACCGCACCGTGCTCCAGATCGCCCGCCATTACCTGCACGGCCGGGAGATCACCGAGGGCTTGCTGAACCGCCTGGAGGGGGGCATCCGGGCTTACGACCCGTGTCTCTCCTGCTCGGTGCACGCGGTGGGGATGATGCCCCTCAAGGTGCAGCTTTTCGGCCCCAGCGGTGAGCTGATCTCAGAAAGGGCGCGACCATGAAGGCGTTGGTAGTGGGTTTCGGCCATCCCTTGCGGCGGGACGACGGGGTGGGGCTGTGGGTGGCTCAGCGGCTCTCCGACCTGCCCGGGGTGGAGGTGGTGGCTGCCCAGGCCCTGACCCCGGAGTTGGTGCCCAAGGTGGCCACCTCTGACTTGGTGATCTTCGTGGACGCCCGGGTAGGGGCCGGGCCGGTGCGTTGGGAGCGGCTGCGCCCAGGGCCCCGGCCTGCCCTGGTCCACTCCCTCTCCCCTCAGGGGCTCTTGACTTGGGCGGAATACCTGTTCGGCCGTAGCCCTGAGGCCTGGCTGGTTACCCTGCCCGCCCGGGACCTCTCCTTCGGGGAAGGTTTTTCCTTGCGCACTCGCCGGGCCGCAGAGGGGCTGGTGGGCCGCCTGCGCCAATATTTGGGAGAAAGGGGATCGACATGACCGATCAAAAGCTGAAACTACTCGCCCGGTACCCAAGAGAGCGAACCAGGCTCCTCTCCCTCTTGCACGAACTGCAGCGGGCCAACCCCAACAATTACCTCACCGGGGAGGACCTGCGCTTGGTAGCCGATTACCTGAACCTTCCCCTGTCGGAGGTACACGACGCGGCCACCTTTTACTCGCTGTTTTCCCTGAAACCCCGTGGGAAGCACGTCATCCGCCTGTGCAAATCCCCACCCTGCCACCTGGCCGGGGCGTGGTCCCTGCTCGCTGCCCTGGAGCGGGAATTGGGGATCACCGTGGGGGAGACCACCCCCGATGGGCTGTTCACGTTGGAAACCACAAGTTGTCTGGGGGTGTGCGGGGTGGCCCCGGCGATGATGATAGACGAGGAGGTTTACGGCCGGTTGACGCCCGACCGGCTGCGGGAGATCTTGGCCAGCTACCGGGGGGAAGCATGAACGGGCCGCGCACACGCGTACTGGTCGAGCTAGCTCAGGGAGCAGGGGAGGCCGGGGTGAGGGAAGTGCTCTCCGCCCTGCGGCGGGCCCTCGAGGAGTCCGGCCTGGCCGAGCAAGTGGAAATCGTTCAGACCCCGGCGTTGAGCGGTTCCGATCGGGGGGTGGCAGTGGCCGTCTACCCGGAGGGGGTCCACTACCGGGTCACTCCCCAGGATGTGCCCCGGCTGGTGGAGGAACACCTGAAGGGCGGCCGGCCGGTGGAGGAGCTGCGGGCGTCCCCGCCCGAGGAGCCGGGGCCCAGCCTGAGGTTGGGCCGCCAGGTGCGGGTGGTGCTGGGGAACTGCGGGCTGATAAACCCCGAGGAGATCGACGATTACCTGGCTGCCGGGGGGTATCAGGCCCTGGAGCGGGCCCTGGCGGAGCTGTCCCCCCAGGAGGTGGTGGAGGAGGTCAAGCGGGCCAAGCTGCGGGGCCGGGGTGGGGCCGGCTTCCCCGCTGGGATCAAGTGGGAGGCGGTGCTGCGGGCGCCCGGGCCAGAGAAATATGTAGTTTGCAACGCCGACGAGGGGGAGCCCGGCACGTTCAAGGACCGGTTGATCCTGGAGGGGGACCCACACAAGCTGATCGAGGGCCTGGTGCTCGCCGGCTATGCCACCGGCGCCCGGCGGGGCTTCATCTACGTTCGCGGCGAATACACCCTCTCTATCGCCCGCCTGGAGCGGGCCATCTCCCAGGCCCGCCAGTACGGCCTGTTGGGTGATGACATCCTGGGGTCCGGGTTCTCCTTCCAGCTTGAGGTGCTTCCCGGGGCCGGGGCCTACGTGTGTGGGGAGGAGACCTCCCTGCTTGAGTCCGCGGAGGGCAAGCGGGGCTGGCCCCGCATCCGCCCCCCCTTCCCGGCTTCCCGGGGGCTGTGGGAAAAGCCCACCGTGGTGAACAACGTGGAGACGCTGGCCAACGTGCCGGAGATCATCCTGCGGGGTGCGGATTGGTTCCTCTCCTTGGGCACCGAGGGCTGCCCCGGCACCAAGGTCCTCCCCATCCTGGGCCAGGTCAAGTTCCCCGGGGTGGTGGAGGTGGAGATGGGCATTCCGCTGCGGACGGTGATCTACGAGCTGGGTGGAGGGCTCCTCCCAGGTCGCCAGCTCAAAGGGGTGTTGGTAGGGGGGGCAGCCGGCGCCTTCCTCTCCCCCCAGGAGCTGGACGTGCGCCTGGACTTCGATTCCCTGCGCGAGATCGGCGCCACCCTGGGCTCGGGGGCAGTGTTGGTGCTGGACGATACCACTTGCCTGGTGGACGTGCTCGCCTCGGTGCTCAGCTTCTTCCACCACGAGTCCTGTGGCCAGTGTACCCCTTGTCGGGCCGGTACCGACGTCCTGGTCCGGCTGGTGGAGCAAGTTCGCCGGGGGGAGGGGGACGAGCGTACACTCAAGCTGATGCTGGAAACCGCTGAGGTGATGAACCTGGCTTCCCTGTGCCCGTTGGGCCAGTCGGTGGCCCTGCCGGTGACCAGTGCCCTGTCCCGGTTCCGGGCCGAGTTCGAGGCCCATCTCGCAGGCGCCCCCTGCCCCCGCTGTCAGGAGGGAGGGCGGTGAGGCTCACCTTCGCGGGGGCCGCCGGCACCGTGACCGGGTCCTGTTTCCACTTGGAGGCGCGCGGCCTTCAGCTGGCGGTGGACTGCGGCATGTTCCAGGGGCTGCCGGATTTGGAGGAGCGCAACTACGAGCCGTTTCCGTTTGACCCCAGAAAGCTGGACTGGCTGGTGCTCACCCATGGCCACCTGGACCACCTGGGGCTCATCCCCCGGCTGGTGCGGGAGGGGTTCCGGGGCCGGATCGCCTGCACCATCCCCACCCGAGATATAGCCCACATCATGCTCATGGACGCCGCCCGCATCCAGGAGGAGGAGGGGGAGGCGGCCCTGTACTCGGTGGAAGACGCCCTGGCGGCCCTGGACAGGTTCGGGGTGCTCGCCGACTACGGGGAGCCGATTTCCCTGGGAGGGGGCACTACCCTGCGCTTCCACGACGCCGGCCACATCTTGGGGGCCGCCTTCGTGGAGCTGTCTTTGGCCGGGAAGACGTTTGTGTTCTCGGGGGACCTGGGCAACCGGGGAAAGCCCCTGGTGGAGGACCCCAGCTACCCTCCCCGGGCCGACTTCCTGGTGCTGGAGTCCACCTACGGGGACCGGGTACACCGCCCCATCCAGGAATCTATTGAGCTCCTGCGGCAGGCGATCCTGGACACGTTCGCCGCCGGGGGGAACGTGATCATCCCCTCGTTCGCCCTGGAGCGGACCCAGGAGGTGCTGTTCATCCTGTTCAAGCTGTGGCGGGAGAGGAAGATCCCCAGGTGCCGCATCTACTTGGACTCCCCGTTGGCCACCCATGCCACCCGCATCTTCGAGCGGTATACGGAGTGGTTCCCGGCCCCGGCCCGCAGGCTGTTCCGCAAGAAACGGGACCCCTTCGACTTCGAACTCCTCCAGTACACCCTGACCCGGCGGGCCTCCAAGCGCATCCCCTCCGACGAAGGGGGGGTGATCATCATCGCCGGGTCCGGCATGTGCACCGGGGGCCGGGTGCTGCACCACCTCAGGAAAAACCTGCCCCGGCCAGAGTCCTCAGTGGTGTTCGTAGGCTTCCAGGCGGTGGGCACCCTGGGGCGGGAGATCCTGGACGGGGCGTCCCGGGTGCAGGTGCTGGGCTCCATCGTGCCGGTGCGGGCCAAGATCGTGCGCATAGACGGCCTCTCGGCCCATGCTGACCAACCCATCCTGGTGGACTGGGCCCTGCACGCCGACCCGGGGCAGGTGTTCCTGGTCCACGGGGAGGAGCCGGCCCTGGCGGCGCTGGCCGAGAAGCTGTCGGGCCATGGCCTGGCCGTGCACATCCCCAGCTGGCACGAGACGGTGGAACTGTGAGGATCGCCGTACTGGGCAGCCTGAACATGGACCTGGTGCTGGAGGTGGAGCGGTTGCCCAGGCCCGGGGAGACGGTGCTGGGGCGCAACTTCACCCGCTACCCCGGTGGGAAAGGGGCCAACCAGGCCATTGCCGCCGCCCGGCTGGGGGCGGAGGTGAGGCTGTTTGGGCATGTGGGGGCCGACTCGTACGGGGAGGAGCTGCTTTCGGTGACTCAGGCCGCCGGGGTGGACGTGGGGGGGGTGACCCGGCACCCCGAGGTGCCCACCGGGGTGGCCCTGATCCTGGTGGCCGAGGGGGGGCAGAACCAGATCGCCTACGCCCCCGGGGCCAACTGGCAACTGGGACGGGAAGATGTGGAGCGCTGGCTCCCCCAAATCCGGGAAGCGGACGTTTTGCTCCTCCAACTGGAGGTGCCCCTGGAGCCGCTGGCGATCTTGCTGCAGTCCCTGCCCCCGGAGAAGCCGCTGGTGATCCTGGACCCGGCCCCGGCTCAGGACCTGTCTCCCTTGCCCCTGGCCCGGGTGGATTATCTGGTTCCGAACCGGGAGGAGGTTTTGCGATTGGCCGGGGGGGAGGTGACCGAGCTCTCCGGGGCGGCGCGGTTGCTCCTGGCCCGCGAGATCAGGCACCTGGTGATCAAGGCCGACCAGGAGGGGGCCTACCTGGCCGAACCCGGCGGGATGACCCACTTCCCCGCCTACAAGGTGCGGGCGGTGGACACCACCGCGGCTGGGGATGCGTTCAACGCCGCCCTGGCGGTGGCCCTGGCCCAAGGCAAGGGCCCCTACGAGGCCATCGGCTACGCCAACGCCGCCGCCGCCCTCACGGTCACCAAACGCGGCGCCTCCTCCTCCCTCCCCACCCGGGAAGAGGTCCAGGAGTTCCTCAGACACCCTTACCGTCATTCCGGCTAGAATCTGCTTGCCTCCTTGGAATTGAGGGGCGGGGGAACATGGGGTACCGGGAGATCGTGCGTCGAGCAGAAGCGGTGCTGGCCCAATTGCCCCCCGGGGTGACGGTGCTGGCCGCCGGAAAGGGCAGGACGGTGGAGGAACTGCGGGCCGCCCTGGAGGGGGGGATCCAACACCTGGGGGAGAACTACGTCCAGGAGGCCGAGAGGAAGCGCCCCCTGCTCCCCCAGGCCAGCTGGCACCTGATCGGGCCTCTGCAGAAGAACAAGGCGCGCCGCGCCCTGAAAACCTTCGATTGGCTGCAAACCCTGGATTCCCTGCCCCTGGCCCAGCGGCTGGAGAGGATCCTGGCCCAACAGGACCGCGTCCTGCCGGTGCTGGTCCAGGTGAACATCGGCCGGGAACCCCAAAAGGCCGGGGTGCTCCCAGAGGAGCTCCCCCAGTTCCTGCGGGAGGTGGGGCGGCTGCCCCACCTGCCGGTGCGGGGGCTGATGGCCATCCCCCCGGCCCCGCGAAAGCCGGAGGATTCCCGGCCCTATTTCCGGGCCATGCGCCGGCTGCTTTCCGAGCTGCGCGGGGAGAAGATCCCGGGGGTGGAACTGGAGGAGCTTTCCATGGGGATGTCGGCCGATTGGCAGGTGGCGGTGGAGGAGGGGGCGACCATGATCCGCTTGGGCACTCTGCTGTTCGGCCCCCGCACTTGAACTGGAGACGAAGGAGGAAGGCATGCGCAAGGCGGAGCTGGCGAGGTTGATCGACCACACCGTGCTGGGCCCCGACACCAGCCCGGCCGATGTGGAGCGGGTGTGCCAGGAGGCGATCCGCCACGGGTTCTTCTCCGTGTGCGTCCCGCCCACCTACGTCGCCCTGGCCCGGGGGCTTCTGCGCGAGACCCAGGTCAAGGTGTGCACGGTGGTGGGGTTCCCCCACGGCCAACACAAGCCCGAGGTGAAGGCATTCGAGGCCAAGGAAGCGCTGGATGACGGGGCGGACGAGGTGGACATGGTGATCAACGTGGCTGCCCTGAAGGCCGGGGATTATCAGGCGGTGCTGGCCGACATCCGGGGGGTCCGAGAGGCCCTGTCCAAGGCCCCTCGCCGGGTGGTACTGAAGGTGATCCTGGAGTGTGCGCTGCTCACCGACGAGGAGAAGGAGGCGGGGGCGATCCTGGTCAAGGCAGCGGGGGCGGACTTCGTGAAGACCTCCACCGGGTTCGGTCCCGGGGGGGCTACCCCGGAGGACGTGGCCCTGCTGCGCCGGGTGGTGGGGGAGGATTTCGGCGTGAAGGCGGCCGGGGGGATCCGGGATTATGCGACAGCCCTCCGGATGATCCAGGCCGGGGCCAACCGCCTGGGGGCCTCCCGCAGCCTGGCCATCTTGGAAGGGGCTCCCGACTAATCGTGGCCAGGCTCTCCCGCACCCAAGGGCTGGTGTTGCGCATCCAGGACTACGCTGAGACTGACCGCATAGCGGTGCTGCTCACCCCGGATCGAGGCCGGCTGGACCTGTTGGCCAAGGGGGCCCGGCGGCTGGAGCGGACCAGCGGCGCCGCCCTGGACCTCTTGAACCTGGTGAGGGTGATCTTCTACCTCAGGCGGGGCCTGGCCCTGCTGCGGGAGGTGGAACTCCTGCGGACCTTCCCCCGCATCCGAGAGGAGCTGGAGAGATTGGAGGAAGCCCTGGTGGGGTTGCAATGGGCCCGCAGCCTGGCGGTTAAGGGGGAGGCGGATCCCCGTCCGTTTAAGCTCACCCTCCAGTTCCTGGAGGGGTTGGAGCGGGGGTGGCCGCCCCGGTTGGCGCGCTTGGCTTACTGTTTGCGCCTGCTGGCCGTGGCCGGCCATGGGCCTCACCTCGCAGGTTGTGTGGCCTGCGGACAAGCGGGGGAGCTTTTCTGGGCCCCGGACCGGGGCGGGCTCCTGTGCGGCCGGTGCGGCGGCCAAGGAGAACCTTTGGCCGACAAGGTCGTGGCCACCCTGCGGGGGTTGGCCTCCTTGCCCCCTGCCGCTTTGCCCCGCCTGCAAGTGGACGAGGAAACTCAGGCCGAAGTGGCGGAGTTGCTCTCCAGGTTCCTGGAGGCGCAACTGGCCCGCTCTGAGCCGGGCTGGTATAGTAACGCCCCATGAGGTGCAAGATCCTCAGCTGCACTCACGAGGTGTTCTCCGGGGAGGCGGAGGGCCTCTATGCCCGGGGAAGCGAAGGTTGGTTTGGGGTGCTGGCCGGCCATGCCCCGGCCAGCTTCGCCCTCCAGGACGCCCCCCTACGCCTGGTGTTGAAAGACGGCCAGCGTACTTTCCACGTCCGGCAGGGGGTGGTGGAGGTGCGCCGGGGGGAGACGGTGGTGCTGGCCGATGAGGTGACCGAGGTTGCCTAGGGTGTTGGTTACCGGGCTGGGGGTGGTGTGCCCGCTGGGGGTGGGCCGGGACCAATTCTTCGCGGGGCTGCGGGAGGGTCGGGTGGCCA
>Ga0209426_1000241_pt1 | contig 75225 bp, 74 predicted proteins | sample Deesub1362B_J571_FD_187697 | JGI IMG/M metagenome (GOLD analysis project Ga0209426, IMG submission 187697) | Deep oceanic, basalt-hosted subsurface ecosystem from Juan de Fuca Ridge flank, Pacific Ocean, CORK Borehole 1362B_J2.571 (SPAdes)... ... | reverse complement strand
GGGTGCTCCAGAAGCCAGATCAGCTCGCCCGCCGTTCCGTCGGCGATGGCGGCGGCGCGGGCCTCCATGGCGGCAACGGCTGCCGGGTAGGGGACGTAGTCGGTCGAAACCGCCCATGCCACCGGCGCTGCGTCTTCGCGGCCCATGGTCGGAAGGCCAATATTTTCAGCGTTTAACGGGAGAGCAAGCATGTGGCCCTAATCTTGCGATCGAAACACGGCGACTGGTCGGTCGCGCGCGTTTCAGTTTCAGGGACCTTACTTCGTGAGCCAGGTCAACGCCGTCAATGTCGAGATCTCCGTCCTGCTGGGGCGCTCGATCCTCCCCATGCAGCAACTGCTGCGCATGGGCCGCGGCGCGGTGATCCCGCTGGACGCCAAGACCAATGACGAAGTCTGGATCCTGGCCAACAACCACCCGATCGCTCGCGGCGAGATCCAGATCAGCGACGACCGCATCGCCATCCAGGTCACCCGGGCGGCCGACGTCTATGACTACATGGCGGGCGGGGCGTAATTCGCCGCGGCGGGTAAGTTCGCGATCGGCGAACTTCCGACTTCCCAAAGCCGATTCAGTTTGCTACCTGCCGCCCCTCACCACGAGCGGTCGTGGCGGAATTGGTAGACGCGCAGCGTTGAGGTCGCTGTGGGGCAACCCGTGGAAGTTCGAGTCTTCTCGACCGCACCAAGGTGAAAAGAAATAGAGCGCTCCCGGGGTTTTCGACTCGTCTGGGGCGCTCTAATCGTTTCTGGCCCCGGTTTCGCGCCCTGATTTCGCGTTCGGGGCCGCCTCACCGGACCACGGCGACGAACCCAACGCTCCAAGAGCTCAGGAGGCCCCCATGACCCGGGACACCGCCGAACTGACCAAAGAGGCGCTGGACGACATTCCGCTGGCCAAGACCGAGACGCCCGAGGAGCTGGAAGACCTGGCCCTGGGCGACGACTACGCCCTCAATCCCGACTATGTCGACATGGTGATCGACGCCGTCGACAGCGGCGACCTGAAGCGCCTGCGCGAGCTGGTGACGGCGCTGGAGCCGGCCGACGTCGCCGACCTGATGGGCTTCCTGACCGCCGACTACCGCGAGGACGTGATCCCGCTGCTCGACCCCGAGGCGCTGGGCGAGATCATCTCGGAGATGGACGAGAACCTCCGCGAGGAAGTGCTGGAGGCCACGCCGTCGGTGACCCTGGCCCGAGCGCTGGAGGAACTGGACACCGACGACGCCGCCGACGTCATCGACGACCTGGACGAAACCAAGCGCTTCCAGGTGCTGGCCGCCATGGGCGAGACCGATCGCGCGGCCATCGAGACGACGCTGTCCTACGAGGACGAGACCGCCGGCCGCCTGATGCAGCGCGAGTTCCTGGCCGCGCCGGAATTCTGGACCGTCGGCCAGACGATCGATCACGTCCGTGACGCCGGCGACCAACTGCCCGAACTGTTCTTCGACGTCTACGTGGTCGATCCGACCTTCAAGCCGGTGGGCGCGATCCCGATCAGCATCCTGCTGCGCAGCCGCCGCGAGACGCCGCTGGCCGAGCTGATGGAGGCGGCGACCGAAATCGATGTCGGCATGGACCAGGAAGAGGTCGCCTACATCTTCGACAAGTACCACCTGATCAGCGCGCCGGTCATCGATCCGGGCGGCCGTCTGGTGGGGCAGATCACCGTCGACGACATCGTCGAGGTCATCCGCGACGAGGCCCAGGAGGACATCCTGGCCCTGGCCGGCGTGTCCGACGCCGGCCGCGACGCCAGCGTTCAGGAGATCGTCCGCTCGCGGCTGCCTTGGCTGCTGCTCAATCTCGTGACCGAGACCATCGCCGTCTCGGCCATCGCCATCTTCCAGGACCAGATCGCCAAGCTGGTGGCCCTGGCCGTGTTGATGCCGATCGTCTCGTCCCTGGGCGGCAACGCCGGCACCCAGACCCTGGCCGTGGCCGGCCGCGCCCTGGCGAGCAAGGAGCTGACCGCCGCCAACGCCCGCCGGATCATCGTGCGCGAGGTGCTGGTGGGCCTGATGAACGGGGTGGCGCTGGCCATCGTCATGGGCCTGGCGACATTCCTGTTCTACCACAATGGACGTCTGGCGATCACCGTGGGCGTGGCGCTGATCGTCAACATCTTCATCGCCGCGCTGGGCGGCATCCTGGCGCCGCTGGCCCTGGAGAAGATGGGACGCGACCCGGCCGTGTCCTCGTCCATCTTCGTGACCTTCCTGACGGACTTCATGGGCTTCCTGGCGGTGCTGCTGATCGCGGCGCTGCTGATGGGCTGAGCTGGAGCGGAGCGGCTTTTTCCGGGCCGCTTCGCTCGACGCGGGAAACTGGCGCCGACCTTGCGCCGAGACGGGCGAACGCATCCGCGTCTGTCTCAAACTGGGTCAAACTCCGCGATGAAACCGCGCCATCAGGTCACCCGGACGGCCGTCGATCTCATCAAGAGATTCGAGGGCTACCGTCAGAAGGCCGCGCAGCTGCCCGATGGGCGCTGGACGGTCGGCTATGGCCACACCCTGACCGCTCGCGAGGGCGCCTCGGTCTCGGAAAAGGACGCCGAGGCCCTGCTGCTGTACGACCTGATCTCGGTCGCCCACTCGGTCAACGAGCACACCTACGCGCCGCTGAACCAGAACCAGTTCGACGCCCTGGTCTGCTTCGCCTTCAACATCGGCCTCGACAACTTCCTGCGCTCGGGCGTGCTGCGCCGGATCAACGAAGGCTCGCTGCTGCAAGCCGCGTGCGCCATGGAGATGTGGCGCAAGGCCGATTTCGAGGGCGAGCGAATCGTCATCGACGCCCTGGTGCGCCGTCGCGCCGCCGAGAAGACCCTGTTCCTGACCCCGGCCAACGGCGAATGGGTGCCCGCGCCCAGCCCGGTGCTGCGGCCCAAGGTGGACTATGACGCCAGCTGCGCGGTGCCCAAGCAGACGCCCATGGCCGTCAACACCCGCACCGAGGGCGACCGCGTCGTCGCCGAGCGCGAGGAAGGCCTGCCGCTGAACGTCGTCGTCCCGGAAGAGGACGGCCCCACCGCCACGGAGCAGTCGGCCGCCGCCGTCAGCGCGCGCCTGGGCGCCATCCTGGCCGACGAGGAACCCATCGCGGCGACCAAGCCCGCCGCGCGTCAGGACGATCTGGGCCTGCCCGAGCCGCCCGCGCCGGTCCAGCCGGCCGCCGTCGAACCCGCGCCCACGCTTTTCGAGGAGGCGCCGCCGCCCCCCGTCGAGCCCGCGCCGACCCCGGTCGAGTTCACGCCGTTTCGCCTGACGCCGCCCCCGGCGGAAGAGGTCGAAAAGCCCGCTCCGGTCGAGGCCTTCGCGCCCGCGCCGGCGCCGAGCGAACCGACCCTGTTCTCCGGTCCGAGCCGCGGTCCGTCGGTCTTCAATCTCGACGGCTTCTCGACCAGCGACGACACGGTCGATCTTCGCCCGATGGACGTGCCGCTGGTCGAGGCCGAGCAGCCGCGCTTTGGCAACAACAGCCTGCTGATCAGCCTGGGCATTCTGGGCTTGGCGCTGTTTGGCGGCGGGGTGCTGTGGATCCTGACCGTCGCCGCCGGTTCGGACAGCAATGTGAAGCTGTTCGGCTATGGCGCCAGCATGGTCGGGGCCATCTGCTTCGTGGTCTCGGCCTATCTTCTGCTTCGCCGCCTCGCCGGTCCCGATACGAGCGACGAAGAATAGTTTTCTTTGCTTCCCTAGGGGAACTTGAGCAAGAACGCCCGCAAGGCTCAGCGCCTTGCGGGCGTTCGTGCTAAGGGAGGACGTATGAGCACCAATTTCGCACCCTCGATGGACTTCGCGCTCGGTGACACGGCCGACGCGATCCGCGAAACCACGGCCCGCTTCGCCGCCGACAAGATCGCGCCGCTAGCGGCCCGTATCGACGAGACCAACGCCTTCCCTCGCGAGCTATGGGTCCCGATGGGCGAGCTGGGCCTGCACGGCATTACCGTCGAGGAAGAGTTCGGCGGTCTGGGCCTGGGCTATCTCGAGCACGTGGTGGCGATGGAGGAGGTCTCCCGCGCCTCGGCGTCGGTGGGCCTAAGCTACGGCGCGCACTCGAACCTCTGCGTCAACCAGATCCGCCGCTGGGCGACGCCCGAGCAGAAGAAGCGCTACCTGCCCAAGCTGATCAGCGGCGAGCACGTCGGCTCGCTGGCGATGTCCGAGGCCGGTTCCGGATCGGACGTGGTCTCGATGAAGCTGCGAGCCGAACAGCGCGGCGACCGCTATATCCTCAACGGCACGAAGTTCTGGATCACCAACGCCCCGCACGCCGACACCCTGGTGGTCTACGCCAGGACCGGAGAGGGCAGCCGAGGCATCACCGCCTTCCTGGTCGAAAAGGGCATGAAGGGCTTCAGCGTCTCCAGGAAGCTGGACAAGATGGGGATGCGCGGATCGGACACCGCCGAGCTGGTGTTCGAGGACTGCGAGATCCCCGAAGAGAACGTCATGGGCCCGGTCGGTGGCGGCGTCGGGGTGCTGATGAGCGGTCTGGACTACGAGCGCGCCGTGCTCAGCGCCGGCCCGCTGGGCATCATGCAGGCCTGCCTCGACATCGTCCTGCCCTATGTCCGCGACCGCAAGCAGTTCGGCCAGCCGATCGGTTCGTTCCAGCTGATGCAGGGCAAGATCGCCGACATGTACGTGGCCCTGAACTCGGCCCGGGCCTATGTCTACGCCGTGGCGCGGGCCTGTGACGCGGGCAAGACGACGCGCTTCGACGCGGCCGGCGCGATCCTGATGGCGTCCGAGAACGCCGTGAAGGTGTCGTTGGAAGCCATCCAGGCCCTGGGCGGGGCGGGCTACACCAAGGAATGGCCGGTTGAGCGCCTGCTGCGTGACGCCAAGCTCTACGACATTGGTGCCGGCACCAACGAAATCCGCCGTTACCTGATCGGCCGGGAGCTGATCGGCGCGTGAAGCCCGACGACCACATGAAAAAGGGCCGCCCCGATCGCTCGGGACGGCCCTTCCATCGTCGTGGCCACTTTCGCAGCGTGTGACTTGAAACCTCTGGCGCTCAACGCCTTAGGCGGAGACCTCGCTCGTCAGGCTCCAGGTCACGACTTGCGACCGCGGTTGGAGACAATGAGACACTGGATCACCTCCTTTCAGTAGTTGAACAACACCAGGAGAATATGGACCTGTTTTCTCGCTTGAAAAGAGGAAACCGACCGCGACGCGGTGTCGCGCCGGGCGGGCTCAAATCGTCAGCAGGCGGAAGGCGATGATGATGGCGGCCCACAGCGCCACGGCCGCGCCGAGCGCGATGGGACGATGCAGGCTGAACCGACGCGTGACCGGCGTCGAACCATACCTTGGGTGAAACCGCGTTGTGGGCATTTCCGCGTGAGTCCTTCCCGATGGCCCCTCTGTCGGAGGCCTGAATCAAAGCGTATGACGAATTCTCGCCTGAGAGAAGAATTCCTTGAGAACCGCTAGGTTGCGACGCGCGAATTGTCGCGTCGGGGAGAAGAGCGAATGGCCACTTGGGATCCTGACGTCTACGCCCTCTATCGTCGCTACCGGGAACGGCCGGCTCTGGACCTGCTGACCGCCATCCCTGGGGACCTGAAGCCTCGCGAGATCTGGGATCTGGGCTGCGGCCTTGGCGAGCAGGCCGCGCTGTTGGCCGCTCGCCATCCCGAAGCGCGCGTGCGGGGGCTCGACTCCAGTCCCGAGATGCTGGAGCGGGCGAAGAGGCTTTCGGCGCGAGTCGAATGGGTGCTGGGCGACCTTGCCGGCTTCGCGCCCGAAACGCCGGCGGACCTGATCTTCTCGAACGCGGCCCTGCAGTGGGTGGACGATCACCCGGTGCTGATCCCGCGCCTCGTCGCGGCCCTGGCGGAGGGCGGCGTGCTGGCCGCTCAGATGCCGGTGGTCGACGGGCTGGGCTGGCGCGCCAGTCTGGCCGAGATCGCCGCATCGGGGCCGTGGGCCAAGCGCTTTTCCGGGATCGAAGGCGTGCGCGCCGCGCACGATCCGGCCGACTACTACGGTTGGTTGGCGCCCAGCTGTCCGGAGATCGATATCTGGACGACCACCTATCTGCACGCCTTGCACGGCCAGGATCCGATCGTCGACTGGACCATGGGCACCACCCTGCGCCCCTATCTCGATGCCTTGCCGGACGACGAGAAGCCAGCCTTCCTCGACGCCTGGCGGGCGCGTCTTTCGCGCGACTATCCGCGTCGCGAGGACGGGGTGACGCTGCTTCCGTTCAAGCGGTTGTTCATCCTGGCGCGCAAGGGCTGAGGGGTCACCCCGTCGCCGGGCCGGCCCGCTGCTCAGCCAGGCTGGGACGGCGCCGCAGGCCGGTCACCGGGCGGTTCAAAGCGTCCAGCGTCAGGCTGGCGGCGACATAGCCGGCCTTCACCGCCGGCTCGAAGGCGCGCCAGTCGCGGATATCGATGCCTTCCAGCTTGGGGGTGATCAGCACGTCGCTGGCCTCGCGCGAGGCGGCCAGGTCGCGGCCAGTGGTGACGGTCGCGGCTCGCATCAGCAGCGCCACGATCGGCGGTCCCTTGCGCCAGTCGCCCGAGGCGATCCAGCTCCAGATCGAAGGTGGGCGATAGACGTCATCGCTGGTGATGCTGCGGCCTCGCGTGACGTCGACGCCGACGATGGGGCCCAGCTGGAACGATCGCATCACATCGGCGGGGAAATTCTTCATCACGGCGCCGTCGACCAGCACCTGGCCATGGTCGGTGGCCGGCGGCAGCACGCCCGGCAGCGAGATCGACGCCCGCAGCGCGTTCCGCAGCCCGCCGGTCCGGTGCAACTGATAGGTTCCCGAGGTCAGGTTCGACGAGACGCAGAAGAACGGCAGCCACAGGTCGCTGATCTCGACCTCGGCGAAATGCTCGGCGAGGCGCTGGTCGACCTTTTCGCCGCGCGTCATGGCGATCAGCGGGAAGGCGATGTCGTCCAAAGGGCTGGTGTCGACGAAGGCCCTGCGGATGCGGGTCTCCATCTCGCCGTCGTCCCAGCCCATGGCGATGCCGGCGGCCACGATGGCGCCCATCGAGGCGCCGCCGACGAAGTCGATCGGCACGCCGCGTTCGCGCAGGGCCTGGACCGCGCCGACATGCGCGTAGGCGCGGGCCCCGCCGCCCGAGAGGACCAGACCCACCGACTGGCCGGTCATCACCCGCGCCAGCCGCTGCATGTCGGCCAGACCGTTCTCGCGCAGATGGAAGAGACGCGCGGCCTGGGTGGCGGCCACCCAGGCCTCGGAGCCTTGGGGGCGCTCGGCGCGCGCCGACTGGAGAAGGATCAGATCGACCAGCCGCCTTTCCTGCAATGGGCCAGAGGCGTAGGTCGGCGCCTGAGATGGCGGCGGACGGTCGCCCCGTCCGACGCGGAACAGGCGGTCGACCTGACGGCCGACGATATGCTTCCAGGCGGTCTCGTCGGCTTCGGCGACATAGAGCACGAAGTCGTGGCCGCGTTCGACATTGCTGAACCACTCGGTCGGCGCGTGGGCCGACTCGCCGCCCTCGACGGTGATCGAATAGCCCAGGGCCTCGATGCAGCGGGCCAGGCGCTCGACGATCGGCCGGATCGCCGCGCCAGGCTCCACGGCGATGAAGCCATAGACCGACGGGTCGCCGATGGCCGCGTGGGAGCGCGCCTGCCGGGCGCGGCGGAGCATCAGCCGCGACAGTTCCAGCATCACGCTCGGGTCGTCCTCGGCGGCGGCGAAGAAGTCGCGCCGGGGCAGGGCCAGCACCTCGCTGTCGCGCAGCGCCACCATCTCCGCCGAGTGGACCGTGCCATCGACCAGCGCCATCTCGCCCGCGGGCTCGCCAGGACGGATCACGCCCAGGAACAGCGGCTCCTGGCCTTCGTCGCGGCGGAAGGCGCCCAAGCGACCGGTCTTGAGGAAGAAAAGCTGGTCGGCGGCGTCCCCTGGTTCAAACAGTGTCGCCCCGCCGGGCAGCGAGAACCACGCCGCCGCGCCCTCGCGCCATTGCTTGGCGAACAGGCGCGCGAGGGCCGTATCGTCGTTCAGCGAGGTTTCCACGCGCCGGACGCTAGCGTGAAGCGCAAGGCTTGACCACGGGGGAGCGTTGCGGCGCAATTGTTGATCGCCAACCCAAAATGGTCGAGAACGGTTTTGGCCCTGAATCTTCGTGGTAAGGGTCCAAAAAACTCACACTTCCTGGATTGGGTGGAAAAGGCTAAGCGTCGGTCATGCCGAAGTTGCACTCCGTTATCGACGCGTCCGGCGAAACCTTCGCCCGCAACGCCGCGCACAACCGGGCCCTGGTGGCGGATCTGCGCGCGAAGGTCGCCCAGGCCGCGCTGGGCGGCCACGAAAGCGCCCGCGAGCGCCATTCGGCGCGCGGCAAGCTGCTGCCGCGTCAGCGGGTCGAGCGTCTGCTGGATCCGGGTTCGCCCTTCCTGGAGATCGGCCAGCTGGCCGCCTGCGACCTCTATGACGGCGAGGCGCCGGGGGCGGGGATCATCTGCGGCGTCGGCCGGGTGTCGGGCCGGGAGGTGATGATCGTCGCCAACGACGCCACGGTGAAGGGCGGCGCCTACTTCCCGATGACGGTCAAGAAGCACCTGCGCGCCCAGGAGATCGCGCAGCAGAACCGCTTGCCGTGCGTCTATCTGGTCGACAGCGGCGGCGCGAACCTGCCGCACCAGGCCGAGGTCTTCCCCGACCGCGACCACTTCGGCCGCATCTTCTTCAACCAGGCGCGGATGAGCGCGGCGGGCATCGCCCAGATCGCCTGCGTCATGGGCTCGTGCACCGCCGGCGGCGCCTATGTGCCGGCCATGAGCGACGAGACGGTGATCGTCCGTAATCAGGGCACCATCTTCCTGGCGGGCCCGCCGCTGGTGAAGGCCGCCACGGGCGAGGTGATCAGCGCCGAGGAGTTGGGCGGGGCCGAGACCCACGGCCGCCGGTCGGGCGTGGTCGATCACGTGGCCGAGAACGACGAGCACGCACTGGAGATCGTCCGCTCGATCGTCGCCAATCTGAACACCACCAAGCCCGAGCCCCTGGTCCTCGCCGATCCCGAGCCGCCGCTGTACGACCCCGAGGAGCTGTATGGCATCGTGCCGACAGACGTTCGCGCGCCCTACGACGTGCGCGAGGTCATCGCGCGCATCGTCGACGGCAGCCAGTTCGACGAGTTCAAGGCGCTGTACGGCACGACCCTGGTCTGCGGCTTCGCCCGCATCTGGGGCCAGCCCGTGGCCATCCTGGCCAACAACGGCGTGCTGTTCAGCGAGAGCGCCGTCAAGGGCGCGCACTTCATAGAACTCGCCTGCAAGCGCAAGATTCCGCTGGTGTTTCTGCAGAACATCTCGGGCTTCATGGTCGGCGGCAAGTACGAGGCCGGCGGCATCGCCAAGGACGGGGCCAAGCTGGTCACGGCCGTGGCCTCGGCCGAAGTCCCCAAGTTCACCGTCCTGATCGGCGGCAGCTTCGGGGCCGGCAACTACGGCATGTGCGGCCGCGCCTATAGCCCGCGCTTTCTGTTCACCTGGCCCAACAGCCGCATTTCCGTGATGGGCGGCGAGCAGGCGGCCAGCGTTTTGGCCACCGTCCACCGCGACGCCGCCAAGTGGACTCCCGAGGAGGCGGAAGCCTTCAAGGCGCCGATCCGACAGCGCTACGAGGACGAGGGCAATCCCTATCACGCCACGGCGCGCCTCTGGGACGACGGGATCATTGATCCGGCTCAAACCCGCGACGTGCTGGGTCTGGCCATCTCGGCCAGTCTCAACGCTCCGATCCCCGAAACGACCTTCGGCGTTTTCCGGATGTAGCTCCACGGAAGGACCCCCGCCCATGACCAATCCCATCGCCGATCCCATCGTCGAGGTCGCCGACACCGATACGATGAGCCCGCTGGTCCATGTGGAGAGCACGCCGGAAGGCGCGGTCACCGTCTGGATCAACCGGCCCGACAAGAAGAACGCTTTCGACGCCGAGACCATCGCGGCGCTCCGCCAGGCCTTCGAGACCCTGCACGGCGCCGAGGGCGTGCGGATCGTGTTCCTGCGCGGCGTCGGCGGCGTGTTCAGCGCCGGAGCCGACCTGGCCTGGATGGGCGACGCCATCGAGTGGGACGAGGATGACAACCGCCAGGACGCCCTTGAACTGGCCCACATGCTCAAGGCGCTGCACGATATTCCGGCCCTGACCGTGGCCCTGGTTGAAGGTCCGGCCTTCGGCGGCGGCGCTGGGCTAGTGGCCGCCTGCGATCACGCCATCGCCCTGGTCGACGCCAAGTTCTCGTTCTCGGAAGTCAAGCTGGGCCTGACCCCGGCGACCATCAGTCCCTACGTCATCCAGGCCCTGGGGCCGCGCACGGCCAAGCTGCTGTTCGCCACGGGTCGGGTGTTCGATGCCGACGACGCCTGGGGCTACGGCCTGGTCGACGAGGTCTTCGAGGATGTCGCCAGCCTTGAGGTCGCGCGCGACGCGCTGATCGAGGAGATGGCGCCCTGCGCGCCCGGCGCGATCGGTGACGCCAAGGCGCTGGTCAACGACTTCGCTGGCCAGAAAATCGACAAGGGCCTGATCGAGGAGAGCGCGCGCCGCATCGCTCGCCGGCGGGTGTCGGGAGAAGGTCAGGAAGGCGTGCGAGCCTTTCTGGCGCGCCGCAAGCCGTCGTGGTCTGAATAGGCTTCATCCTGAGCGGGGCGGAACGTCGAAAGCGCGCGGCTTCGGCGTTCCCAAGGCTCGAAACCTGGGGGAAATCCCGGCCTCGCGGTCGGGTTTGGGGGAACGGCATGACCGCTGCGGATCTGGATACGGCGGCGGCGGACTCGGCCACGAGCTTCGTCCGTCCCAAGAAACATCCGTTCACTCACAAGGGCGAGCCCTGCAAGAATTGCGGCGCGGCCTTGGAGGGATGGTGGTGTCATGAGTGCGGCCAGAACGCCGACACCCATCACCGCTCGATCCTGCATCTGATCTGGGAGGTCATCGAGGGTCTGTTCCACCTCGACGGCCGCCTGGCCAGCACCTTGCCGCTGCTATTCTTCAAGCCGGGCAAGTTGGCCAAGGACTACATGGAAGGTCGGATCGTCCGGCACGTGCCGCCGTTCCGGACCTTTCTGGTCTCGCTGCTGCTGTTCATCTTCGCCGCCGAGCACGCGATCCATGGCATTCGCCATGAGCAGGAGCTCAAGGAAGAGAAGGAAGCCACCGCCCTGGCGACGCCCGAGGGCCGCAAGGCCAAGGCCGACGAGATGCGCAAGGAGGCCAAGGAAGGTCGCGACGAGCGGCTGGCCGACGCGGCCGAGACGCGCGACGACGACCTGAAGGAAGAGGGCGCGAAGAAGGACGAGATCCTCGCGACCTATAATGACACGGCCCGCAAGGCCGAGGCGCGCTACGGCCAAGAATTGAGCATGGCCGATGCGCTGGAGAAGAACCCCAAGGCCGGCGAGGAAGCGCTGGCCAAGCTTCACGGCCGCGGCGCGGTGGTCGCCGAGCAGATCCGGGGACTGGACCTCGCCACGCCGGATACGATCGAGGCGGGCGCCAACAAGATCGCCGACGCTCAGATCCCGGGGCAACATACGGTGGTCATCGCGCCCAACGCCGAGACGGCCGCGCCCAACTCGGCCGGCAAGGGCGAGCAGGCCGCTGAGACGGACTCCCTCAAGAACAAGTGGAAGGAAAACGTCGCCAAGGCCGTCGCCAATCCGGAATATTTCCTGATGGTGATGTTCGGCTGGGCGCATCGGCTGGCGGTGCTGCTGTTGCCAATCACGGGCCTTAGCCTCGCGCTCGTCTATGTGAACAAGCGCCAGTACTTTATCTATGACCATCTGCTGGTGGCCACGAACCTGTTGTCGTTTTCGTTCCTGGTCTATGCGGTCTGTATGGTGCTGCCGCGGTCGGCCTGGCCGATCGCCTTCGTGGTCGCCGGCCTGTGGGGGCCGATCAACCTCTTCCAGACCCTTCGCGGCGGCTATGGCTCGAGCATCATCGGGGCGCTGCTCAAGACCTGGGTCATCTGGACGATCGGCGTGACGTCCTTCGGCGTTCTGCTGGCGGGTCTGATGCTCTTTTCCCTTTCCCAGTTGTAGGTTTCGCCTTGATCTCCTCCGTCCTGATCGCCAACCGCGGCGAGATCGCCCGACGCATCATCCGCACCGCCCGCGAGCTGGGCGTGGCGACGATCGCCGTCTATTCGGAAGCCGACGCGAATGCTCCGTTCGTACTGGAGGCCGACGCCGCGATCCTGATCGGCCCGGCGCCGGCCAAGGACAGCTATCTCGATCCGAAGAAGATCCTGGCGGCCGCCAAGCAGATGGGCGCCGAAGCCATCCATCCCGGCTATGGCTTCCTGTCGGAGAACGCCGACTTCGCCCAGTCGGTGCTCGACGAGGGCCTCGTCTGGATCGGCCCGCCGCCGTCGGCGATCCGCGCCATGGGCCTGAAGGACGCCGCCAAGAAGGTGATGATCGAGGCCGGCGTGCCGACGACGCCGGGCTATCTGGGCGAGGACCAATCGGTCGAGCGCCTGACCGCCGAGGCGGCCAAGATCGGCTATCCGGTCCTGATCAAGGCCGTGGCGGGCGGCGGCGGTAAGGGGATGCGCAAGGTCGACCGCGCCGAGGACTTCGAGGCTGCTCTGGGATCATGCCGCCGCGAGGCCGCCGCCAGCTTCGGCGACGACCGCGTGTTGCTGGAAAAGTACGTCACCCGACCGCGCCATATCGAGGTGCAGGTGTTCGGCGACAGCCTCGGCAATGTCGTCCACCTGTTCGAACGCGACTGCTCGTTGCAGCGTCGCCACCAGAAGGTCATCGAGGAAGCCCCGGCGCCCGGCATGGACGAGGCCACGCGCCAGGCCGTCTGCGCCGCCGCCGTCAAGGCCGCCAAAGCGGTGGGCTATGTCGGCGCCGGCACGGTCGAGTTCATCGCCGACGCCTCCGAAGGCCTGCGCGCGGACCGTATCTGGTTCATGGAAATGAACACGCGGCTGCAGGTCGAGCATCCGGTCACAGAGATGGTCACCGGCCAGGACCTGGTCGAGTGGCAGCTCCTCGTGGCTTCGGGCGAACCGCTGCCGCTGGAGCAGGACGAGATCACCCTCGACGGCTGGGCGATGGAGGCGCGTCTCTATGCCGAGAACCCGGCGACCGGCTTCCTGCCCTCGACCGGCAAGCTCAAGCACTTCCGCTTGCCGGAAGGCGACGTCCGCGTCGACAGCGCGGTCGAGGAGGGCGGCGAGGTCACGCCCTTTTACGATCCGATGATCGCCAAGCTGATCGCCCATGGCGCCGACCGCGAGGACGCCGCCCAGCGTCTCGCCGAAGCCTGCGCCCTGGTCGAGGTTTGGCCGGTCAAGACCAACGCCGCCTTCCTGGCCAAGTGCGCCAGCCATCCCGACTTCGTGGAGGGCGCGGTCGACACCGGCTTTATCGAGGCGCGGTTGGACGAACTGACCGAGCGCGTTTTCACCGACGAGCCGGCCATGGCCGCGATCGGCTGGCGGCTGGACAGCTTCATGGAAGCCGAGGCGCGTCGCGATCCGTGGGAAAGCGCGCCGTCCAAGCTGCTGGGCTTCCGAATGAACGGACCCCGCGCGCCGATGCATCTGCCGATGTCGATCGACGGCAAGTCCGCGCCGCTGCGCGTGGCCTTGCTGGGCGGTGGGACCGAGGATTGGTCCTGGGACATCCGCCGCGCCGACGGCTCGACGTTCGATGAGGTCACGCGCCTCCCGACGACCTACGGCAAGGGCCCGATCCAGGTGTTCGAGGGCGGCGACGTCCAGGAGTTTGACTTCGTGGCCAAGGTCGGCGGTGCGGGCGAGGGGGCGGCCTCGGACGGCGCGATCCTGTCGCCGATGCCGGGCAAGATCGTCTCGGTCGCCGTCACGGCGGGGCAGGCCGTCGCCAAGGGACAAGTGCTGTTGACCCTGGAAGCGATGAAGATGGAGCACGCCCTGGCGGCGCCGTTCGACGGCGTCGTGGCGGAGCTGTCGGCCACCGCCGGCGGCCAGGTCAGCGAGGGCGTGGTGCTGGCGAAGCTGGAGGCCAGCGCCTGAGAGTTCATAGCGCCTAGAGCGCGTTAGGTTTAAGCGTGAGCGGCTGAACCGCTCGAACGCGCTCTAAATATTTGAATTTAGAGCCTGTTTATCCGCTTCAAATGATTCCATTTGAAGCGGACAGGCTCTAGCCGTTCGGCGCGCCCAGCGCCGCCACCGCGGTCTCGAACAGCGGCCTTCGGTCCCCGCAGCGCGCCATGGCCCGCGCGTTGCGGGTCTTTTCGAAGAGGTCGATATAGGCGTCGGCCACCGGCGTGATCCGATATGCCCAGACGGCGTCGGCCAGGGCTTCTGGATCAGGGGTGGACGCGCGGAGCTGGGCGGTCATCGCCGCCGCCATGCCATCGACATCGCCGGGTCGAACGACCTCGCCATGCGTCATGCTCCAGAGCAGGTCGCGGACGGCCGGGGTGCAGTCCGTGGCGACGACGGGGCGGCCGCGTCCCAGGGCCTCGATGATCACCGCGCCGAAGCCTTCGTGCCACGAGCTCAGCAGCAGCATCCGCGCCTTGTCCAGCCAGGGACCGATGTCGGCGGCGTAGCCTTCGAACGAGACGCGGTCGGCGACGCCCAGGGCATGAGCGAGCGCGCCTAGGTCCTCGCGCAAGGGGCCGTCGCCCACGAAAGCCAGTCGCGCCTCGGGGTCCTGAACCTTGGCGAAGGCCTTCAACGCGACATCGTACCCCTTTTCCGGCGCCAGGCGACCCGCGGCGACGATGAGCTTCCCGGTCGCGGGCGATGTCGGACGCGTGTCGTCGTCCAGCGCCGGCAAAGGGATGGCGGAGGCGATCCGCCGACCCAGAAGGCGATTGGTCTGAGCCAGGGTGTAGGGCGACAGCGTCACCATCGCGTCGGCGTCGCGAAGCCGCCGCCGGGCGCCGATCTCGAACGCCCACTGACGCAGGCCCCGCCGCCCGTGGCGGAAAATCGGCGAGCTGACCTGGGCCACGATCGTCGGGCGGTTCTCGCCCAGATGCCGACCGACGGCGCGACCGATAGACCAGTGGAAGTTTCCGGGGATGAACAGGATGTCGGCGGGCTGGCGGCGCAGATGCTGCGCGACGGCCTTGCCCAGCCGGCCGCGCGATCCGCGTCCGCGCGGAATGGCCGGCGCGCATTCGACCACCTCGACGGTCTCGCCGGCCAAGCCGGCTTGGGGGCCGGTGGCGGACCCGCAAAGCAAGGTCACCGCATGGCCCGCCTCCGCCCAGGCGTTGACCAGGCGCAGGGCCACCCGCTCGGTGCCGCCCAGCGACAGGTCGTGCAGTACCACCAGGATCGACAGCCGACGTCCTGGGCTTCGACGGTTGGGACCGGCGCCGATCATCTCTCTATTCCCCTCATCGAAACGGGTTTCCATCAGATGGCCTGGGCTTCGCGCGGCGCGGACGGGGCCTGCGCCCAGAGCGCGCCGCTCAGCAGCGCCATGGTCAGGATCGCCTGAACCACGACGCACGGGCCGATCGCCTCCTGGCCCCAGACGGGCAGGGCGGTCGCCAGAAGGAGGACAAGGCCGAAGCTTCCGGCCAAGTTCATACCCGCCGAGAGACCGGGACGGCCGAGGGCGGTCAGCGCCGCGCTCAGGGGCGGAGCGCACAACAGGATCGTCCGCGCGGTGGCCAGCCACGGCATCAAGCCGCCAGCCGACGCGAAGCGCTCGCCGCCGATCAGGGCGGCTAAGGCGCCGCCGAACAGGCCGAAGGCGCCGCAGATCGGGATCGCGACGGCCATGGCTATGCCGCTCGCTCGCGCGATCGTGGAGATCACGAGGCCCGTCTGGCCGCGCGCCGCCAGCTTGGCCAGCTCGGCGAAAGCGGCCTGGCCCAGGCTTTGGGCGGGCTGGGAAATGACGATCGTGGCGCGTTGGGCTATGGCGAAGAGACCCGCGGCGGCAGGTCCGCCAAACCAGCCGACGGCTAGCGGCGTCACGCGCGCGGTCAGTTCGGCGAAGGTGACGTCGGCGTTCGCGCCCAGCATGAAGCGCAGAAGGCCGGGGTTTTCCGTCCTGACTCCGCGCGGGTCGATGCGAAGCGACCGCCAGCGCAGGGCTCGCGGGGCGGTGGCGAAGGCCATGATCCACATCACCGCCCATTCCAGGATCGCGGCGACCAGCCATGCCCATAGGAAGCCTACGAGGCCCCAGTGGCCGGCCCAAACGATCAGAGCTCCGATCAGGCGCGCGACCGGCGGGACCAGGCTGTGGGCGCCGAGCAGGTCGAAACGGCCGGTCACCTGGAGATAGCCTGCGGCGGTGGCGCGGACGGAGGCCAGAACCGCCAGGCTGTAAGGCGCGCTGAGCGCGATCGCTTGCGGCGTCCAGCCCAGGCGGGCTCCCACCCAGGGCGCCAGCAAGGCGGCCGCGATAACCGCGACCACGCCGCACGCCAACTCCAGCATGGCGGCGAACTTCAGCAGTCGCGCCAAGCGCTCTTCGTCGCCGGCCAGGAGAGCCTGGGCGCCGTAGCGCACCACGGCGTGCCAGCCGGGAAACTCGATGATCCCCGCGACGGTCAGGATGTAGGTATGGACGAGGACCAGGATCCCATAGTCGGTCGGGCCCAAGGCGTGCGCGGCCAGGGCCATGTAAACCACGCTGACCACGCCGGCGCCGGCTTTGCCGCTCAGAAGGCGCGCGGCGTTTCCGAAGATCCCGCGCAGAATCCGCCGATCACCCGTCACGGCGGGAGACTGTCAGCTGGCGAACTGGGACGTCGTCGGAGGAAAAGCGCGACCGCATACGAGGTTGACGGCGCCGTGCGCCGGCAACCTTACCCGTGATTTGAAATGCCCCAACGGCGTCAGGTCTTCCGACCTCGCGTCAGCGAGGCCAGCGCGACCGCCAGGCCTTTGGGCGAGCCCTTCAGCCATTTGGCGTCGATCAAGGTCACGGGGCCGCAGGCGGCCAGCGTGTGGCGGCCGCGATGATAGCGGCCGGCATTGACCGGCGGTTTGAGGATCGGCGAGGTCTCGGCCTCGAAACGGTCCGGCGTCAGGACGTTGACGGCCAGCAGCCGCAGGTCGCCGCCATAGGTTCGGGTGCAGTCCTGAACGGGCAGATGCAGGCGACCGTCGTGGACAAACGGCGTGCCGCCCGGACGGCTGCTGGCCAGATCGATCCGCACTGGATTGCCTGGATGGGTGCGCCAGGGGCCCTCGATACGGTCGGCATAGGCCAGATGCAGCTTGCCCTGCTTGTCGCGTTGAGACCCCGTCGGAGAATAGGCCATCCACCAGCGATCCTCCCAGCGGAACAGGGTCGGATCGATGGCCGGGGTGTCGAAGGCGATCTTCGTGACCGGCTCCCAGACGTCGGGAAAACGCCGCGCGCGGTAGAGGGTGAAGGTTCCCGACCGGAAGGCCTCCGGCGTCATCCAGGTCTCGCCCTCGGCCTCGGTGATCATGGGGTAGGATAGGTGCCAGGGTTCGCGGAGCACGGTCTGGCGGCTGACTGGCCGAAAGTCGGCGTCCAGCTCGAGGTGATCGATCACGCCGTGCCGCGTGCGATAGTCATAGGCCTCGGCGAACAGATGCAGCCGGCCGTCGCGCCAGACGCCGAAGGGGTCGGCCAGGAAGGTGAAGTCCGGCTCCTCGGGCAGCCAGCGCACGGGGGCTTCGTGGAGGCCGCCGGCCGAGGCGATCGCCTGGATGGGTCGTTCGATGACGCCAACGCGCCAGATGTCCGAGAAGATGGGCATGGCCTGGGCTAGCCCGGCGGCGAGCCGGTTGGCAAGGTCGTCCAAAAGAAACCGCCGCCGCGGAGCGCCCCCCACAAGGCGTCCGAAACGGCGGCGAAGGCCTCGCGGCCGACCGCGCCCTGGTGAAGCGCGACCTGAAGCATGGATAACGCCGTCATGCGAGGCGTCGAACGCTTTCGCCCGCCGCGCGAGCCCGGCGTCGCCGCGCCCCGTTGCCTTGCCGCGCGGGCGCGCTATCTAGCCCGCATGGCTCTGCACATCATAAAGCTGGTCGTGGGCTGCGACACGATCGAGGACCTTCTCGAATGGCATAAGGACAAGAGCCAGCCCTGGGTCATGCACACCCGCATGACGCCCAAGCGGATCGATGAGGTTCTGGACGGCGGCTCGCTGTACCGCGTGTTCAAGGGACAGGTCCTGTGCCGCCAGAAAATCCTGGCGATCGATACGATCGGCTCCGGGCCCGCCTCGCGGTGCGAGGTGACCGTCGATCCGCCGATCATCCGCGTCGCGCCGCAGCCGCGTCGGGCGTTCCAGGGCTGGCGCTATCTCAAGCCCGAGGACGCGCCGCCCGATCTGACCGAGGCCGAGTCCGCCGACCTGCCGCCGGACCTCGCGCGGCAATTGAGAGAGCTGGGCGCCTGGTAGCGTTCGCGAGCCTTTTTAAAGGCGTCGCGGTGGCCTTCTTATCGCTCTCGAGCCCCTGTAGCGCCTAAAGCGTCGGTCCGGTCTTTTCAGCCGACAGCCATGTTGTCGATCAGCCGCGTCTTGCCCAGCTTGGCGGCGATCAGGATCCGGCCCTTGGCCTGACCGATCGGACCGGGACCCAGGCGCGTCAGATCCCCGGCCTCGCGCACCTCGACATAGTCCACCGGATCAAAGCCCGCGGCCAGCAAGGCGGCCTTAGCCGCCTGCTCGGCCTCGTCGACGCGCCCGCCGGCGGCGACGGCGGCGGCGGCCGTCTTCATGGCGGCGGGCAAGGCGGTGGCGGCGGCGCGCTCCTCGGGGGAGAGGTAGGCGTTGCGCGAGGAGAGCGCCAAGCCATCCTCGGCGCGGGCGGTCGGCGCGCCGATGATCTCGATCGGAATGTCCAGATCGCGAGCCATGCGGCGGATCACCTGCAATTGCTGATAGTCCTTCTCGCCGAACACGGCGACGTCGGCCTGGCTCTGGATGAAGAGCTTGGCCACGACGGTGGCGACACCGCCGAAGAACTGGGGTCGCGCCGCGCCTTCCAGCGGTTCCGAGACGCCCGACACCGTCACGGCCGTCGCGAATCCCGGGGCGTACATTTCTTCTCCGGACGGCGCGAACAGCAGGTCGCAGCCGACCGAGGTCAGCTTCTCGACGTCCGCGGCCTCGCCACGCGGGTAGGCGTCGAAATCCTCATGCGGGGCGAACTGCTTGGGATTGACGAAGACGGTGGCGATCACGCGGTCGGCGCGGGTCTGGGCCAGGCGAACCAGCGACAGGTGGCCTTCGTGCAGCGCGCCCATGGTCGGGACCAGGGCCACGCGCTGGCCGTCCGCCTTCCAGGCTCGGACGTGTTCCCTCATCCGCGCGACGGTGCGGACGATGATCGGGCCGGTCATGCTGGGTCTCCAAGCGAACAGGCTTGGCTTATGACCGCCCCGCGCGGTCAGGTCCACCACCCCCATGCGGCGCCGTCGCGCGGAGGTGCGACAATTATGCCTGTGGATTGAACCGCTTGACCCTCTGGGGTGTCGGTAACATCGTGTTAACCTTCTGTCCAAGGTCGCGCGAGTCGCGACGCATGAAGGATCGATCCCATGGCCGAAACGCGCGTCATCGTCGTCGGCAACGAGAAGGGCGGGGCTGGCAAGTCCACCATCGCCGTGCATCTGGTCACGGCCTTGCTGTACGGCGGCGCCAAGGTCGCGGTGCTGGACCTTGACCTGCGTCAGCGCACCTCGGCTCGGTTCTTCGAGAACCGGCGAGCCTGGCTGGCCAGCAAGAAGCTGGATCTGCCGGAGCCCTTGGCCCTGAACCTCAGCGACAACGACGTCGCCCTGGCGGAGCGGTCGGAGGAAGAGCAGGTCGCCGGCTTCGAAGCGGCCTTCGCTAGAGGGCTCGAGACGTGCGATTTCGTGCTGATCGACACGCCCGGCGGCGACAGCGCCATCACGCGGCTGGCCCACGGCCGCGCGGACCTAGTCGTGACGCCGATGAACGACAGCTTCGTCGACTTCGACATGCTGGGCACCGTCGACCCGGTGACCATGGAACTGACCAAACCCAGCCTCTATTCGCTGACGGTCTGGGAAGGCCGCAAGCAGCGCGCCCTGTCCGGCCAACGCCAGGCCATGGACTGGGTCGTCCTGCGCAATCGTCTGGCCACGACGGAAGCGCGGAACCGCAAGCGCCTTGAAGATCGCCTGACGGCCCTGGCCAAGCGGGTCGGCTTCCGGATCGGCCCCGGCCTGCGTGACCGCGTGATCTATCGCGAACTGTTCCCGTTCGGGCTGACCATCGCCGATCTGTCGCCCCAGGTTCGTCCGGTGCCGGTGTCGCTCCAGCATCTGGCGGCTCGCCAGGAGTTGCGCGCCCTGATGCATTCCCTGGGCCTGTCGAACTATTCGGGCGAGACCCTGCTGGCGGCGCAATAGGCGCTGCTCTAAGGTTCTCGCGGCGCGCTCCGCGGCTCAGGCTTAGCGGGCGATCTCGCCGCCCGTTCCGCGTTTGGTGCGCCGATGATTTACCTGTTGCTGGGTGTGGCCGCCTTGGCCTTGCTGCTTTGGCAGCGCCGTCCGTTGCTCAAGGGCGATGGCTGGCGGGTAGGGGCGGGCGTCACCTCGATCATCGCCTTCGCGGGGGCCGGCTACGCGGCCGTGCGCGCCTCTTGGGAAATGGCCGCCGTGCTGGGCGTCGTCGGCTTGTGGAGCGCCACCGAGGCGCGCCGCCGGCCACAGATCCGCAAGGTCATGGCGCCGCCGCCCAAGAGCGAGCTCAGCCTGTCCGAGGCCCGCGCGATCCTCGGCGTCGGCCCTGAGGCGACTTTGGACGAGGTCCGCGCGGCCTACGCGCGGCTGATCCAGATGGCCCACCCCGACAAGGGCGGCACCGCTGGTCTGGCCGCGCAGCTGAACGCCGCGCGCGACCGTTTGATCAAGCGCCGTAGCTGAGCTAGGACTGACGCCATGATCAGTCGTGAACGCTTCTGGCGCCGCCGTTCCTCGGGCCCGACCTGCTCGGTATGACGCCCTGACACTTTTCAAGGCGAGCCAACCGCTCGGCGGAACGGCGTGGCTCCAGGCGTCATTTCAATTCGGACCTTGATCACACCATGACTTCCCAACCCATCGACTGGGCCGAGCGCTTCAGCGAGCGCATGAATCGTGTCCGCGCCAGCGAGATCCGCGAACTGCTGAAGCTGCTGGACCAGCCGGACATCCTGTCCTTCGCCGGCGGTATTCCCGATCCTGGCCTGTTTCCGGCCGAGCGCATTCAAGCCGACTACGCGGCCATCCTCGCTGATCCGGCTCTGGCGGCGCAGGCGCTGCAATATTCGGTCAGCGAGGGCTATCTGCCGCTACGCGCGTGGATCGCCGAGCGCATGACCCGCGACGGAATGCCGTGCGAGCCGACCAACATCATGCTGACCGCCGGCTCGCAGCAGGCGCTGGACTTGATCGGCAAGCTGTTCATCGGTCCCGGCGACACGGTCGTGGTGGCCCGGCCGACCTATCTTGGCGCGCTGCAGGCGTTCAACGGCTACCAGCCGGCCTATCGTGACCTGCCCGAGGGCGCGCTGCGCGGCGAGCCCACCGACTTGCCACGCGGAGCCCTGGGCTATTTCGTGCCCGACTTCGCCAACCCGACCGGCGTCAGCCTGACGTTGGAGCAGCGCCAGGCGCTCCTTGAGATGGCGAGTGCGTTGGACATGACCCTGATCGAGGACGCCGCCTATCGCGAGTTGCGTTTCGAGGGCGAGGCGACGCCAACGCTGTTGGCGCTGGATATCGCCCAATCGGGCGGCGTCGACAACGCGCGGACCCTTTTCCTGGGCACGCTGTCCAAGACCCTGTCGCCGGCTCTCCGCATCGGCTGGGTGTGCGGACCCAAGACGGTGATCGAGAAGCTGGTCCTCCTCAAGCAGGGGGCGGATCTGCACGTTTCGACGATCAACCAGATGGTCGCCCATCGCGCCGTCTCGGAAGGGTATGACCAGCACCTGCACCGACTGCGCGGCGCCTATGGCCACAAGGGGCGGGTCATGCTGGCGGCGCTCGAGCGGTCCATGCCCGAGGGGGTGACCTGGTCGCATCCGGAAGGCGGCATGTTCGTGTGGATCGACCTGCCCGAAGGCATGGACGGCGCGACGCTGCTGGCGCGGGCCATCGAGGAGGAGCGGGTGGCCTTCGTGCCCGGCGCGCCGTTCTTCGCCGAGGTCTCATCGGCCAACGCCATCCGCCTCAGCTATTCCTTGCCGACCGACGCCCAGATCGAGGAGGGGGTGGGACGCCTGGCTCGCTTGATCCGGCGGGTGACGGCCGAGGCCTGACACCCCTCATCCGATTTCCCCGGCGAAGGCCGGGGCCCAGATCCATCCTGAGCATCAGCCGTGAATGCGAAAGGGCGCCGAGTTAATCGCTCGGCGCCCTTGGTTCGATCTGGAGCCCAGCCTTCGCCGGGAAGGTCGGATGGTTTGGGTTTACGGCGCCAGCACCATGCAGGGCACGCGCTTGGCCTTCAGGGCCGAGCAGGCGCCGCGCGCGGCTTCGGAGGTCATGCCCTGGAACTGGGCGCGGAACGCGCCGCCCGCGCCTTCCACGGCGCTCTCGGCGCCGGCCACCACCTTGGCGAAGCGCCCGCGCACCAGCTTGAGCTGGTCGTTGGCCAGGGCCTTCGACTTGAAGGCGCCGACCTGCACGCCCCACTCGCCCTTCGGCTTCTTGGCCGGAGCGGCGGCTTGGGCCGCGCGCAGGGTGGGGGAGATCTTCACCGGAGTCGGATGCGGCTTCTCGGTCAGGACGATCTGCAAGCCTGCCTGGTCGCCGTCGCCTTGTTCGACCGAGGGGCGCTCGATCGGACCCGAAGGCTCGTCCTCATAGATGTTGGCGGCGATGGTGGTGCGCTCGCCGCGCGCCCGGCGTTTCATCACGTCGAAGCCCGTCAGCAGCAGGTCTTCCATGTTGTTGTCGCGCCAGGCGGTGGAGGGGCCGCCAAGCACCACGGCGATCAGGCGACGGCCGTCGCGCACCGCCGAGCCGGCGAGGTTGAAGCCGCTGGCGTTGGTGTAGCCGGTCTTCAGGCCGTCGAACCCTTCCATGCTGTCCAGCAGGCGGTTGTGGCCCTTCACGTAGTTGCCGCGGAACGTGAAGCCCCTGACGCTGAAGTACGAATAGTACTGCGGGAAGTCGCGCATGATGGCGCGCGACAGGATGGCGAGGTCGCGCGCGGTCGAGATCTGGCGGCTGTCGGGCAGGCCCGAGGCGTTCACGAAGCGGCTGTTGCGCATCCCCAGTTCCTGGCCGCGCAGGGTCATCAGGGCGGCGAATCGCGACTCGCTGCCGGCCAGCCGCTCGGCCGTGGCGACGGCGACGTCGTTGGCCGACTTCACGGTCATCGACTTGATCGCCTCGTCGACCGACAGGCTGTCGCCGGGCGGGATGCCGATCTTGGTCGGCGCCTGGGCGGCGGCTCGAGGCGACATGACGATCCGGTCGGTGAGCTTCAGGCGGCCTTCGCTCAGCGCCTCGAAGGTCAGGTACAGGGTCATCAGCTTGGTGACCGAGGCGGGGTAGCGAGGGCTGTCGGCCCTTTTGTCGTAAAGAACTTCGCCCGAATTGGCGTCGATGACGATCGCCGCGTACTTCGGCTCCGAGGCGTTCAGCTGCAGATACGGTATGGCGGCCGAGGCGGCGGTCGGCGCCAGGGCGCCGACGAGGCACGACAGGGCCAGGCCGGCGGCGGCGAGCAGCGAACGGGCGGACAAAAGCTTGGCGAACATTAAGTGACGTCCGTCATTTGAACTGAGCGGTTCCGCACCGCCACACGCGTGATCGTAACATGATGGACGCGCCCTTTCGCTAAAGTAAACAACTGGTGAGCGATCATGCCGCACGGATTGAAAAATCCTTGGCGTGCTTGGAATGCTGCAGCTTGACGCTGCGTTATGGTGCGCTGCACAAATTCCTTGACTGCTGCACTGCAACATGGGAAAACCACGTTGTTCCAAACGCGCATGGCGAGTTGCCGCTCGACCGTCCGCCCCGCCCGTCCTTCCTCCCCAGGAGAATTCCCATGGCCGCCGCCGAAACCATCAAGACCTCCGTCGAGCAGTTCACCGCCGCCTCGAACCAAGCGTTCAAGGATGGCGTCGAGAAGTCTCTGGCCGCTCTGGCCGAAGCCAACACCCACTCGAAGAAGAACCTGGAAGCCGTGGTCGCCTCGGTGACCGCCGCCACCAAGGGCGCCGAAGCCCTGGGCGCTCAGACCTTCGCCTACGGCAAGAAGGCCGCGGAAGACCACGTCGCCGCCGCCAAGTCGCTGGCCGCCGCCAAGAGCGTCCAGGAAGCCGTCGAGCTGCAAACCGCCTGGGCCAAGTCGGCCCTCGAAGCCTACATCGCCCAGGTCAGCAAGGCCTCGGAGATCGTCTCGGCCTCGATCAAGGACTCGGTGAAGCCGCTGAACGAACGCGTCAGCGCCGCCGTCGAGAAGTTCCAAGCCGCGCGCTAAGCGTCGCTCGGACGCGCCTCTCGCGCGCGTCGAGAGAATGAAGTCTTGAAAGGCTCGGACCGAAAGGTCCGGGCCTTTTTTCTTTTGCCCTTCGACGGGGCGCGATAAGCATTCCCCACCCCATTCCTGGAGCGCGTGAATGTCGAAGGTCGAAGAGCATCTGAAGGCGATCGGGATCGAATTGCCCGAGCCGGTGGCCCCCGTGGCCAACTACGTGACCTTCGTGCGCTCCGGAAATCTCGTGCACATCTCCGGCCAGATCTCTCTGGACGCCTCTGGCGGGATCAAGGGCACGGTCGGCGTCGACGTCGACCTGGAGACGGCTCAGAAAGCCGCGCGCATCTGCGGGATCAACCTGCTGGCTCAGATGAAGGCCGCCTGCGACGGCGACCTGGATCGCGTCGTCCGCGTGGTGAAACTGGGCGGCTTCGTCCAGGCGGGGCCGGACTTCATCGACATTCCCAAGGTCATCAACGGCTGTTCGGACCTGATGGTCGAAGCCCTGGGCGACAAGGGGCGTCACGCCCGCTCGGCGGTCGGCGTCTACAAGTTGCCGCTCGGCTTCGCCGTCGAGGTCGACGCGGTGGTGGAGATCGCCTGATGCGGTCGCGCGAACGCCCATCGACCGAGGTCTTCGGCGAGGCGTGGGAGCGCCTGTTCGAGCCGCCGGTGGCGCATCGCGGCCTTTGGACGCCGGACGGCGCGCCGGAAAACTCCCTGGCCGCTTTCCAGGCCGCCTGCGCGCACGGCTACGGCATCGAGCTTGACGTTCAGCTGACCGCCGACGGCGAGGCGGTGGTCTTCCACGACGACCGCCTGGAGCGGATGACCGGCCGGGAAGGGCGCTTGCGCGACCACACCGCCGCCGAGCTTGGCGCCTTGGCCTTGAAGGGCACGGACGAGACCATTCCCACCCTGGCTGATACCCTGACCCTGATAGGCCACCGCGCGATGGTCTTCATCGAGCTGAAGACCCCGTTCGGCGATGTTGGACCGCTGGAGAAGCGGGTCAGCGATATCCTGGTCGATCACAACGGCCCGACCGCCGTGATCGGCTTCAACCCGTACTCGCACGCCTGGTTCGCCGACCATCACCCGCAGATCCTGCGCGGCCTGGACAGCTATGGCTGGAACGACGACAGCGCCCGCAAGCTCGCTCCGGAAATGCGCAAGTCGCTGGCGGCGCTGGAGCAGGTAGAACTTGCCCGGCCCGATTTTCTGGCGTTGGGTCTCGACATGTTGCCCAGCCCGCGCGCCGACCTATATCGCGCGAAGGGTATGCCGGTCATCGCTTGGACGATCCGTTCGCCCGATCAGTGGGAAGGCGTGCGCGACCATTGCGACAACCTGATCTTCGAGGGCTTCCACGCGTGAGTTCGATCCGGCCGGCGGTTCGCGTCCATCGCGCGATCGCCGAGATCGGCAAGGACGCCTGGGACGCCTGCGCCGACGCGACGGGCGATCCATTCGTCTCCTACGACTTCCTGGCGATCCTGGAGGAGAGCGGTTGCGTCGGCCCCCGCACCGGGTGGGCGCCGCAGCACCTTTCGATCGAGGACGAAGCCGGGGACGTGGCTGGGGTCATGCCCCTCTATCTGAAGTCCCACAGCCAGGGCGAATACGTCTTCGACCATGCCTGGGCCGACGCCTATGAGCGGGCCGGCGGGCGCTACTATCCCAAGCTCCAGTGCTCCTCGCCGTTCTCGCCGGTGACCGGCTCGCGACTGATCGTCCGGCCTGACGTGGACGTCGACGAGGGACGCTCGGCCCTGCTGGGCGGGGCATTGACCCTGTGCGAGCGGATCGGCGCCTCGTCGCTGCACGTGACCTTCCCGGTCGAGGCGGAGTGGGCGTGGATGGGCGAGCGCGGAATGCTGCTTCGCCAGGACCAGCAGTATCATTGGGAAAACCGCGGCTACGCCACGTTCGACGACTTCCTGGCCGCGCTGTCGGCCAATCGCCGCAAGACCATCCGCCGGGAGCGACGCGACGCCCAGGAGGGCCTGGAGATCGTTGCCCTGACCGGCGCCGAGCTGACCGAGGCGCACTGGGACGCCTTCTTCGCCTTCTACATGGACACTGGCGGGCGCAAGTGGGGGCGGCCATACCTGAACCGTCCTTTCTTCTCGCTGCTGGGCGAGCGAATGGCCGACAAGGTGTTGTTGATCATGGCGCGACAGCCGGACGGGCCGTGGATCGCCGGGGCGCTGAACCTGCTGGGCCGGGACTGCCTCTACGGCCGTCATTGGGGCTGCGTCGAGGACGTGCCCTTCCTGCATTTCGAGCTCTGCTACTACCAGGCTATCGAGCACGCCATCCGGCTCGGCCTGCCGCGCGTCGAGGCCGGAGCACAGGGGCAGCACAAGATCGCGCGCGGCTATCTGCCCAGTCCGGTCTATTCGGCCCATTGGATCGCCGACCCGGCGCTACGCGAGCCGGTGGCGCGCTATCTCGAACGCGAGCGCGAGGCGGTGGCCGCCGATATCGAGATGCTGACCGAGGAATATTCGCCATTCCGGGAGGAGCGTTAGCTCCCCCCGATTGGCGCGCCTACTGCAGGCGAACTTCGCCAGCCTTGTCCTTGTATTCCTTCTTGGGATCAGCCCCGAGCATCATCTTGACGCCGGCGAACAGGCTGCTCTCGTTCAGCCAGACCTGGGCGTCGCCGGGTTCGAAGCGCAGCAGGCGCAGTTTCGGATCGTCCTTGCCTTCGTACCAGGCGGCGATGAAGGGGTTCCACAGCCGATCGATCGTCTCGCGGTCATTGTCGACCCGCATCTGGCCCTCGACGGTCGCGAAAACGTCGTGACCCTTGGAGGCGAAATGCAGGATGGCGTCATGCGCGCCGCCCTCGACGGCCTCGACCAGATCCACGCCCGAGGCGCTAAAGATCCAGATTGGACCGGAATGGTCGCCCTCGAACACGGCGGTCATCGGCTGGGCTCGGCCATTCTCGTGGTCGACCAGGCCCAGCATCACCGTGCGGTCGGACTTCAGGGCCTTCCAGAACTTCTCGGCCAGATCGGCTTCCTTGGACATCATCGTCTCCTTTGTTCGGGAGACGAACGGCGCTGGCGAAGGCGCGTTCCTAGGGTGAAGCTTTTGGGGGCTAGGACCGCTCCCACGCCGCCGTCAGCAGCGCCTTGAGCTCGGCGTCGACGTCGGCGGGCGAGGCGAGGACCAGCTTGGCCTTCAGGCGTTCGGACCAGCCTTCGTTCTTCGGTTCGGCCAGGCGCGGGGAGGCGTCCGGCGTCACCGCCAGGCCCAGGATCGCCCCGCCGCCCTTCGCCGGCTTCAGCGCCGCGAACTGGGCCTTGTGGGACCAGGCCGTGTAGCCCTTGCGCTGACCGGTCACGAGGCCGTTGAGGTCGGCAAGCGCCGCCTCGACGGCCGCCAGGATCGCGGTCGAGGCTGGGTCGGTCCACAGCGCCGCGCGCAGTCCGGCTGCGTCGTCCCAGCCGCCGCTCTCCGGATAGGCGACGGCGAAGATGCTGGCGGCCCGATTTTGGCCCAGGCCATAGTGCGCCTTCAGCCATTCGGCCCGGGCCCTGGGCTTGGTCTCGTTGCACTCCCGGCGGACGATCTCGACCCATTGCTCCAAGGTCTTGCCGGTCTCTCGCTCCAGGTTGGCGCGCAGGGTGGCAAACCACTTCTGCTGTTGCTCCGTCAGGCCTTGAGGCTTGGTGTCCATGGTTGCGCCGCTCCCCTGGTTTGCTACGACCGGTCCGACGACAGGGAGACGATCATGAGCCTCGACGGACGCTACGACACGGACAACATCTTCGCCAAGATCATCCGGGGCGAGATTCCGAGCGTGAAGGTCTTCGAGGACGAACGGGTCCTGGCCTTCATGGACGTGTTTCCACAGTCGCGCGGCCACGCCCTGGTGATTTCCAAGGTCAGCCAGGCGCGCAACATCCTGGAGGTCGAGCCCGAGGTGCTGACCGAACTGGCCGCCGCGACCCAGAAGCTGTCAAAGGCGGTGGTCTCGGCCCTGAACCCCGATGGCGTCGTCGTCACCCAGTTTAACGGCGCGCCGGCTGGCCAGACGATCTTCCACCTGCACTTCCACGTGATCCCCCGCTACGAGGGCGAGGCCCTGGGGCGGCACGGGGAGGGCGGCATGGCCAACACGGACGAACTGAAGGCTCTGGCGGCCAAGATCGCCGAGGCGCTTTGAGCTCAAACGAGAAAGGCCCGGATCGCTCCGGGCCTTTCCGTTTTTAGTCTGCCGCTGGAGCCTATTCGGCCAGGGCCGGTTCGGCCTCGTCGGTCTTGCCGGCCTTGGGATCGGCGGCGCTGTCGATCTCGAAGTCGATCTTGCTGTCCTTCAGCACGACCTTGACGTGACCGCCGCGGACTAGGCGTCCGAACAGGATGTCGTCGGCCAGCGGCTTCTTGATGTGCTCCTGGATGACCCGGGCCAGCGGACGGGCGCCATAGAGCTCGTCGAAGCCGTTTTTGGCCAGCCAATCGGCTGCGTCGTCGCTCAGCTCGATCGTGATGTTGCGGTCGGCCAGTTGGGCCTCCAGCTGCATGACGAACTTCTGCACGACCTGGCGGATGATCTCCGGCGTCAGCGGCTTGAAGGCCACGACGGCGTCCAGGCGGTTGCGGAACTCCGGCGTGAACAGGCGCTTCAGCGCGGCTTCCTCTTCGCCCTCGACCTTCGAGCGGCCGAAGCCGATCGAGTTGCGCTGGGCGTCAGAGGCCCCCGCGTTGGTGGTCATGATCAGGACCACGTTGCGGAAGTCGACCTTCTTGCCGTTGCTGTCGGTCAGGGTGCCGTTGTCCATCACCTGCAGCAGGATGTTGTAGACATCCCCGTGCGCCTTCTCGATTTCGTCGAGCAGGACGACGGCGTGCGGGTGCTGGTCGACCGCGTCGGTCAGCTGACCGCCCTGGTCGAAGCCGACATAGCCGGGAGGGGCGCCGATCAGGCGGCTCACGGTATGCCGTTCCATGTACTCCGACATGTCGAAGCGCAGCATCTCGATGCCCAGGGTCTGGGCCAGCTGCTTGGCGGCTTCGGTCTTGCCGACGCCGGTCGGGCCGCTGAACAGGTACGAGCCGATCGGCTTGTTCGGTTCGCGCAGGCCGGCGCGGGCCAGCTTCATGGCGGCCGCCAGTTGGGTCAGGGCTTCATCCTGGCCGAACACGGCGCGCTTCAGGTCGGTCTCGAGCTCCTTGAGGGCCTCGGTGTCCGACTTGCTGACCGACTTGGGCGGGATGCGGGCGATCTTGGCGACGACCGCTTCGATCTCCTTGACGCCCAGAGTCTTCTTGCGACGGCTTTCCGGCAGCAGCATCTGCGAGGCGCCGGCTTCGTCGATCACGTCGATCGCCTTGTCCGGCAGCTTGCGGTCGGTGATGTACTTGGCCGAGAGCTCGACGGCGACCTTGATGGCGTCGTTGGTGTACTTCAGCTTGTGGAAGTCCTCGTAGTACGACTTCAGACCCTTGAGGATCTTGATGGTGTCTTCCACCGTCGGCTCGTTCACGTCGATCTTCTGGAAGCGACGGACCAGGGCCCGATCCTTCTCGAAGTGCTGGCGGAATTCCTTGTAGGTGGTCGAGCCCATGCAGCGCAGGCTGCCCGAGGCCAGGGCCGGCTTCAGCAGGTTGCTGGCGTCCATCGCTCCGCCGCTGGTAGCGCCGGCGCCGATCACGGTGTGGATCTCGTCGATGAAGAGCACCGCGTTCGGGTGGTTCTCCAGTTCCTTGACCACCTGTTTGACGCGCTCCTCGAAGTCGCCGCGGTAGCGGGTGCCGGCCAGCAGCGCGCCCATGTCGAGCGAGTAGATGGTGGCGCCTTCCAGGACCTCGGGGACCTGGTGCGTGACGATCTTGCGGGCCAGGCCCTCGGCGATGGCGGTCTTGCCGACGCCGGGGTCGCCGACGAGCAGCGGATTGTTCTTGGTGCGACGGCAGAGGATCTGGATCGCGCGTTCGACTTCGTTGGCGCGGCCGATCAGCGGGTCGACCTTGCCCTGGCGGGCCTTTTCGTTGAGGTCGACGCAATAGGCTTCCAGCGCCTCGCCGCCCGTCTTGGTGTTCGGCTTTTCGCCGTCTTCCTCGGTCTGGTTCGAGCCGGCGCTCGCGCCCTTGACGCTCTTGGCTTCAGAGGCGCCGGCCTTCTTGGCGATGCCGTGGGCGATGAAGTTGACCGCGTCGTACCGAGTCATGTCCTGCTCCTGCAGGAAATAGGCGGCATGGCTTTCGCGCTCGGAGAAGATGGCGACCAGCACGTTGGCGCCGGTCACTTCCTCGCGGCCGGACGACTGCACGTGGATCACCGCGCGCTGGATCACGCGCTGGAAGCCGGCGGTCGGCTTGGCGTCTTCGTCGTCGTCGACGACCAACGAGGCCAGTTCGACGTCGAGATAGTTCGAAAGGCTCTTCTTCAGCGCGGCGAGATCGACGTCGCACGCGCGCATCACTCCGGCGGCGTCCTCGTCGTCGGTCAAGGAAAGCAGAAGGTGCTCCAGCGTCGCGTATTCGTGCTTACGCTGATTGGCGTAGGCGACGGCGCGATGCAGGGACTCTTCCAGGGGGCGCGAAAAAGAGGGCAATGGGGGAGGCTCCTCAGTCCTTTTCCATGGTGCACTGCAGGGGGTGCTGATGGCGTCGCGCCGAGTCGATGACTTGGGCGACCTTGGTTTCTGCGACTTCGTATGTGTAGACACCGCAGACACCGACCCCGTTCTGGTGAACGTGCAGCATGATGCGAGTAGCGTCTTCACGCGACTTGTTGAAGAACCGTTCGAGCACGTAGACGACGAACTCCATTGGAGTGTAGTCGTCATTGAGAATCAGAACTCGATACAGCGAAGGCTTCTGTGTCTTGGGCTTCACTTCCGTGACGACCGAAGACCCGGTGCCGTTGCTTTGTCCGCCTTGCTTCCGCTCGGCCATCGACTTGTTCTCTCCTGGCGAGCAAATCACCCGCCTGCCTGAATTAGATATGGAAACGCGGCGGCATTGGAAGAGGCCGATGCGCCGCTGCGCCGCTTTAGCACAGTGGCGCCTCGGAAATTGGCTTCACGTTTGGGAGAGCGAAGACCGCGCGCGAACGGTTCCGTGGGCGAGAGGCCCAAATGGGGCGCGGTTAGGCGCCCCGCAAGGGGCGGGCGCGGCGTGGCGGATGCCGAATCGGTCTCGGGCGATTGGGGCGCGCGCTTTTAACCCTCTCGGGAGATGTTCCAACCCAGGCTCCAGGGCTTAGGCTGCGCCTCGGCGAGACCAGCGCGGAGCGGACCGATGCCAGCCAACACCCTACAGATCACGCCGTTCATGCACGTCGCCGAGTTGGAGCCGGCGCTCGCTTTTCTGACCGACACCTTGGAGTTTTCCGTGCTTCTGAAAGGAGGCGGTTACGCCTACCTGGAACGCGAAGGGGCTGGATTGCGGATCCTGGAGCATGGCGACCGGACGGAGCTCGGAAGCCCGCACCGGGGCTTTGCCTACTATATCGACGTGGCGAGCCTGGACGTCGTGCTTGATCAGCTCGGATCCAAACTCAAGCGGCTGCCGGCTGGAGACGTATATGGCCCGATCGACCAGCCCTATGGACAGCGGGAGCTGATGATCCGCGCGCCGGACGGCAATCTGCTGGTCTTTGGCCAGGCCATCGCGACCGCGACCTAAAGGGCGTTGGGTCTAGGCAGCTCTTATTGGGGCAAGGTGTATTCCAGATCGTATTGATGCTTGCCCTCGACCACGGTGATCGCCAGGCGACCGGCTATGCCTTTCAGCGCCCCCGATCCGGAGTCCGGGACGATGTCGATGATCAGGCTAAGGTCCTTGCCGCGCATCGATCCGCGATGGACCAGGGCGAAGCTTCCCGCCTTGCCGTCCAGATTACCGACCACGCGCTCGGTGGCGACATAGACGGCCGATCCCGGGATTTCCGTCCCGACGGTCAGCATTTGGCCCTTGCCGGAGGCCTCCAGCGCGCCGTGATAGGTCTTATCCAGCGAGAAGCGGCCCAGCGTTGAACCATCGCCCTTATCCTGCTCGACCGGCTTGGTGCTCACGTCAAAGGACCCCTTGGCGTGGCGCGAGGCGGGCTCGGCGGCGACGGGAACGACGCCCGCCAGCAAGGCGGCCACGACCGTCGGGACGATGATGCGAAACGCGGTCATGACCTTGCCCCCTCTAGCACCGAAAATGGAACATAATAGGAACTTTTCGTCAACGGCCCTTCAGCGCGCGGCCGCTGACGACGGCGCCGGCGCCGAACTTGCCGCGCAGGGCGTCTATGGCGGTTTCGTTCTTGAGCGCGCGGCGCTCCTCGTCGGCGAACATGTCAGATCCGGCGGTGTCGGCGTCGACGAAGTCGGTGAGTCCCGCGCCGATCAGCCGATAGGCGAGTCCGCGCGGTTCGGCCGCGAGCAGAGCGCGGGCCACCTGGAACAGGGTGCGGGCCGTCTGGGTCGGCACGGCCAGGGTGCGGCGCCGGGTGTGGATCTTGAAGTCGGGCGTGCGCAGCTTCAGCGTCGCCACGCGACCGGCGACCCCTTCCTTGCGGGCCTGTTTGGCGACCTTTTCGCAGAGGGGCCAGAGTTCGTCCTCCAGGTCCTCGGACTTGTGCAGGTCGTCGTTGAAGGTGGTCTCGGCGCTGATCGTCTTGCGCGCCTGGTCGGGGTCGACAAGGCGGCTGTCCTGGCCTTGCGCCAGGCGGTGCAGGCGCAGACCGCCCGAGCCTAGACGATTGGCCAGCAGCTTCAGGTCGGCCGCGGCGATGTCGCCGACGGTCTTCAGCCCGATCTCCGCCAAGGACGAGACGGTCGCCGGTCCAACGCCCGGCAAGATGCTGACCGGCTTGTCGGCCAGGAAGGCTTGCGCCTCGGCCGCCCCGATCGCCGAAAAGCCGCGCGGCTTGTCCAGTTCCGAGGCGATCTTGGCCAGGAACTTGTTGGGCGCCAGACCGATCGAGACTGTGAGCCCGATGTCCCGCTCGATCTCCGCCTGCAGCCGCGCCAGCATCTGGGCGGGCTTGGCGCCGTGCAGGCGCTCGGTGCCGGTCAGGTCCATCCACGCCTCGTCCAGCGACAGCGGCTGGATCAGCGGCGTCAGCTTGTCGAGCTTCTCGTGAATGCGGGCGCTCTCGTGCTTGTATTTGGCGAAGTTCGGCTTGATGACGACGGCGTCGGGGCACAGCTTCAATGCCTTGAACATCGGCATGGCCGAGCGCGCGCCGCTCATACGGGCGATGTAGCAGGCGGTGGTCACCACCCCGCGCTTGCCGCCGCCGACGATCACCGGCTTGTCGCGCAGCTCCGGCGCGTCGCGCTTTTCCACCGAGGCGTAGAAGGCGTCGCAATCCAGGTGGGCGATCGAGAGGGTTCCCAGCTCCTCGTGAAAGACCGTGCGCGGCGAGGCGCAGGACGGACAGCGGGCGGCCTTGGCGCCGCCGGTCCACCCGCAATCGCGACAGAGGGCCTTCATGGCGGGGCTTAGACCTCTGGCGGCCACAGCCAGGCCGCGCCGCGCACGCCGGAGCTGTCGCCGTGGACGGCCTTGCGGACCGGGGTCTCGAAGACGTCGGAGAACACGTGGGGACCGATGGCCGCCGGCAGGCGCTCGTAGAGAGCGTCGATGTTCGACATCCCGCCGCCCAGCACGATGACGTCCGGATCGATCAGGTCGCAGATCATGGCCAAGCCCCGGGAGAGGCGATCAACATAGCGGTCCAGCGCCGCCTCGGCCGCCGCGTCCTGGGCCTCGATCGCGGCCATGGCGTCCTGGCCGGTCGGGAACCCCGCGTCCCGGGCGAAGGCCGGCCCCGCGATCCAGGTTTCCAGACAGCCCTTGCGGCCGCACCAGCAGTCGCGACCGGGGTATTCCTCGGGCTTGGGCCAGGGCAGGGGCGCGTGGCCCCACTCGCCGCCGACGCCGTTGTGGCCGCCGACGATCTGGCCATTCACGACGACTCCGCCGCCGCAACCGGTGCCGAGGATCGCCGCGAAGACCACGGCCGCCCCCGCGCCGGCGCCGTCGGCGGCTTCGGAAAGGGCCAGGCAGTTGGCGTCGTTGGCCAGTCGAACCGGACGCGCCAGGCGCTGTTCGAGGTCGTCGCTGAAGCGCTGGCCGTTCAGATAGAGACTGTTGGCGTTGCGGATCAGGCCCGAGCGGGGCGAGATCGAGCCGGGGATGCCCATGCCCAGCCGGGCGCAGGTCGCACCGGCCATGGATTCGGCGTCGGCCACGAGCTCGGCCACCACGTCCAGCGCCGCGTCGTAGCGACCAGGATTTGGCTTTCGCACCCGGGCCACGAACGCTCCGGCCTCGTCGAGCGCGGCCGCCTCGATCTTGGTGCCCCCGAAGTCGACGCCGAACCGGATCATTGAAAGAGACGCTCCTCGATCGCCGTCTTGAGCCGCGACCACTCGTCGATGCGGACGTGGCGGTCCGGCGCCGAGGGGGCGAGGGGGCGCAGGCGCTCGTCGCTGACCATCTGGAACCGGCCGACGTCCGGCGCCTTTTCCGCCACCGAATCCAGCTGCGGCAACAGGTCGTCTATGAACACCGCGCGGCCCGTGGTGCGGCCGGCCAGGTCGGCGGCGGGCGGTCCCTTGAGCCCGCTGTTGATGATCAGCGGATAGTCGAAGCCGTGGGTCTTCAGCCACTGGATGCGCGCCTGTCGTCCATGCTCGGGCGCGTTGGTCAGAATCACGACCTCGGCGCGGGTCGACAGGTCGGCCAGGGCGTCGGCCGCGCCTTCCGCCGGGGCCAGGACGTCGGCGCCGTCGCGGAAGAAGTCGTCGAACAGCGCCTTGCCGGCGATGAGATCGATGTGTTCGGTCTCGCCAGGGCGATAGATGTTCTGGAACAGCGCGAAACGATCGACCCGCAGCTCGAAGCCGTGGCGTTCGACGAACGTGCCGAAACCGCGCATGAACTGAGCCAGGACCTCGTCGACATCGACGATGACCAGCGGCGAGGTCGGCGAGACGGCGCAGGCCTGGAGGTCTGAGTAGCGCGGTTCCATGAGCTTCGATTGGCCGGTGTTAACGCGATTAGCGGGGGCTTAAGGATATCCGTGCCATCAGGTTCTGGAAGACGGCGCGAATCCCTAGGCGTTGTCACGTGACCGTTTGGTCGGGGTAAGGATGACGAAGAAGGTCCTCATCGTGGAGGATAACGAGCTGAACATGAAGCTCTTTCATGATCTGCTCGAGGCCCAGGGGTACGAGACCCTGCAGACCCGCGAGGGTCTGTCGGCGCTGTCCATCGCCCGCGACAACAAGCCCGACCTGATTCTAATGGATATCCAGCTGCCCGAGATCTCGGGCCTGGAAGTCACCAAGTGGCTCAAGGAAGACGACGACCTGGCCCATATCCCGGTGGTGGCCGTCACCGCCTTCGCCATGAAGGGCGATGAGGAGCGCATCCGCGAGGGCGGCTGCGAGGCTTATATCTCCAAGCCCATCTCGGTGGTCCACTTCCTCGACACCATCAAGCGTCTGCTGGAAAGGCAACCCGCATGAGCGCGCGGATCCTCGTCGTCGATGACATCGAGGCCAATGTTCGCTTGCTCGAAGCCAAGCTGGTGGCCGAGTACTATGAGGTGTCGACCGCGATGGACGGGCCGACGGCCCTATCCATGGCGGCGCGCGACCTGCCCGACATCATTCTGCTGGACGTCATGATGCCCGGCATGGACGGCTTCACGGTCTGCCAGAAGCTGAAGGAAGATCCCGCCACCCGCCACATCCCGGTCGTGCTGATCACGGCTCTGGACGGCCGCGCCGATCGCATCCAGGGGCTCGAGGCCGGGGCCGCCGACTTCCTGACCAAGCCTATCGACGACGTGATGCTGTTCGCTCGGGTGCGCAGCCTGACCCGTTTCAAGCTGGTGATCGACGAACTGCGCCAGCGCGAGGCCTCCGGACGTCGCATGGGCGTGATCGCCGGCGCCGCCGCCCGTCTGGACGGGCAGGGCGGCCGGGTGCTGATCATCGATGACAACGAACGCCAAGCCCAAAGGGTCGCTGCGGAGTTGGGCGTCGAGCACCGGCCCGTTGTCGAGAGCGATCCCGAAAAGGCCAAGATCAGCGCCGGCGGTCCGGTCGACCTGGTCATCATCAACGCCGCCGCCCGCGGCTTCGACGGCCTGCGCCTGACCGCGGCCCTGCGCTCGGAAGAGCGAACCCGCCATCTGCCGATCCTGGCCATGGTGGATCCCGACGATCGCGCCCGCATGGTCAAGGCGCTGGAAATCGGGGTGAACGACATCCTGCCGCGTCCGATCGACCCGCAGGAACTGGCCGCTCGCGCCAGGACGCAGATCCGCCGCAAGCGCTACACCGACTACCTGCGCAACAATCTGGATCAGTCGCTGGAACTGGCGGTCACTGACCAGCTGACCGGCCTGCACAACCGTCGCTACATGACCGGCCAGCTCGACTCGCTGGTCAAGCGCGCCACGATGGGCGGCGAGCCGGTCTCGGCCCTGCTGATCGACATCGACTTCTTCAAGAAGATCAACGACACCTTTGGCCACGATATCGGCGACGAGGTGCTGCGCGAATTCGCCCTGCGCCTGGCGTCGAACGTGCGCGCCATCGACCTGCCCTGCCGTTTTGGCGGCGAGGAGTTCGTGGTGATCATGCCGGAGACCAGCTTGGCCGACGCGCTGCGCATCGCCGAACGAATCCGGATGCACGTCTCGGGCTCGCCCTTCAAGGTCGCCCATGGCGAGGAGCTGCTGACGGTGACGATCTCGGTCGGCGTCTCGGCCACCAGCGGCGCGGGCGACACCCCCGAGGCCCTGCTGAAAAGGGCCGACGAGGGCGTCTACCAAGCCAAGGCCTCGGGGCGTAACGCGGTGGTCGGCAAGGCGGCCTGACGGCTTCACCCTGATCGTTGGCCGTCCAAGGCCAAGGCGCTTGCCCCACTTTTAGTCGAAACGGGCTTTCCATCCTTGCACGGATTATGCGCTCGGGTGAAATCTCCCGAATGAAAAAGATGCTTACCCTCGGTCTCGCCGTCGCCGCCATTTCGACGGCTTTCTCCGTCCAGGCCTCGACGATCTCGGTCAAACCGGATCCCAAGCTGGTCGTCGTGATCTCGATCGACCAGTTCAGCGCCAACCTCTACGCCCAGCATCGGCCCGAGTTCGTGGGCGGACTGAAGACCCTGAGCCAGGGGATTGTCTATCCCAACGGCTACCAGTCGCACGCGATGACCGAGACCTGCCCGGGCCATTCGACCTTGTTGACCGGCAAGCACCCCAACAAGACCGGCATCAGCGCCAACGACTGGTACGACCGCGCCGCGGGCAAGCAGGTCTATTGCCTGGGCGACCCTTCCGTGACCCTGGCCGATGACCCCAAGGGCAAGCCCGTCAGCCCCGCCAACCTGGTGGCCACGACCTATGGCGACTGGCTCAAGGCGGTCTCGCCCCGCAGCCGCGTATTCGGCGTTTCGGGCAAGGACCGCGGCGCGATCACCATGTCCGGGCATCACGCCGACGGTCAGTTCTGGTTCCAGCCGGGCTTTGGCTTCACGACCTGGGTTCCTCCGGGCCAGACCGCCGAGGACCGCCTCAAGCCCGTCGCCGCCTTCAACGCCAAGCTGGCGGCGGATCTGAAAGCGCATCCTTACGTCTGGGACTACGCCAAGGCTTCGGCCGGCCGCTGCAAGGCGCTGGAGGCCGACTACGAGACCGGCGGGCGCTCCTGGCGCGCGGCGCTGCCGCTCGCCCCGGCGACCAGCCAGGCCGACAAGCTCCGCGACCTCTACGCCAGCCCGTTCACCGACCAGGCGACGCTGGATCTGGCCACGCGGCTGCGCGAAACCTACGGCCTCGGCGACGGACCGCAGGTGGACCTGCTGACCATCAGCTTGTCGGCCACCGACTTCATTGGCCATCGCTTTGGCACGCGCGGCCCCGAGATGTGCGACCAGATCGCGCGGCTGGATGATCGTCTGGGGGCGTTCCTCAAGAGCCTGGACAAGGTCAAGGGCGGGGTGCTGGTCGTCCTGGCCGCCGACCACGGCGGCGCCGACTTCGCCGAGCGCCTGCACGGCGAGGGCTATGACATGGAGCGCGTCATCGGCAAGCCGTGGCTGGCCAAGCTGAACGCCCAGGTTCGCGCCGACCTGAACCTGTCGTGGGATCCGCTGGTCGCCGATGGCGGCATCGATCAGATCTACGTCGTGGGTCCCGATCGCAAGACGCCGTCGATCACCGACCGCGCCCGGATCACCGCCGACGCCCTGGCGATCATCAACCGCGAGCCCGTCGTGGCCCAGGCCTTCGACGCTCAGGCCCTGCTGACGATGGAGCCGGCGCCGGCCGACGCCTCCCCCGAGGAACTGTCCGTGGCCGAGCGTATGCGGCGCAGCGTCTATCCCGGCCGCACGGGTGACATCCTGATCGCCTTCCGCCCGGACCGCGTGCCGTCGACGCCCGGGCCGGCCTATGTCTCGACCCACGGCAGCCCCTGGGACTACGACCGCCGCGTGCCGATCCTGTTCTGGTGGAAGGGCGCGACCCCGCACGAGCGCGTCCTGCCGCTCGATACGGTCGACATCGCCCCGACGATCGCGGCGGCCACGGGCGTGAAGGCTCCGGCGGATCTCGACGGCCGGTGCCGGCCGCTGGTCTATGGGCAGGGGTGCTGAGGCAGAAAGGGCGTTAGCAAGTCGCCAATCTTAAAGTGGTATGGCTGTGCGCTTCTCTCTCGGAGGTGTAGCTTGCCGGAGGCTTGGATTGGACCCGCCCTTGTCTGCCTGAACGCGCCGCTGGTGCTCGTCCTGTGCTGGGGGTTCACCCGCAACGCTACACCGGTTCAGCGCGCCTGGATTAATCTCGGCTACGTCGTCGCGGCGATAGCGGCTTATTCTGTTTTGTTTTGGTTGGGCATAATGGCTTGGGAGCAGAAGCTGCCTGACTACATCCAGTCATCGCCCCTTTTTTGGCTCATCGCATATCTCGGAACCATTGCGATGTTCTTTCTGACTCTCGCCGTTCCTCTTTTCGCGGTACTGTTGATCTGGCGAACCGTGGTCCTGATCATCACGCTTGTGCGAGCGAGAAAACAGAAACGCCCGGCTATCGCTAGCCGGGCGTCTTGATGTCGTAGCGAGAAAAGCGATCTTACTTGATCTTGCCTTCGCGGAATTCGACGTGCTTGCGCACGACCGGATCGTACTTCTTCAGCACCATCTTTTCGGTCTTGGTGCGGGCGTTCTTCTTGGTGACGTAGAAGAAGCCGGTGTCCGCCGTCGAATTCAGGCGGATCTTGATGGAAGCCGGTTTGGCCATGGTCGAATCCCTGCGGTGGTCGCGCAGGTTCCCGCGCGCTGGAAATAAGAGGCGCGGAACATACTCATCGGAGACTCAAAGTCAATTCCCGAAAGGACGGGCTTAGAGATGCGTCAGGCGTCTCTGGCCGTTCAGGAAGCGCATGAAGGGCGCGGGGCGTCCGGTCTCCGCCAGGCGCTGGCCGACCTCATGCAGCACGAAGCGGGTGATGTTGGGCAGGTCCAGGGCCATGGCCTCCTGGAAGTCGACCCAGGCGATCTCGTCCAGCTCGCCGCAGTCCGGGCGGCGATCCAGCGACAGCAGCGCCTCGGCCGGGGCCATGAAGAAGCGGGCGTCGAAGCGGCGCGGCCGATAGGGCGGGGTGATGGCGCGAGCCACGAAGCTGAGCGGCAGCAGGTCAGGCAGGGCGCCCTGGGCCAGGAACGGCCGCCAGGGTCCCGTGCCGGGTCGCTCTGGGGCGGCCTTGGCCAGCAGCAGGCCGGTCTCCTCGAAGGTCTCGCGCACCGCCGCCAAGGCCAGGGCGCGGGCCAGGCGGGCGGGCTTTGGATGGCGAGATTCCAGCGCCAGCCGCGCGGCGACCTCGGGCGCGAGCTCCGAGGCGCTGGGGGCGTCATAGTCGGTGCGATCGACCCGGCCGCCGGGAAACACCCACTTGTCGGGCATGAAGGCGTGGCCGTGGTTGCGGCGGCCCATCAGCAGCCGGGGCGAGGGCCCGTCGGTGCGGACGATGATCACCGTCGCCGCGTGCTTGGGTCTCAGCGCCGCGCCCGTCTCGCGCACGGCGCCATCGTTGATCGTGTCGAATTTGGCGTCGATCGGCGGCAGGCTCATGCGCCGAGGTTAGACCGATCGCGCGTCGTGAAAAGGCCGACGTAACGTCAGGCGTTTTCCGAGCGGGCCGCCCGCGCCGCGAACCACGGGGTGATGCGCCGCAGCGCCTCCTCGACCTCCGCCGTCGACACCGCGAAGCTGAATCGGATGAAGCGGTGGCCCTCCACCGGGTCGAAGTCGACGCCCGGGGCGGTGCAGACGCCGGTGTCGCGCAGCAGGTCCGTGCAGAACCCCAGCGAGTCGTCGGTCAGGTGGCCGATGTCGGCCCAGATGTAGAAGGCGCCGTCCGGCGGGGCGATCCTGCGCAGGCCCAGCGCCGGCAGGGCGTCGAGCATCAGCGCGCGATTGGCGCGGTAGACGTCGATATGGCCTTCCAGCTCGTCGATGCAGTCCATGGCCGCCAGACCCGCGTGCTGGCTCAGCGAGGGCGCGGTCAGGAAGAGATTGCCGACATAGGCCCGGGCGCGATCCAGGTCCTCGCCCTTGGGCGTCAGCAGCCAGCCCAACCGCCAGCCGGCCATGCTGAAGTACTTGCTGAAACTGTTGACGATCAGGGCGTCGGGCGCGAACTCCAGCATCGAGGGCGTGCGGCCCGCATAGCTGAGGCCGTGATAGATCTCGTCGCTGATGACGCGGATCCTGCGCTCGCGGCAGACCCTGGCGATCGCCTCCAATTCGTCGGGCGCGATGATCGTGCCGGTCGGATTGGCGGGGCTGGCGATGATCACGCCAGCGGGAGCGGGTTTCAGCGCGGCCAGATGCCGGGCGGTCAGCTGGAAACGATCCTCGGGGCCGCAGGCGATCTCGATCGGCTCCAGGTGCAGCGCCTTGATCGTGTTGCGATAGGCGACATAACCGGGCCGCGCGATCGCGATCCTGTCGCCGGGTTTGAAGACGCTGGACAGCGCCAGAACGAGCGCCGGCGAGGCGCCGCAGGTCAGGACGATCCGCTCGGGCTCGACCCGAACGCCATACAGGGCCTGGTAGCGCTCGGCGATCCGCGCGCGCAAGGCCGGGCTTTCCCAATAGCCCATCGCCTCCGCGTCGAGGATCTCGTGAGCCTTGGCCAGCGCCTTGCTGGGCGCGCCGGTCGAAGGCTGGCCGAACTCCATATGGATGATCGAGCGGCCTTCCATCTTCAGCTGATGGGCCAGGCGGCTGATGGCGATGGCGTGGAAGGGTTCGATCTCGGCGCGCATTAGCGCCGCTTACCGCGCCGCACGCCCTTGGGCAAACCCCCGCGCGGCTTGACCGCCGCCTGGCGCCGAGCGCCGAGCCGGGGGCGCGGCATCTTCGGGTCGGGCGGCAGCGGGTCGCTGAGCATCTCGAACAGCAGGCCGCCGGTGACGGGCGTGGCCTCGACCAGCTTGACCTCGACGCCCAGGCCCAGCGGCCAGCGCTTGCCGGTCCGCTCGCCGACCAGGGCGTGCATCTTGTCGTCGTGGACGAAGAACTCCGCGCCCAGCGACGAGACCGGCACGAGGCCGTCGGCGCCGGTGTCGGTCAGCTTGATGAACAGCCCAAACCGCGTAACGCCGGTGATCCGGCCTTCGAAGGTCGCGCCGACGCGATCGGCCAGGAAGGCGGCGATGTAGCGGTCGGTGGCGTCGCGCTCGGCGGCCATGGCCCGGCGCTCGGCGTGGGTGATGACCTCGGCCGTATCCTTGATCTGGGCGATGTCCTGATCGGTGAGGCCGTCGTCGCCCAGGCCCAGCGCCCGGATCAGGCCCCGGTGCACGATCAGGTCGGCGTAGCGGCGGATCGGACTGGTGAAGTGGGCGTACTTGGCCAGGTTCAGGCCGAAGTGGCCGATGTTCTCGCTGCTGTAGTGGGCCTGCATCTGGGTGCGCAGGACCACCTCGTTGATGATCGCCGCGTTCGGGCTCTCGCGCGTCTCGTCCAGCAGCTTGTTGAAGCGGTCGGTGCGCGGCGCCTCGCCCTTGTTCCAGCGGATCTCCAGGGTCTGCAGGAAGTCGGCGAGGTTCTGCACCTTCTCCAGACTCGGCGTGTCGTGCACCCGGTAGATCAAGGGCGAGCGCTTGGTCTCCAGGCTCTCGGCGGCGCAGACATTGGCCTGCACCATCATCTCCTCGATCAGCTTGTGGGCTTCGAGGGACGCGCGTTTTGTGATCGAGGCGATCTCGCCGTCGCGGATGATGATCCGACGCTCGTCGCTCTCGATGGCCAGGGGCGAGCGCGCGTCGCGGCCGATCTTCATCGTCCGATAGGCGTCCCACAGAGGTTTTAGGATCGGCTCCAGCAGCGGACCGGTCTTGTCGTCTGGTTGACCGTCGATGGCGGCCTGGGCCTGCTCGTAGGACAGCTTGGCGGCCGAGCGCATCAGGCCGCGCGTGAACTTGTGACCCTTCTTGCGGCCCGACTTGTCGAAGACCATCCGCACGGCCAGCGTCGCGCGGTTCTCGCCCTCGCGCAGAGAGCACAGGCCGTTCGATAGCGTCTCGGGCAGCATCGGCTCGACGCGGTCGGGGAAGTAGACGCTGTTGCCCTTCTCGCGGGCGTCGCGGTCCAGGGCCGAGCCCGGGCGCACATAGGCGGCGACATCGGCGATGGCGACCCAAACGACGAAGCCGCCCTTATTGGTCTCGTCGTCGTCGGGATGGGCGTAGACGGCGTCGTCGTGGTCGCGGGCGTCCACCGGGTCGATGGTCACGAAGGGCAGGGCGCGCAGGTCCTCGCGGCCCGAGAGCGTCGGCTCGACGGCGGCTTTCGCCTCCTGCTCGGCGGCGTCGGAGAAGCCGGTCGGGATGCCGTGGCTATGGATGGCGATCAGCGAGGCGGCGCGGGGATCGTTCTCGGTCCCGATCACCTCCAGCACCTTGCCGGGCTTGGGTCCGTAGCGCCCGCCGTGGGCGCCGACCTGGGCGAGGACGAGGTCGCCGTCCTTGAGGTCGTGGGCGACGCTGGGATCGAGGACCAGATTGTCCTTCGACTTGCGATCAACCGGCTCGACGCGAATTTCGCGGCGATGCTTGCGAATGACGCCCAGGATCTTGTGGGCGCTCTGGCCCAGCTTCTTGATCAGCTTGGCCTCGAACTCGCCGGTTTCCAGCCGCTCGAAGCGGACCAGCAGACGATCGCCTACGCCCGGCGCGCCCGCGGCGGCCTCGCCCTTGCCGGGCGCGAGGCGGACGTTCGGCACGTCGTCGTCCGACTTGGTCAGCTTCACGTAGAGCTCGCCGTCGCCGTCGCGCTCGACCACGTCGGCCACCCCCACGGGCGGCAGGGAACCGGCCTCGGCGAAGCCCTTGCGGCCGCGCTTGGCCAGCGCCCCTTGGGCTTCGAGCTCGCGGATCATCTCGCGCAAAGCCCGGCGATCGGCCCCCTTCAGCCCGAAGTGCCGAGCGATGTCGGCCTTGCCGGTCTCGCCCGCGTCGCGCAGGAACGCCAGCAGGGTCTCGCGGTCGGGCAGGCCGGCGGGAGGGCGCGGCTTGACGGTCTTGGCCTTTGAAGGCTTAGAGGGGCGAAGTTTTGCCATGCCCTGCCTTAACGCGCTTTTTGGCCCGATGGCCAAGGGAAACGCACTTGACTGGTTGGATTACAGTTGTAACTCTCAAGATCGGTCTACAACTGTAATCCCATCTGGGGTGGCCATGCGCCGTGCGGACTTTCTGTTGGGCTTGGGTGTTTGTGTCGCTCTGGCGTTTCCCGCCTTTGCCAAGGCGCAACCTATCGACGAGGCGGATTTCGTCCAGATCGGCGGCATACGGCAGTGGGTGACGATCCGGGGCTCCGACCGGGCCAATCCGGTCCTGCTCATCGTCGGCGGAACTCAGGTCGATGGTCCGGGCGCGGTCCTCAGCCCTTATGTCCGCACCTTTCAGCCATGGGAAAAGGACTTCACCGTCGTCCAGTGGGATCCACGCGGCGCGGGAAAGACCTTCGTCGCCAACGGCAGCGCTATCGGACCAGACTTGACCATCGACCGCCTGGTCAAGGACGGGCTGGAGTTGACGGACTATCTGCGGGGCCATCTCGGCAAGACGCGGATCGTCCTGCTGGGCGTCAACTTCGGTTCGACCCTGGCCGTGAAGATGATCCAGGCGGAGCCGAAGCTGTTCAGCGCCTACGTCGCCGCCGGTCAGATCACCCGACCCCGCGCCGAGCGTGAGCGATATGGCTATGAGCGCCTGGTGCGGCTGGCGACGGCGGCGAAGGATGAGGCCTCGCTCGCGGACCTGCGGGTGGCCGGACCCGACGTCTGGCGCGAGCCGCGCGATCCCGCCCGCGTCGCCGCCTTCCAGCGGGTCTTCGTCAGGTATCGGCCACCCGTACCCGCCAACCCCATGCAGGAGGCGATGAACGCGCCGCATTGGACGATCGACGAGCTGATGGCGGCCCAAGGCGCAGCCGCGCAAAACGAGCGGGCGATCGGCAGGGCCTGGGGCGAGAGTTACGACTACGCTTCCCTGGGTTCCAATTTGGCGACGCCGGTTTTCGTGTTTCAGGGCGAGGAGGCCACGAGCTCACCCGCGCCCATGGCCAAGGCCTGGCTTGAGGGGCTGCGCGCGCCGAAGAAGCTGTTCGTGGCGATTCCAGGCGCGGGCAACCATGCGCTGGAAACCCATACGGCGGCCTATCTCGCTTTGCTTGATGAGTACGTCCGGCCGCTCGCCGTCGCGGCGGAGCGTAAAAGCTGAGCGCCTAGTACAGATCCTCGATCGACTTCGGCGGCGGCGGATCAGCGGGTTTGGACGCGGCGGCGGCCGGGGCCGCCGGCGTGGCCGTGGTCGCGGGCGCCGTCTCGACAGCCGGAGCGGGAACCTCCTGCTCGGGGGTCTCGACCTCGATGGCCTTGGGCTTGGGCTTCTCGACCGGGGGCGGTTCGTAGGCGAGGGCCGGGGTGGCGTCCTTGACGGGCGCGCCCGACACCTCGGCCGCCGGAGTCTTGGAGGTCTCGGCGCCGGCTCGATCGACCTTCATGGCATTGACCAAGCCCATGGCGAAGCCGCCGACGCAGCAGGCCAGCAGCGCCGCGACGACGACGTTCAGGGGCAGGGGCCGTTCCAGCGTGGTCATGGTCGAAGTCTACTCCTCCGCGCGCCGGCTGGATAGGCTCAGGCCTCGTCGTCCCAGGGCGCCGCGCCATCGTCCGAGGTCTCCGCGGCCTTCGATTTCGCCGGAGCCTTCCTGGCCGCGGGCTTCTTGGCGGCCGGCTTCTTCGCGGCCGTCTTCTTGGCCGGCGCGTCGCCTTCGGCCTTGGCCTTCGTCTTGGAGGCCGCGGCCTTCTTCGCCGGCTTCTTGCCGCCGCCCTTGGCCGCCCGTTCGGCGATCAGGGCCACGGCTTCCTCCAGCGTCAGCGCCGCCGGATCCTTGCCCTTCGGCACGTTGGCGTTGGTGTCGCCGTGCTTGATATAGGGACCAAAGCGGCCAGACAGCACGCGGACGGGCTTGCCGTCCTCGGGGTGATTGCCCAGCTCGGCCAAGGCCGCCGCCGCGCCGCGTTGCGGACGCCCGCCGCCGGCGCGCTTGTCGGCCAGGATGGCGACGGCGCGGTTGAGGCCCACGTCGAACACCTCGTCGGCGTTCTCCAGATTGGCGTAGGTGCCGTCATGCAGCACGAACGGCCCGAAGCGACCCAGGCCCGCCGTGATCGGCTTGCCGTCGTCGGGGTGCTTGCCCACCTCACGCGGCAGGGACAGCAGCCGCAGGCCCTTTTCCAGGTCCATGGCCGAGGCGATCCAGCCCTTGGGCAGGGACGAGCGCTTGGGCTTGTCGCCGCTGTCAGCGCTGGCCAATTCCTCGACATAGGGCCCAAAGCGGCCATTCTTCAGCCAGACGGCCCGGCCGGTCTCGGGATTGACGCCGAGTTCCTTGTCGGCGCTCTCGGCCTCGCCGTCGCCTTCGGAGACGCCCAGCTGGCGCGTGTAGCGGCACTCCGGATAGTTCGAGCAGCCGATGAAGGCCCCGAACTTGCCGGTCTTCAAAGAGAGCTGCCCCGTGCCGCAGGTCGGGCACAGGCGCGGGTTGGAGCCGTCGCCCTTGTCGGGGAAGATGTGCGGACCCAGGGCCTCGTTCAGGGCGTCGAGGACATTGGTGGTGCGCAGCTCGGCGATCTCGCCGACGGCGGCGTGGAAGTCCTTCCAGAAGTCGCGAAGGAATTGCTTCCAGTCCAGCTTGCCGTCGGAGACGAGGTCGAGCTGCTCTTCCAGGGCGGCCGTGAAGTCGTACTCGACATAGCGCTTGAAGAACTGCTCCAGGAACGCCGTGACCAGGCGGCCCTTGTCCTCGGGGACGAAGCGCTGCTTCTCCATGCGGACATATTCGCGGTCGCGCAGCACGCCCAGAACCGAGGCGTAGGTCGACGGACGGCCGATGCCCAGTTCTTCCATCTTCTTGACGAGGCTGGCTTCCGAATAGCGGGGTGGCGGTTCGGTGAAGTGCTGGTCGGCGCGGGTGTCGATAACCTTGGCCGCCGCGCCCTCGGTGATGGCGGGCAGGCGGGCGCTATCCTCGTCGCCCTCGTCGTCGCGGCCTTCCTCGTAGACCGCCAGATAGCCGGGGAACTGCACCACCTGACCGGTGGCGCGCAGGCCCGTCTTGCCGTCGGCGCTTTCCAGGTCGACCGTGGTGCGCTCGATGCGGGCGCTTTCCATCTGCGAGGCGATGGTGCGCTTCCAGATCAGTTCGTAGAGGCGACCCAGCTCCGGCTCCAGGCGCAGCGAGCCGGGGTTGCGACCCATGGCGGTCGGACGGATGGCTTCGTGGGCCTCCTGGGCGTTCTTGGCCTTGGACTTGTACAGCCGCGGGGCGTCCGGGACGTACTCCTTGCCATAGACGTTGCCGATCACGGCGCGCGCCTCGGCGATGGCTTCCGGCGCCATCGAGACGCCGTCGGTCCGCATGTATGTGATCAGGCCGACGGTCTCGCCGCCGATGTCGACGCCTTCGTAGAGCTTCTGCGCCGCTTGCATGGTGCGCTGGGCGCTGAAGCCCAGCTTGCGGGCGGCTTCCTGCTGCAAGGTCGAGGTGGTGAAGGGCGGGGCGGGCGAGCGCTTGCCGGGCTTCTTCTCGACCGCTTCGACCTTGAACGTGGCGGCCTGCACGGCGGCCTTGGCGGCCAGGGCCGAGGCCTCGTTGCCGAGGTCGAACTTGGTGAGCTTCTTGCCCTCGTGCTTGACCAGGCGCGCTAGGAACGGGTCCGAGCCGGCCGAGACATCGGCCTCGACGGTCCAGTATTCCTGGGTCTTGAAGCGCTCGATTTCCAGTTCGCGGTCGACAACCAGGCGCAGGGCGACCGACTGCACGCGGCCGGCCGATCGGCTGCCCGGCAGCTTGCGCCACAGTACCGGCGAGAGCGTGAAGCCGACCAGATAGTCGAGGGCGCGGCGGGCCAGGTAGGCCTCGACCAGCTCCATGTCGAGGTCGCGCGGGGCCTTCATGGCCTCGGTCACGGCGGTCTTGGTGATGGCGTTGAAGGTGACGCGCTGGACGGTCTTGTCCTTCAGCGCCTTCTTCTTGTTCAGGACTTCAAGCACGTGCCAGCTGATCGCTTCGCCTTCGCGATCCGGGTCGGTGGCCAGAATCAGGCGGTCGGCCTTTTTCATGGCGTCGACGATGTCGCTGACGCGCTTTGAGGCCTTGGCGTCGACTTCCCAGCTCATGGCGAAGTCGTTGTCGGGCTCCACCGAGCCGTCCTTCGACGGCAGGTCGCGGATGTGACCGTAGGAAGCGAGAACCGTGTAGTCGGACCCGAGGTACTTGTTGATGGTCTTGGCCTTGGCCGGGCTCTCGACGACGACGACGTTCATTCTGACTCTTGTTCAGGAAAAGCGGATCGCCCTGGAGGCGAGCGCCGGAAAGTGGGGGCTTCACCGGGGGTCTGTCAACGTGACGCCCCAATAAACAGCCGAGCCTGGGCGTCTGGTAGGCGGTTGTTAAGACCGTTGCGCGACAGTGTTGTCGCTAGTTTTGCGACCGCATCGAGCCAATGGACCTGACCGTCAACCGGATCGCCACCGAGGCCTACGTCTCGCCGATCCAACCGATCAAGCCCGTGACGTCCAACGCCGAACGCGCGGAGATCGCCGATCGGCTGAAGCAGGCGGTGCGCGCCGCGCCGGCGGCGGGGACGGGGTTGAAGCTAGACATCACCGTCTAGCGCGCATTCTAGGACCAGGACCGGTCCTTCTTCCCTAGCTGAACCATTCGCCCATTTCCTGACGCGGAGCCGTGGTCCACAGACGTTCGGGCCGGCGCATCGGTCCGTGGCGTGGCGAGCAGATGGCGCGGTGGAGACGACGGGGCGGAAGAGGCGCGGCCTTGATCGTGAGCCTCGCCGCGCATGTCGCGGCCGTCGCGGTGCTCTTCGCGGCTCATGCGACGCCGACCCCGCCCGAACCCCGGTCGGTTCAGGTGTCGCTGGTCGATCCCCCGCCGCCGCCTCCACCCCCGCCGCCGCCTCCCGCGCCGCACGAAGCGCCCAAGTCGCCGGCGAAGGCGCACAAGAAGAAGCCTTCGCCGGAAAAGCCGAAGGACACAGCCAGGGCCGCCCCTCGGTCCCCGCTCCGCAAGACCAAGGCTCCCATCCCCAAGGACGTCACACCGCTGCCGGCCAGCGCCAAGCCGGCCCCGGCGCGGGTGATGGGCCTCGGAGACGCCGAGCTGCAGGGCGCCGCCACCGCCACCGCCGGCTCGGGCGCGGGCGGCGGAGGCGGTGGGGCGGGCTGCGACATGGTTCGGCTGCTGCAGGACGGCCTGCGCAAGAATCCCCGCGCCCGCGCCGCTCTGATGCGGGCCCATGCCGAGACCGTCGGCTTGGGCCGCACGCCATTGCTGTGGAGCGGCGACTGGGTGCGCACCGACGGCGAGGAAGGCGACGGCCTTTCGGGTCTGCGCGAGATGATCATGATGGAGGTCGCCTTCGCCCCGGCGGCCTGCAAGGCCGAGCCGATGCGCGGCCTAGTGCTGATCTCGCTCAACGACGGCCCCGGCGGCGCGAGGTTCGCCCTGGGCGGCGGCCGCTGGCGATGGTCCGACCTGCTGTTCGCCAAGGGCGCGCGGCGGGCTGGAGGTTAAACGCCCGCTACCAATCCGCCGTCCAGCAACTCGGCCCGACCCGCCAGGCTAAGCTCGACCAGGGCCGCCATCACCGCCGAGGCCGGGGCGGCGGCCGCGCGGACCAGATCGTCGCGCGAGATAGGCGTCGGCGAGAGCAGGGCGGCGACCCTTTCACGCAGGGCGTCGTGGTCGATATCCGCGTCCGGCTGGGGGTCGTATCCGTGATCGCGCTCGCGCATGTGAGTGTGGCCGGACAGCGACCGCAGGACGTCCTCGGCGCCCTCGCACAGAATCGCGCCCTGGCGGATCAGGTCGTTCGTGCCCTTCGAGCGCGGATCCAGCGGCGAGCCGGGCACGGCGAAGACGTCGCGTCCCTGCTCGGCGGCCAGGCGGGCGGTGATCAGCGAACCCGACTTCAGCTCGGCCTCGACCACCACGACACCCAGTGACAGGCCGGAGATGATGCGATTGCGGCGCGGGAAGTCCTTGGCCTGGGCGCGGCGATCGGGCGCGCTTTCGGAGACGATGCAGCCCTCGGCGGCGAGGCGGGCGTGCAGCTTGTCGTGTTCGGGCGGATAGACGTCGCCGACGCCCCCGCCCAGCACGGCCACGGCGCCGGTCTTGAGCGAGCCCTCGTGGGCGGCGCCGTCGATGCCGCGCGCCATGCCCGACACGACGACATGGCCGGCGGTTCCAAGATCCGTGGCCAGTTGCCTCGCGAAGCGCTGCCCGGCCGCCGAGGCGATGCGGGCGCCGACGATGGCGATGCTGGGTTCCGACAGCAGTTCGGCGCGGCCCAGGGCCCACAGGACCGGCGGCGGCGGGTCCAGGGCGGCCAGGCGCGGCGGAAAATCGGGTTCGCCGCCACAGAGCAGACGCGCGCCCAGCTTCGCGCCGGCCTCGAGTTCGCGCTCGATCGAGTCGCGGGGCGGCAGGGACAACGGTACGGCGCGGCCGCCGCGTCGGGAGAGATCGGGCAGGGCCGACAGCGCCCGCTCGGGCGTGCCGTACCGCGTGATCAGGTGCTCGAAGGCGACGGGGCCGACGGTCTCGGTGCGCGCCAGCCGCAGCCAGGCGAAGCGCTGGATGTCCGAGAGCCGGCCTGGAATCACGGCGCGCCGGTGACGGGAGGCGGTTCCTCCGCGCTCTTCTTCTGGCCGATTCTAGGCTCCTGGCCCTTCAGCAGCCGGGCGATATTCTCCCGGTGACGGATGAAGATCAGGACCGCCATGAACAGGCAAAGGCCCAGCATCGGGTAGGGCTGGTCGAAGGCCAGGGCGAACGGCGCGGCCAGCACGGCCGCGGTGAGGGCCGCCAGCGAGCTGATGCGGAACAGGAACGCCATGGCCAGCCACGTGACGGCGGCCGCCACGCCCACGGGCCAGCAGGCGCTGAGCAGCACGCCGTAGAAGGTCGCCACGCCCTTGCCCCCCTTGAATTTAAGCCAGACGGGAAACAGGTGGCCGAGGAACGCCGCGCCGCCGGCCAGGGCGATCACAGCCGGATCGCCATGGGTCAGGAAGCGGGCCAGCAGCACCGCGACGATCCCCTTGCCGGCGTCGCCCAGCAGGGTGATGGCCGCCAGGTCCTTGCGTCCGGAGCGCAGCACATTGGTCGCGCCGATATTGCCCGAGCCAATCTTGCGAATGTCGCCCGCGCCGCCGAGACGCGTGGCGATCAGCCCGAACGGGATCGACCCGAGCAGGTAGCCTCCGATCACGGCGATCGCGAGCGTCAGGTAGGTGGCGGCGGCGAGATCTTGCACGGAGTCGACCTTAGGGCGAGTTGCGCGCGAGTTCAACCGCGACGCAAGCGTGAGTTGCGCCTTAGGTTTAGGGCAGACTCACGAAGAGGGCAAAATAGCCGTTGGCGCCGCTACAACCCCCGCAGCAGACTCACCAGAGCCGCGGCTTGCGGCGTGAACGCGAGCGGCGGAATCAGGACCGTACTGAGCACGATCGCGCCGACGCCCCAGGCATAGGCGGGATGAACGCGCTTGCGGACGATCAGGTCGGCCACGGGTCCGGCCAGGGCGAACGCCAGGATGACCGCGAACATCACCGCCGGCGCCGCCGCGCCAAACGATCCCATCGGCAAGAGGCGGCCAAGGCCCGGTCCCAGGATCGAGACGGTGGCGCAGAGCATGAGACGCTTATGCCATTCGGCTTTGCGGCGAAGCGCGATCCCGCCAGCGACCAGCCCGCCAAACGTCAGGATGCCGAGGACGTTCATGACCAGGAAGATGGTCGACGGGAAGAACGCCGGGACCCTGCGCGCCGGAAAGGCGGAGATCGTCGCGGCCAGGCCCATGACGACCATTAGACCGGCGAGCGCGGCGCCGGCCAAGCCGACCTGCCTGTGCAGCTTTATCGAGCCGCGCGCCACGAAAGCCGGCTGAGCCACGAACACCAAGACCCAGCAGGTGAAGACCGCGCCGTGGATGTGGAACAGCAGCGGCAGGCCCGGCGGCGCGAAGTCGTCGGGAACGGTCTGGCCAAAGCCGCCGATGAATACCGCGGCCATCAGCAGCGACATGATCAGGTAGAAACGCCGGCCGACGTTGGCGGCGGGCCGGCGGCCAGCTTCGATCGCGGTCATCTGGGGATCCCGAACTCTCGCCGGTGGACTGTGCGGGAGGATCGGGTGTTTTACAATGGGCGAACGATGATCTTTGAGTGGCGCGACCCGGGCGGATCAGCCCTCGGCCCGGTGCGCGACCCGGCCGTCGACCACGGTCATCAGCACCTGGCCCTGCAACCGACGCCCATCGAACGGCGAGTTCTTGGACTTCGACAGCAGCCGCGCCGCGTCGACGATGATCGGGGCGTCGATGTCGCACAGCACCAGGTCGGCGGGCGCGCCGGGGGCGATGCGGCCGCCGCGCAGGCTCAGCAGCTCCGCCGGGGCGAGGGTCACGGCGCGGATCAGGTCGACCATGGCGATGCGATCGTCGTGGTACAGCGACAAGAGGGCCGGCAGCAGGGTTTCCAGACCCACGGCGCCGGGAACGGCCTCGTCGAAGGGCAGGCGCTTGTCCTCGGCGGGGGCCGGGTTGTGGGCCGAGACGACGATATCGATCAGACCGCTGGCCAGGGCCTCGATCAGCGCCTGGCGGTCGTCCTCGCCGCGCAGGGGCGGGTTCAACTTGGCGAAGGTGCGATAGTCGCCGATGTCCAGCTCGTTGAAGGACAGGTGGTTGATCGACACCGAGGCGCTGATCCGAAGCTTCTTCTTCTTGGCGCGATCCAGGGTCTCCAGCGCTTGCGCCGAAGTGATCTGATCGACCAGCAGGCGTCCGCCGGTGGCTTCCAGCAGGGCGACGTCGCGTTCGAGCATGATCCGCTCGGCCATCGGCGAGACCGACGGCAGGCCCATGCGGCCGGCGAATTCGCCTCCAGTGGCCGCGCCGCCCCGCGCGAGCCATGGGTCGACCGGACGGTGGGCCAGCAGCGCGTCGAAGCCCTTGGCGTAGGTCAGGACCCGCAGCATTACCTTGCTGTCGACGATCGGCTTGCCCGCGTCGGTGAAATAGACGCAGCCGGCTTCGCGCATCAGGCCGATCTCGGCCATCTGCTCGCCGGAAAGGCCCTTGGTCGCCGCGCCCGCCACCAGGATCCGGGCGCTGTCGATGTCGCGCGCCCGTCGTAGGATGAAGTCGACCATGCTGGGGTCGTCGATGGCGGGGGCGGTGTCGGGCTGGACCACGAACGAGGTGACGCCGCCGGCGGCCGCGGCCTTGGCCGCGCTGGCCAGGGTCTCCTTGGTCTCGGCCCCGGGTTCGCCCGTCCGGACGCGCAGGTCGATCAGGCCGGGGGCGAGCAGGGCGCCGCCGCAGTCGATGACCCGAACGGCCTTGCTCAGCTTGCCGAATTCGCGGCCCTTGGCGACGTCGGCGATGACGCCTTCGGAGACGATGACCCCGCCTGGACCGTCATAGCCGCTTTCCGGATCGACGAGGCGGGCGTTGACGAAGGCCAGGGGCTGGGAGACGGGGGACTTGCTCATTGGCCGGCCTCCAGTCGCGCGGCGAGGCTGGTCAGCACCGCCATCCGGGCGGCGACGCCCATCTCGACCTGGTCCTGGATCAGGCTGACGGCCGGATCGTCGGCGACGTCGCTGTCGATCTCGACGCCTCGGTTCATTGGACCTGGGTGCATGACCTTGGCTCCGGGCGCGGCGCGGGAAAGCTTTTCCCGATCAAGCCCGTAGAAGCGGAAGTACTCGCGAGTGGAGGGCACGAACGCGCCCTGCATCCGTTCCAGCTGCAAACGCAGCATCATGACGACATCGGCGCCGGCCAGGCCCGACTTCATGTCGTGATGGACGGTCACGCCCCAGCGTTCGGCCTGGGCCGGCATCAGGGTCGGGGGACCGACAAGGCGCACGCTGGCCCCTAGGGTGTGCAGCAGGGCGACGTTCGAACGGGCCACGCGGCTGTGCAGAACGTCGCCGCAGATCGCCACGCTCAGGCCCGAGACCCGGCCAAACGCGCGACGGATCGACAGCGCGTCCAGCAGGGCTTGGGTCGGGTGTTCGTGCTGGCCGTCGCCAGCGTTGATCACGCTGCCGCTGACCTTCTGGCTCAGCAGGCTAGCCGCGCCCGAGGAGGCGTGACGGATGACCAGCAGGTCCGGGCGCATCGCGTTCAGCGTGACCGCCGTGTCGATCAGGGTCTCGCCCTTGGCCACCGACGAGGTCTTGGGGTTCATGTTGACCACGTCGGCGCCGAGGCGTTTTCCGGCCAGCTCGAACGAGCTCTGGGTGCGCGTGCTGTTCTCGAAGAACAGGTTCATCAGCGTCCGGCCCTTCAGGATGTCGAGCGTCTTGGACGTCTGGCGATTGAAGGCGACGAAGGCCTCGGCCAGATCCAGCAGATCCGCCGCCTGGGGCGCGTTCAGGTCCCCGGCGGAGAGGAAATGGCGCTTGGGAAACGCAAAGACGCGGGCGCGGATCGCGTCGATCGCGGCGCGGGCGGGATCATGGGCTGGAGCCGTCATGAGCCCGCCTCATAGGCGGCTTTGGGGAGGAAGGAAAGGCTTCCCCCGCCCGACAGGCTCCGCGCTGCTTCCGCTCCAAGCCGGCGGGGGGCGCGCGAGCCTACAGCCCCCGCAACCGCTCTAACGCGCCTTGCAGGATCCAGCCCGCCGCCATCTTGTCCACGACCTCGTCGCGACGCTTGCGAGAGACGTCGTGTTCGTCGATCAGCACCCGCGTCACCGCCGCCGTCGACAGGCGCTCGTCCCAAAAGGTGATGGGCAGGTCGGGCTTCAGGCGCAGAATGTTGCGGGCCAGGGCGCGGTTGGACTGGCAGCGGACGCCCTCCGTGCCGTCCATGTTCATCGGCAGGCCCACCACGATTCCGACCGCCGCCCGGCTGTCCATCAGCTTGAACAGCGTCTCGGCGTCCTTCGTGAACTTGGTCTTTTCGATCAGCGCCAAGGGGCTGGCGACGGTGCGGGTGACGTCCGAGACGGCCACGCCGATGGTCTTCTCGCCGGGGTCCAGGCCCACGATCGGGGCGTATTGGGGCAGGGCGGCGGCGAAGTCTTCGATGTCGAGAACGGGCATGGCTCTCTTTATCAGGAGCCGCGCGGCTTGAAACCTCGCCTCCGGCCTAGTAACCGACGCGTTCGAATTTCAGGAGATCCCCATGGCCATTGACGCCGCCACGGTGCGGAAGGTCGCCCGGCTCGCCCGCATCGCCGAACCCGAAGAGCGCATCGAGGCCTTGGCTCAGGAGCTCAACGGCATCATGACCTGGATCGAGCAGTTGGCCGAGGTCGACACCGACGGCTGCGAGCCGCTGACCAGCGTCGTGGCCTCGGGTCTGCCGATGCGCGACGACGTCGTCACCATGGGCGGCGATCCGGCCCGCGTGACCAGCAACGCGCCCAAGTCCGTGAACAACTTCTTCGTCGTGCCGAAGGTGGTCGAGTAATGAGCGCCCTCACGAAGCTGACCCTGGCCGGCGCGCTCAACGGCCTGGCCAAGCGCGAATTCACCTCCGTCGAACTGACCAAGGCCCACATCGAGGCCGTCGAGGCCGCGCGCCCCCTGAACGCCTACATCCTGGAGACCCCGGAAAAGGCGCTGGACATGGCCGCCAAGTCCGACGCCCGCCGGGCGCTGGGCGAGGCCGGCCCGCTTGAAGGCGCGCCGCTGGGCGTCAAGGACCTGTTCTGCACCGAGGGCGTGCGCACCACGGCCTGCTCGAAGATCCTCGAGACCTTCACGCCGACCTACGAGTCGACCGTGACCAGCCAGCTGTGGCGCGACGGCGCGGTGATGCTGGGCAAACTCAACCTCGACCAGTTCGCCATGGGCTCGTCGAACGAGACCAGCTACTTCGGTCCGGTCACCAACCCCTGGCGCGCCAAGGGCTCGGACAAGGCCCTCACGCCGGGCGGCAGCTCCGGCGGTTCGGCCGCTGCTGTCGCCGCCGACCTGTGTCTGGGCGCCACGGCCACCGACACCGGCGGTTCGATCCGCCAGCCTGCCGCCTTCACCGGCACCGTCGGCATCAAGCCGACCTATGGGCGCTGCTCGCGCTGGGGCGTCGTGGCCTTCGCCAGCTCGCTGGACCAGGCCGGCCCGATCGCCAAGACCGTCGAGGACGCGGCTCTGCTGCTGACCTCGATGTCGGGTCACGACCCCAAGGACTCGACCAGCCTGAACGTGCCTGTTCCGGACTTCACGCAGTTCGTCGGAAAGTCGGTGAAGGGCCTCAAGATCGGTATCCCCAAGGAATACCGCGTCGACAACATGCCGGCCGAGATCGAGAAGCTTTGGCAGGACGGCATCGCCTGGCTGAAGGAGGCCGGTTGCGAGATCGTCGACATCAGCCTGCCGCACACCAAGTACGCCCTGCCGGCCTACTACATCGTGGCCCCGGCCGAGGCCTCGTCGAACCTCGCCCGCTACGACGGGATGCGCTACGGCCTGCGGGAGGACGGGGCCAACCTGACCGAGATCTATGAGAACACCCGCGCCGCCGGCTTCGGCGACGAGGTCAAGCGCCGCATTCTCATCGGCACTTATGTGCTGTCGGCCGGCTACTACGACGCCTACTATCTGAAGGCCCTGAAGGTGCGCCGTCGCATCGCCGAGGACTTCGACAACGCCTGGCAAAAGGTCGATGCGATCCTCACGCCGACCGCGCCCTCGGCGGCGTTCGGCTTGGGCGAGAATTCGAACGATCCGATCGCCATGTACCTGAACGACGTCTTCACGGTGACGACGAACCTGGCGGGCCTGCCGGGGCTTTCTTTGCCCGCCGGTCTCGACGCCAATGGCCTGCCGCTGGGTTTGCAGATCATCGGCAAGCCTCTGGACGAGGCGACGGTGTTCTCGGTCGCCGGGGCGGTCGAGAAGGCCGCTGGCTTCAAGGCCAAGGCCGAGAAGTGGTGGTGATCTAAGGAAAAGGGCGGCTCCTGAAAGAGCCGCCCTTCTTCTTTATTGGTTTGGATTACATCGGGTTCGTGGTGTCCGGAACCGTCTGAGGCTGCGGCGCGGCCGCGGGCGGGGTCACCAGAGGCGGCGGCGCGGCCACGACCGGCGCGGGCGCCGCCACGACGGGCGGAGACGCCGGGACGGTGGCGCTGACGTTGGCCGAAGCGCTTTCGGCGTCCGGGGCGCGTTCGCTCGCGCTGCTTCGGCGAGAAGCCGTAGCGGCCTTCGGCTGGGCGCGCGGCGTCGAGGGAGCCGCCTTCGTCGCGGGGGCGTTCGAGGCCAGTTCCGTCGGCTTAGCGGCCGGCGCCGGCGTTTCGGCGGTTGCGACAGGGGCGGGCGTGGCCGTCTTCGGCGCGGCCGTCGCGACGGTCGCGCTCCTTAGCGACGCCGGATCGGTCGGGGCGTCGCGATGGTCGGCCATTGAAGCCCAGATCAAGCCGCCGGCGACGATAGCCAGCACCGGCGCGCCGACCATGAGGGGTAGGTTGCCACGGGTCTTGCGCGAGGGCTTTCGAGCATAGACAGGCTGGCTTGGAAACAGAGCCGAAGCATTCGGGTCGGTCGAAACCATCGGTTCCGCCGCATCGAAATTGAGAGTGGGGCGGGCAGTGCGAGCCGTAGCCATTTCTACCTCCATGAGTGAGCGGTTCGTGGAATCGAACGGCGCGATAACTCAGAAGTTCCCCGGCCATGCAATGGTGCATGTTTCGACCAAAACTCGCCTTATTGTGAAAAGGCTTATCTGGATGGTCCAGCTTACTTAAGATGGCTCACGTCTTCTGGGACGGGGCGGGACGCGCGACCGTTCCAAGAAGCGCGTCGAAAGCTTTTCCGGCCCCGCTCGCTTGATGTAGAGAGACGCCCATGACGCAAGAATCCAAACAGATCCAAGGCCGCACCGGCCCCTGGGAAATGGTCCTCGGTCTCGAGGTGCACGCTCAGGTCGCCAGCAAGTCCAAGCTCTTCTCCGGCGCCGCCGTCGGCTTCGGCGCGGGTCCGAACGAGCAGGTCAGCCTCGTGGACGCCGCCATGCCGGGCATGTTGCCGGTTCTGAACCGGTTCTGCGTCGAGCAAGCCGTGAAGACGGGCCTTGGCCTGAAGGCCCAGATCAATCTGAAGAGCCGCTTCGACCGGAAGAACTACTTCTATCCGGACCTGCCGCAGGGCTATCAGATCAGCCAGTTCGACCAGCCGATCGTCGGCGAGGGCGTCGTCACCGTCGAGCGCGAAGACGGCACGACCTTCGACGTGCGCATCGAGCGCCTGCACCTGGAACAGGACGCCGGCAAGTCGCTGCACGACCAGGATCCGAACGCGACCTATGTCGACCTGAACCGCGCGGGCACGGCGCTGATGGAGATCGTCTCCAAGCCCGACATGCGGACCTCGGAAGAGGCCGCCGCCTACGTCAAGAAGCTGCGCACCATCCTTGTCTATCTGGGCACCTGCGACGGCGACATGGAGAAGGGCAACCTGCGCGCCGACGTGAACGTCTCGGTCTGCCGTCCGGGCGACTATGAGAAGTTCCGCGCCACGGGTGACTTCAGCCACCTGGGCACGCGCTGCGAGATCAAGAACGTCAACTCGTACCGCTACATCCAGCAGGCCATCGAGTACGAGGCCCGCCGCCAGATCGAGATTCTCGAAGACGGCGGCAAGATCGACCAGGAGACCCGCCTGTTCGACCCGAACAAGGGCGAGACCCGCTCGATGCGCAGCAAGGAAGAGGCGCACGACTATCGCTACTTCCCCGATCCCGACCTGCTGCCGCTGGTGCTGGACTCGGCCTGGGTGAAGTTGATCGAGGAAACCCTTCCGGAGTTGCCGGACGCCAAGAAGGCGCGTCTGCAGAGCCAGTACGGCTTGTCGGCCTATGACGCCGGCGTGCTGATCATCGACGCCGACCGCGCCGATTATTTCGAGGCCGCCGCGAAGGGGCGGGACGCCAAGCTGGTGGCCAACTGGGTCACCAACGAGCTGCTGGCCAAGCTGTCTGCGGCCGGGACCGAGTTCGCGAACTCGCCGCTGCCGCATAGCGACATCGCCCAGTTGGTCGAGCTGATCGAGAATGGCACGATCTCGTCGAAGATCGCCAAGGAGGTCTTCGAGCACATGTGGGCCGGCGAGGGCCGTCCCTCGGAGATCGTCGAGAAGCGCGGCCTCGTGCAGATCAACGACACGGGCGCGATCGAGAAGGCCATTGACGAGTTGATCGCCGGCAATCCGGACAAGGCCGAGGCCGTGAAGGACAAGCCGCAGGCCTTGGGCTGGTTCGTCGGTCAGGTCATGAAGGCCACGGGCGGCAAGGCCAACCCCGGCACGGTCAACGCCTTGCTGCGCCAGAAGCTCGGCGTCGAGTAGCATCGACCGGTCAGCCGAAATGACGAGGGCCCGGGGCGAAAGCCGCGGGCCCTTCTTCGTTGATGCGTAGGTCTAGTGGGGCGGGCCAGGCGGGGACATGGAGTCCGGTCCGGTCATGGGCGCTTCTGGGCCGGGCTTGTGCTTCTTGCCCTTCTTCGCGGCCCTATCGGGAGGAGTTGGCGCGGTCCTCTCGTCGGCGACGCCCGGCGGCGGCGGCGGCGGGGGCGGCGGCGCGGGGGGCTGGGCGGTCGTGGTCCCGGGATTGTCCACGGGCGGCGGCGGTGGCGGCAGGTTGCCGGGCGGGGTGGCGTTGGTCGGGGGCGTCGATTGCGGCGCGGGCGAGGGATCGGGCGTCGAGGTCGGCGGCAGGCCGGTCTGGGCCAAGGCCGAGCCGGCGTATGCGGCCGCGGCGAGGGTCAGGGCGACCGTCGTGATGCGCAGGGTCTTCATCGCGTTGGGACCAAATTACTGCAGCGTCGGAATGTGACGCGGGGCTAACGCTGACCCGGCAATGCGGTCGAATTGACTTCGCAATCAGGCCATTGGGCCGCATACGCGGCGAGGTCGAGGCGGGGATGGCCGCAAAACGGCGCCCCAGGCAAAGCCCAGGACGCCGTGTCTTGAGACCTAAGGGTCTTCAGGTCTAGCGATTGGCGATGACGTCGAAGATCAGTCCGCTGGCGATTGCGGCCAGGACGTAGTCATTGCCAGTCCGGTACCAGTAGTAGCCCCGGGGCGGCGGGCGCAGGTGGTAGCGATAGTAGTCATGGACGATATAGCCGCCGCCACGATAGTAGCCGGGCAGATACCCGCCCCGCGACCAGGCGACATAGCCGGGGCGATAGCCAGGACGGCCGTAGTAGGCGGGCGGGGGCGGTCCGTAGGCCCAGCGATTGTTGTAGTAATAGCCGTTGTGACGGCCGCGATCCCAGTCGCGATCCCAACCGCCGCGGTCCCAGCCGCGATGTTCGCCACGGTCCCAGTCACGGCGATCGCGATCCCAGCCGCGATCGTGATCCCAGCGGCCTCGGTCCTGGGCGGCCGCGTCACCGGCGGTCAGGGCCATCGGCCCGGCCACCGAGGCCACGGCGACGATGGTGAGCAGCAGACGTTTCATCTCGTCTTCTCCTAAGGCGCGACGGTTTTGGAAAACACGCCGCCTGGAAACTTCCCTCGATCTTGAAACGCACGATGCGGTCGTTCGGCTGAACCTGATCTGAATGAGCTGGTCAGGCTTTTCCGAGAGGGCTTGGCGCGGGCCGGCCTCGCGGCCATCTTCTGGATCAATCACAAGCACTGGGAGAGAAGGCCGATGAGCCAACCGATCGCGCTGTACTATTGGCCCACGCCCAATGGCTGGAAGGTGTCCATCGCCCTGGAGGAGATGGGGCTGCCCTACGAGATGATCCCGGTGAACATCGGGACCGGCGAACAGTTCAAGCCCGACTTCCTGGCCATCAGCCCCAACAACCGGATGCCGGCCATCGTCGACCCCGAGGGACCCGACGGCCAGCCGATCTCGATCTTCGAGTCGGGCGCCATCCTTCAGTACCTGGGGCGTAAGTCCGGCCAGTTCTACGGCGAGACCGAGCGGGACCGGGTCGAGATCGACCAGTGGGTCATGTGGCAGATGGGCGGGCTGGGCCCCATGGCTGGCCAGACGCACCATTTCCGCCAATACGCCGCTTCGATCATCGCCGATCAGCGTCAGATCGCCTATGGCGCCATCCGCTACACCAACGAGACACACCGTCTGTACGGGGTGTTGAACAAGCGCCTGGAGGGGCGCGATTTCATCTGCGGCCAATTGTCCATCGCCGACTTCATGAGCTGGCCGTGGATTGTGCCGTGGAAAAACCAGGGCATCATTCTCGACGAATTCCCGAACCTGAAGGCGTGGTTCGAGCGCGTGGGCGGTCGAGAAGCGGTGCAGAAGGGCTTCAAGCTGGGCGCGGAACTGAGATCGGGAGGTCTGCAAGCCTCTGGAAAGGCGGCGGAAGAGGCTCGCCGAGTCCTGTTCGGACAGCGGGCGCGTTAACCGGCTGTATACTGGCCTTTACGCCGCGTAATATCCTTGAACAACTCGTGTATTCGTCGATAAATTCATGATGTTCGCGCGTTTAACTATATGTTCAGCCGCTTTGGACTTTTCTTCTCTCAGGCTCTGATCCGGCAAAAGGCCGGGGCGAGCTTGAGAGAGGAGATGAGCCATGATGTTGATGAACGAACCGCCGGCCGTCGTCGCCACGCTGCCGCTGCCCACCGCCGAATCCACCGGCGATGAGCTGTTCCGGATGGGGCTGCTGTATTCGACCGGTCAGGGCGGCGCGCCGCTGGACTATGTGTCGGCCCACATGCTGTTCAACCTGGCCGCCATGCGCGGTTCGGTCGAGGCCAAGATCTATCGCAAGGAGCTGTCGCAGGAGATGGCCAGCGAGGACGTCGCCGAGGCTCAACGCCAGGCTCGCGAATGGCTCGCCCACGGCTAGGAGCCCGGTTCTCCGGGCTCGGTCCGCTCCCGGCTCGGGCCGGGGTCGCGGTCAGTTGCCGTTGACGTTCCCGTTGATCGCGTAGCTGAAGCTGATGGGCAGCAGATCGCGGAAATACTGCTGCATGAAGAGTCCCGCCTCGGCGACGCCGCTGCGGGGCACATAGACCACGTCGAAGCGGCGCAGGGGCACGAGGTCCGCGCCGCCGCCCCTGGTCAGGCCCGCGAGCATGTTCGCCGTGCGCATCATCGCCTTGCCGTCCGGCCCGCGGCGAATGATCACAACCTGATTGCGCTTCGCGCCGGGGGTGAAGCCGCCCGCCTGGATGATGGCCCGCAGAGCGTCTCCGTCGCCGGCCATGTCGAATACGCCAGGATTCTTGACCTCGCCGCCGACGAAGATCTTCAGCGGCGTCGTCGACTTCACCGAAATCTGCACCTGGGGACGCAGCAGCTGGCTGGAATAGGCTTGGCTGATCGAACCTTCCAGGTCCTGGATCGTGCGATCGGCCGCCATGACCGGACTGATCAGAGGCAGGGACACGCGGCCGTCCGGCTGGACCGTCACCGTCTTGTTGAGCTCCGGCGCGGAGGGCACGGACAGCTCGATCTCGTCGCCGGGATAGAAGCGGTAGGAGGGCTCGTCGTCGCTCCAGTCGGCATAGCCGATATTGGGGAAGCGCGCCGTCGGCCTGGGCCCCGGCGTGATCGGTTCGGCGTCGATGTGCCCGCAAGCGGCGAGGCCGCTGGCCATCAGGACCACGGCCAAGGCCGTCCAGAGATGCGTGCGCCTGTGCATGGGGCAAGTCTTAACAGGAATGGGTAACGAACCCTTAAGGCTGCTCGCTCCAGGGTGCGAAGCAGATTGAACCGTTCGGATTCGCATGTCGACGAGCGCCTGGATCAGCGTGCCCCACGACCCGCCGCCTCGTAGCGTTGGCGGGCTGGGCGGCGCGCGTCCGCGTTACGCGCCGACCGACTTCGTCACCCTGCTTTGGCGCGAGAAGTGGCTGATGCTGGGCGTCTTCCTGGTGATCGTGGTGCTCGGCGCCGGTTTCGCCATGACGCTGAAGAAGACCTATACGGCCAATTCCAGCCTCTTTGTTCGCCTCGGCCAGGAATATGTCTACGAACCCCGGGCCGGCGACGCCGGCCGCGGCGCGGTGCCCAATAGCGATCAGGTCATCCAGTCGGAAGCCGAGATTCTCAACAGCGGCGAACTGCACGAGCGCGTGATCCGCAAGCTCGGCCTCGGCGCCATCTTTCCGAAGGTCGCCGACAAGTACGCCCGCGCGACGCCGGAGGAGAAGCGGAAGCTGATGGGAGAGGCGCGCGACGCGATCGGCAAGAATCTGAAGATCGAAACGGCGCCGGACAACTCGATCATCCGCCTGTCCTACCAGCACCAGGACGCGGACATGGCCGAGAAGGTGCTGAACACCCTGCTCGAGGAATATCTCATCTACCGCCGCACCTTGCTGATCGGCGGAGAGAGTCGCGTGTTGGAGCGCCAGCGGGACATCTTCGAGCGCAAGCTCTCCGAGGCCGACGCGGCCTATCAGGCGTTTCTGAGCACCAACGATATCGGCGACTTCAACGCCCAGAAGACGGCCCTGATCCAGTTGCAGGCTCAGGTCGAGCAGCAGAAATACGCTGTCGAGGCGCAACTTCAGGACCGGACCGGCCGGCTGGCCGCGGTCGAGGCCGAGCTCGCTCGCACGCCCGCCGAGACTGTCCTCTATCGCGACACCGACATGTCGGCCTCCACCAAGCTGGCGCAGCTGAAGCTCGAGCGCGAGGGGCTGTTGGCCCGCTACACGCCGAACGCCAAGCCGATCATCGACATCAACGCCCAGATCGCTCAGCTGGAGCAGGGTCTGGCCGCCGGTCGCACGGCGGGCGAAGGCGCGCGCCGCAGCGGCCCCAACCCCATCTGGCAAACCCTGCAAACGACGCGCAACGACCTGAAGGCGGAGGTCGCGGCGCTGCAGAAGTCGCAGGCGATCTACGCTCAGCAGGTGCCGGACGTGAACGCCCGCCTGCTGCGTCTGGCCCAGCTGGAGCCTCAGTTCAACGAACTGTCCCGCGATCGCGACGTTCTGTCGTCGAATGTCCGGGATTTCACGGTGAAGGAACAGCAGGACGAGGCTCAGCGCCAAATGTCGGCCGAAGGCAGCGACAATATCCGCATCGTCCAGCGCGCGGTCGCGCCGTCGACGGGCAAGAGCCTGAAGAAGCCGGTTCTGATGCTGGCCGTCGTGTTCGCCCTGTTCACCGCGCTGTGCGCGGGCCTGGTGCGCATGTTCCTGCGCCCGGGGCTGCAGACGCCGGCCTCGGCCGCGCGAACCCTGAACATGCCCGTGCTGGCGACCGCCGGCTACAAGCGGTGAGCGTTTTCGTCGCCTTTCGCCGACAGGGTTAATGTCGCAACTTGCCATCTCTTGAGTGCGTGGCGATTCGGTAGATGGTCGACTTGAACGTCGAGATGACGGAGCTTTGGAGCGCGCTGGGAGCCCCCCCGGCTGGGCGTCCGCACGTCATCCAGTTCGTTTCGGCGCGGCGAGGCGAGGGGACCTCGACGGTCGCCCGCGAGTTCTCCCGTTTCGCCTCGCGACGCGCCGGCCGCAAGACCTGGCTAATCGACCTTGATTTGAACCATCCCAGTCAGCTCGCCGCGATCGCGGCCGAGGCGAACCGCTTTGGTCCCTTGGGCCCGCCGGTCGCCGCCTCGCCGGACGGTTCGGCCTTTTTCACGGTTCAGCCCCCAACGCCCCGGGCGGAAGGCGGCGTCTGGCCGGACTCCAAGTTTCTGGTCGGCCACAGCGTCGGCGGCCCTCGGCTTTGGATCGCTCGCTTCAATCGCGAAGCGCTGCGTGGCCGCCAGCAGGTCCACGTCATCCCCTCCGCCGATTATTGGCGAGCGTTGCGCAAGCATGCCGAGGTGATCGTGGTCGACAGTCCGGCGGCCGATCGATCCCAGGCCGCCACCACGGTCGCTTCGCACATGGACCAGACGGTGCTGGTGGTCTCGGCCGATCAGCCCGATGTGCGCCAGCCGGCTTTGCTGCGAGACGCCCTGATCGCCGCGGGCGGACAGTGCGCGGGCATGTTCTTCAACAAGGTCTCGGTGCAGCCGCCGGCCTTCCTGAAGGCGATCCTGCCGTGACGATGGCGGGAGAGCCCAGGGCTCTCCGGCCCTCGACGCTGACGATCGCGGCCGCGGTGGCGATGCTGCTGATCTACAGCTCAGGCTGGCAACTGCCGATCTTCGGCGAAAAGTCGGATGAGTCGGCTTCGGCCCTGCTGCGGGTGGCCTTCCTGCCGGCCTACGCCCTCGGCTTCTTTCTGGTGGCGGGCGATCCTTGGAACATGCTGCGGGCCACGCTGCGGCAGCCGTTTCTGATCCTCTTGATGGGCGTCGTGGCGGCGTCGATCTACTGGTCCATTCAGCCGGACGTTTCGATAAGGCGCGGCTTCGCGGTGGGCTGCACGACGATGTCGGGATTGGTCCTGGCGGCGCGTTTTCGCTGGGCGGATTTGGCGAAGGTGTTCTCGATCACCTTCGCGCTGCTGATCGTTGGCAGCTATCTTGTCAGTATCGCGATGCCCCGCGTGGGCGTCATGACCGAGCTCTTCCCCGGCGCCTGGCGCGGGCTTTGGATGGAGAAGAACGCCCTGGGCGGCCTGATGGCGCTGGGCATTTGCATCCTCTGCGCCACCGCCCTGCTGACGCCGCGCTCGGCCCGGATCTGGCTGCCCTTCGCGGCCCTGGCGTTTGGTCTGGTGATCCTTTCGCAGTCCAAGACCTCTCTGGCCTCGCTGGTGCTCGGCCTCTTGGCGCTGGGCTTCGTGTGGATCGCGCAACGGGGCCCCGCCTTCGGCGCCGCCGCCACCTGGGCGGCGGTCAGTGGCGCGGCCCTGCTGGGCGCGTTCGTCCTGCTGGCCTCGGACGTCTTTTTTCACCTCCTGGGCAAGGACGCCACCTTCACCGGCCGAACTCAAATCTGGACCGCGGCCATGCGCCAAATCCAGGAGCGACCCTGGCTAGGCTATGGCTATGCGGCCGTCTGGAGCGACAAGTCGGGCTGGGGGCCGCTGGCCTGGATCGTCCACGACGCCAAGTTCACGCCCCAGCACGCCCACAATTCGTGGATCGAGCAGTGGCTGGGCATGGGCATTGTCGGCCTTTGCGCGTGGGGGCTATTCTACCTCCAGACCATGGCGCTGGCGGTGATCTCGGTCTTCCGCGACCGAGGCGCGATGCTGGCCTTCCCTTTTCTCGTCGTCTACAGCCTGGTCAGCCTGACCGAGAGTATCGCGGTGGTCTATAACGACTTCCGCTGGGCGATCTTCGTCGCCCTCGCCGCCAAGCTGGCCTTTTCCGACAGGACGCAAGAACAAATCTGATCAGAGGCCGATCCGGCGCGCGCCCTCGGCCACGGTCACAACGTCGAAGCCCTCGGCCGTCGCGCGATCGATCAGCCGTTCCAGGCCTCCCGTCGTGCAGCCCCATTGCGAAGGGCGATCCGCGACGTCGTGGGTGTAGAGGATCAGCCAGGCGTTGCGGACCTTGGCTCGGTCTAGCCAAGCCTTGGCGATGGCCTCGCCGTCGTCGCCCTCGATGCCCACCGCCGGCGCCTGGTTCAGGTCGGCGCCGTTCGTGATCAAGCCGTGGTGCAGGGCGCGGAGGGTCTTGAAGCGGCCGGCGAGGGCGGTCTTAGCCGGCGCGCCGACGTCCCCATAGGGATAGGCGAAGCTGACTGGCGCGCCGGTTCCCCAGGCCGCCAGGGCCTCGGCGTTGCGCTCGACGTCGCTGATCGTGATCGCCGCCGAGGACTGTCCGCAGTCCAGGTGCGAATAGGTGTGGCAGGCGATCTCGTGGCCCGCCTCATGCAGGCGACGCGCGTCCTCGCCGGTGGCGAAGCGCCCCATCGGACCATCACGCCCGGTGAGACCGGCCGCGAAATAGTAGGTGCCGCGCAGACCGCGATCCTCCAACGCCTTGGCGCCGGCCTCGCAGGCGGTGGCGGGGGCGTCGTCGAAACTGAACGACACCATCGGCCGATCCAGCTTGACGCGCGCCGGTCGGCGGTGAGCCAGGCGGATCAGGCGACGGCGCAACTTGCCCTTCAGCGAGCGGTCGGGCTCGTAGGCGTCGACCTTGTCGAACTCGGCCGACATCAGACGGCCTCGCTGTAGAGCGACGCGCGATAGAGGCGCATGGCGAACGCGCGAAGCGATAGGGGCGCCGCCTCGGCCAAGGCCAGCCGCTTGAGCACCGGTCGCCAGACGCCGCTCAGCGGAACGTTCTTCAGCGCGCTGGCGACCTTGTAACTGGGATAGGCGCTGACAATGTCGCGGTGCGCCGTGACCACGCGGGCGAAGTTGGCCGCCGACTGCTCGTACTTGGCCGCCATGACCGAAGCGCTGTCGAGGCCGAGGTGCGAGGCGGTGTTGTCGATGTGAAGGATCGGGTGCCGGCGAGCCACGCGCATGGCCCACTCCACGTCCTCCCAGCCCCAACCGGAAAAGCCCTCGTCGAATCCTATGGTCTCGAAGACGTCCCGACGCACCAGCAGGTTCGAGGTGAACACATGCTTTTCGGGGGCCTTGGCGCGGTCCGGGGCGGGGGTGCAATCGCTCTTCAGCGCCATGGTTCGGTGCAGGGCGGTTTCGGGGCGTCGGGGCGTTTGGTCCAGGGTGAAGCCGCCGAACGACACCGGCGCGTCGCTTTCGGCGACGGCGAGCCAGCGCGACAGGAAGTTATGGGTGTCGGGCAGCATGTCGCTGTCCAGGAACAGGAAGTGTCCGCCGCGCGCGTGGCCGGCCAGGCGATTGCGGCCCTTGGCGCGGCCTTCGTTGCTGGACAGGCGGATGAAGCGGGCGGGGATGCGCGACGTGTTGATCCGCCGCGCGATCCGCTCGGCCAGGACGTCGTCGCCGCTTCCATCATCCAGCACGATGACCTCGGCGCCCGCGCCGGGATCGTCCAGCGCCTTCAGCAGGGCCGTGGGATCGTCGCGATAGGTCGGAATGAGAACCGACAGGCGCGGTCGCGCGTCGGCCCACGCGGCGTTCTCGATGCGGATCTCGGTGATGGGCATGGTCATAGGGCGAGCGCCCTCCGCCGGAGGATCAGGTTGAGCTTGGCGCGCAGGCCGCCGATATCGAGGCCCAGGACGATGGCGCCGTAGACCGCCGCGCCGACGCCGGCCTTCAGGGCCAATTCCGGAAGGCCGCCCAGCGGCGGAACGAGTCGAACGCAGGCGGCCATGGCGAGGCATGCGACCCCGGCCTTGACCAGGACGTCCAACGGCATCGGCAGAGGGCAGGCGCGACGGCCTAGCGTCCAGGCCACGATCGCGCCGAGGCCGTAGCTCAGCGTCGTGGCCCACAGCGCGCCGTCCAGGCCGAGACGCGGAATAAGGGCGAGGTTGAGCAAGACATTGGCCGCCGCCGGTATGCTCATGCTGACGATCAACAATGGAGTCCGGCGCGCCAGCGTGAAGGCTTGCAACAAATAGTAGGTGGTCATGCCCGCCAGCCAGCCGCTGGCGGCGATCCAGGGCGTGACATGGCTGGCGCCGGCCCGCAGGGGCTCGCCCACCATAAAGTCCGCCAGCGGACGGGCGACCAGCGCCAGGCCGACGGCGGCGGGCGCGGTCAGCAGGATCATGAAGCCGGCCTGCTCGCGCGCGGCTTCGGAGAGCGCGGCCTGACCGCCGCGTTCCAGGGCCTGGATCAGCGCCGGACCGCCCGCCATGCCCAGCCAGATGAAGACGACGTCCAGCGTGCGGCTGCCGAGCGAATAGCCGGCGTGATAGACGCCGACCGTGGCCTCGTCGAGAAAGGCGGCCAGCAGCAGGCGGTCGGTGCTGGCCAGCACCAGGGCCAGGATCAGCGACAAGGCGACGGGCAGGCCATAGGCGGCGTAGGCCCTGGCCAGGCTCGCGTCGAACCGCCCGCCGGCGACCCGTTTCAATTCGCCTGGCAGGACGACCACGGCGCATAGGGCCGAGACCGCGCCAACCCCAAGGACCGGCGCGGCGCCGCCCAGACCGGCAAGGGCCAGGGCAAGACCGATCGCGAAGCCGCCCGCGCTCTGCGCGATGGCCAGGATGGCGGCGCCCGAGACCTCGCCGGCGGCGCGCCGACGCTCCTGGGCCAGCTTCATGAGGCTGTTGGCCAAGGTCGAGCCAAGGGCCGCCACCAAGGCGACCTTCATCGGGGCGGACAGCGGCGCCAGCATGACGGCCGCGCAAGCCAGGGGAACGAGTACGGCGGCGCCAAGCCAAAGCCGATAGAGGGTGGCGAAATGGTCGGCGAGGCGTCCGTCCTGACTCCGCGTCGCCAGGAAGCGGGCCATGGCCGCTTCGGTCCAGGTCAGCAGCATCGTCTGGGTCAGACTGCCGACCGAAAAGGCCAGGGCGTAGACGCCATACTGGGCGGGATCCAGCACACGCGTGAACAGAACGATGGTGAGCAAGCCCACCACCCCTTGCACGACATTGACCGGTAAGTAGCCAAGAACGCCGCGCCAGAACATCGTCGCCGACCTAGCGCACCGCCGACCGATCCCCCAGCAGGCAGGGGATGGTCATGGCGATGATGTAAAGGTCCAGCCAGAACGACTGGCGCTCGATGTACTCGACGTCCAGGGCGACGCGCTTGCGCACGCTCTCGGGGGTATCGACGGGGCCGCGGGAGCCCTTGATGGCCGCCCAGCCGGTCAGGCCGGGCTTCATGCGGTGGCGGTGTGCGTATTCGGCCACCAGCTTGGCCGACTCGACGCCGCCGGTCTTCATGCCGATGGCGTGGGGGCGGGGACCGACGATCGACATCTCGCCACGCAGCACGTTGAACAGCTGTGGCAGCTCGTCCAGGCTCGTCTTGCGGATGAACTTGCCGACGCGGGTGACCCGATCGTCGTTGGCGCTGATCTGCCGCGCGGCTTGGGCGTCGGCCATCTCATGACGCATCGACCGGAACTTCCAGACGAGGATCTCCTCGTTGTTGAAGCCATGGCGGCGCTGGCGGAAGAAGATCGGGCCGGGGCTGTCCAGTTTCACGGCCAGGGCGACGATCAGCATGACGGGGCCGGCGACCAGCAGGCCCAGGATCGCGACGGTCAGGTCCTGGGCGCGCTTGATCCAGGCGTGGCGCGGCGAGAGCCCGGCGCCAGAGAGCTCGTTTTCCCCGCCGGCCGCGATCCTCGCCAGGGCCAGGTCGTCCTCGGCCGGGCCTCCGACGCCGATGAATAGATTGAGAGGGTTGGGCAGAACGCCCAGCTTGTCGACCAGTTGGCGCACGCGAACCTCGGCGGTCGATCGCACCGCGATCACGACCCGGTCGACATAGGGCATGATGCGGTGGTCAAGCAGGGCGTTGGTGTCGCCGAGCACTGGCACGCCCATGATGGTCTCAGGCGCGCGGTCCAGGCGATCGTCGAAAACGCCCAGCACATTGACCTCGCCGGTGCGCATGGCCGCGTTGATCAGCCGCTCGGCGTTGGCCGTGGCGCCGATGACGACGATGTTCGGCGTCAGGCGACCTTGTTTGCGTCCGTCGGCGATCACGCGCCACCAGACGGCTTGCAGGCCGGCCAGTCCGACCGTGGCCGTGGCCAGGGTCCAGAAGGTCGAGGCGTCGGGATGACCCGACAGCAGGACAACGGTCGACGCGGCGAGGAAGCTCGCGGCCAGCGCCGGCGCCGCTCGACCTAGGTGGCGTCGCGCGGTGTCGCCTCGCGGGAAGCCGTAGAGGCCCAGCGCGCGCAGCCCGATCAGCGCGGTGATCGCCCACAGGCCCCCAGCGATCGGATGGCCCTCCGCCGTGACGCCCAGCGCCGCCAGGACGGCGGCCAGGATGTCGACGACGCGGAAGATCCGCGACAGCGGCCGGGTCTCCAGTCGCGCCCGCGATGGTATCAGCTGGCCGGGGCGAAAGGGACCCCGCCGCGCCTTGCCGGCCTCTTCGCCGTCGACGTCGGCGCGCGCGCGCTTGTCCGCACGCGCGAGGAAAGCGACGGCGGGTTGGGCTTCGGCGGTAGGCGGAGCGGCGGGCTGCATGACGCTTGTCGTTTCAAAAACCGCTTTCAACCTAGCCTCGCCGTCTGAGCGCCGCGTTAACATGGTAATTTTCCGCGACGACGCCGTTGTCTTCTCGAAGCGAACAGGCTATCGAACCGCTCCCTCTCAGGAGGAAACGTGGCCGAGAGGCTGAAGGCACCGCTTTGCTAAAGCGGCATACCCCTAAAGGGTATCGAGGGTTCGAATCCCTCCGTTTCCGCCATCCCCTATTTTCCAGGCAAATCCACCGGCGTCCGCAAACGTCCGATGTCCTTTCGTCATTCTCACCGCCGCGCGCCCCCGTCACGGGTTCCGCGGCTCGTTCCGTGACTGGGCGGCGGATGTTCAGGGAGGGGGCTCGCGCTTCAACTGGTCCTTAAGCCCTTGGGCGCATGGTGTTTCTTCGCGCGGCCGCTTTAGGCCGATTGGAGAGCGTCATGTCGATCATGACTTCCAGCACCCGCCGCACCGGCGACCACTTCGAACCCACCGATGTCGATCCCCAAGTTCAGCGCCGGTTGCGCGGCTATCTGGAGCAGATCGACTACACCGCCTTCGCGTCGAACAAGGCCGTGCTGGGCGCGACGCTGGCGCGCGTCGAGGGCGAACGCTTCCAGCGCTTGGCCGTGGCGGCCGCCACCGCCCGCGCCAAATGGGTGGCCGAGGCCGCCGCCATGACCGAGGCCGGGCCCTCGCTGTCGGAAGCCCAGGTCACGCGCCTGGCCCACCTTCGCGCGGCCTTCGAGGAACTGTCGGCGGTCTACGAGGCCACGCGGCGAATGGTCGAGCGGGGCTATGTGACGTATCGCCCCAACCAGGCCTAGATTTAATTTATCCGGGTATTATTGACTCCGGATATTGTCCGGGTAAAACGTGCGTCAAGGAGGCGGTCATGTCCGGACGCAAGGCGCTGCTGCGCGCATATAAGGAACGCAAGGTCGAGGCGGGGATCTACGCCGTGCGCTGCGTGGCGACCGGCGAAGCGTGGGTCGGCGCGACACCCGACCTGTCGACCCGCCAGAGCGGCGTCTGGTTCTCGCTGCGTCTGGGTTCGCATCGCGACAAGAGCCTGCAGACCGCCTGGAACGCCCATGGCCCCGACGCCTTCGCGTTCGAGGCGGTCGAGGCCGTCGACACCGAGGGGCTGGACCGGTTCGGTCGCGACAGCCGACTGAAGGAACGCCGCCAGCACTGGATCGCGGCGCTTAACGCCAGGGGGCTGATGTGACGCCAACGGACGACAAAGAGGCGGTCTACGTGGTCTTTCACGGGACCCGGCGTGTAACGGTCGGCTCGAAGCTGGACGCGGCGCTGGCCGCGCGAGAGCTGATTGGGGAAGCCGGCGTCGTGATCTTCGGACCCGATGGGCGCTCGGTCGACTTCGACCTCAGCGGCGAGCCCGAGGCCTTGGCGGCGCGCATGGCCCCGGCGGCCGATGCGCCGCGCGGACGCGGGCGGCCAAAGCTGGGCGTGGTGGCGCGCGAGGTGACGCTTCTGCCGCGTCACTGGGACTGGCTGGCGGCCCAGCCGGGCGGCGCTTCGGTGGCGCTGCGCAAGCTGGTCGAGGCGGCGCGCCGCGCGGCCGAGGGGCCTGATCGCATCCGCGGCTCGCGCGAAGCGGCCTATCGCTTCGCCTCGGCGATGGGCGGGAACCTGCCGGGCTTCGAGGAGGCCATGCGGGCGCTGTTCGCCGGCGACGACGCCGGCTTCGAAGCGCGGATCGAGGACTGGCCTGCCGATATCGCCGGGCAACTGCGTCGCTACGCGGCCGAGGCTTTCGGACTGGATCAGGCCACCAGCTCCTAACGCGCTTAGCCCTTCTTCGGCTCTAGCAGGTCCCAGCGATTGCCGGCGATGTCTTCGAACACGGCGACCGTGCCATAGGCCTCGCGCCGGGGCTCTTCCAGGAAGGTCACGCCAGCGGCGGCCATGCGGGCGTGGTCGCCGGCGAAATCGTCCGTATGCAGAAAAAGCCAAACCCGCCCGCCGCCCTGGCGGCCTATGGCGCTGGCCTGTTCGCCGATCGCGCGGGCCAGCAGGAAGTCGGTTCCGTCGGTCCCGGGCGAGACCACGACCCAGCGCTTGCCGCCGCCCATGTCGGTGTCCTCGACCAGGGAAAAGCCCAGCTTGCCGACATAGAAGGCGATCGCCTCGTCGTAGTCGGCGACCAGCAGGGTGACGAGAGCGACGCGGCGGGCCATGGGCGATTCCGTGTTGGGAGCCGCGCTTCCTAGCACGGCGCCGCGCGCCTAAGCTCGCCCTTCGATCGATGAGCGAGGGGCCTCACCCGCCCGAATACCCGCCGATGATCGGCAGGATCTCGCCAGTGATGTAGCTGGCGGTCTGGGGCGAGGCGAGGAAGACGTAAGCGGGGGCGATCTCCTCGGGCTGGGCCGCGCGCTTCATCGGGGTCTGGGCGCCGAACTGGGCGACCTGCGGGGCCAGCTTGTCGGCCGGGTTCAGTGGGGTCCAGACGGGGCCGGGCGCGACCGCGTTGACGCGAATGCCCTTCGGGATCAGGTGCGTGGCCAGCGAGCGGGTGAAGGCGTGGATCCCGCCCTTGGTCATCGAATAGTCCAGCAGGTCCTTGTTGCCGAGCAGGCCGGTGACGGACCCGGTGTTGATGATCGCGCCGCCCTCGGGCAGGTGCTTCACGGCGGCCTTGGCCATGTGGAAATAGCCGTAGAGATTCGTCCGCAAGGTGCGGTCGAAATGCTCTTCGGTCAGGTCCTCGAAGTCGGTGACATGGGCCTGGAACGCGGCATTGTTGACTAGGATGTCCAGACGGCCAAGCTCCGCCACGGTCTTCTCGACGGCCGCCTGAGCATAGGCCGGGTCGGCGACATCGCCGGGCAGCAGGATGGCGCGGCGGCCTTCCTTCTCGACGGCGGCCCTGGTTTCCTCCGCGTCGGCGGCTTCGTTCAGGTAGCCGATAGCGATATCGGCGCCTTCCCGCGCGAACAGCACCGCCACCGCCCGACCGATGCCGCTGTCGGCGCCGGTGATCAGCGCGATCTTGCCCTCCAGCTTGCCCGACCCCTTGTAGAACGGCGCGTCGTACATCGGGGCCGGCGACAGCGCGGCCTCGTCGCCGGGCTTGGCTTGATGCTGCTCGGGGTAGGGCGGCGCCGGATAGGGGCGGGCGCCGGCCTGCATGGCCTGGCCTTCCTGATCGTCCTTGGGCTGGAACGAGCGTTCCTCCTGGGCGTCCAGCGGCGCCTGGATGTCGCGATAGGCCTGGGCGACGCGGTCGCCGGCGTGTTCGAACTGAGGGGTCTCGGTATGGGCCATGTCGCGCTCCTGAAGGGGAGCTCGGAAAACCACTGGGCTGGCGCGACGTTCCCAGAGGCGCTAAATGCGGGGCGCCCACAAAACGGGCAGGCGCCACTTCGCGCGCCGTTTCTCGACATCCCTTTCCTGGCCTTGGAGGGACCACCATGCCGCGCGACGCGGCCGGCGCGGCGCTTTCCTCGGGAAGGCCGCGCGGCCCGATCACGACCGACCTGATCGAACTGCTCCGCCTGGCGGGGCCGGTCGTCCTGTCGCGCCTGGGCATCATGGTCATGGGCCTGACCGACGCCATCGTCGTCGGCCACTATTCGGCGCGGCAGCTCGGCTTTCACGCCATGGCCTGGGCCCCCAGTTCGGTGCTGATCACCATGTCGATCGGCCTTCTGGTCGGGGTGCAGGTGATGACCGCCCGGGCGATCGGGGCGGGAAAGCCTCACGAGACTGGCGCGGTGCTGCGCCGGGGCCTCGTCTACGGCGCTTGGATCGGCGTCGTCGGCGCGGTCGTGCTGGCGGCGCTCGGCCCGCTGTTCCTGCGCGGCCTGGGTCTGAAGGACGGACTGGCCGAGGGCGCGGCCGCGCCGCTGATCGTCTTTTCGCTGTCGCTGCCCGTCTACGCCCTGTCGGTGGTCTTGAGCTTCTGGCTGGAGGGGCTGGCGCGACCGGGCTTCGTGACCATCGCCATGTGGGTCGCCAACGCGGTGAACCTGGCGGTCAACCTGCTGCTGGTGCCGGGGACCCTGGGGCTGCCGGCCCTCGGCGCCGTCGGGGCGGCGTGGTCGACCTTCGTGGCTCGGACCTTCCTGACGGCGGCCCTGGCCCTTTACATCGCCCGCATGAAGGACGCCCGAGCCCTGGGCGTCTTCGACAAGCCGGCTCGCGACCGCGCCGCCGAGGCCGAGCAGCGCAAGATCGGCTATGGCGCCGGGGCATCGAACTTCTTCGAGGTGGCGGCCTTCGCCGGCATGAACCTGGTGGCCGGCTGGATCGGCGGCATGG
>Ga0209426_1000240_pt1 | contig 75833 bp, 69 predicted proteins | sample Deesub1362B_J571_FD_187697 | JGI IMG/M metagenome (GOLD analysis project Ga0209426, IMG submission 187697) | Deep oceanic, basalt-hosted subsurface ecosystem from Juan de Fuca Ridge flank, Pacific Ocean, CORK Borehole 1362B_J2.571 (SPAdes)... ... | reverse complement strand
AGAATAGTAGAGGATCAATCGGAATACTCGCCTATTCCTACTGGTGGGATGGAGTGAAGTTCGTGAGTGGATATGGTGTTAAGTATCCCCATCCAGACTACACGTACTACCAAATAGAACCATGGGAAACTTGCTATATATCGGGGAATCAGCTAATCCACTATCATATAGCTGATGCTGCATCAGATGTTATTGCACAACTGGCTCCAGTTGCGGCAGGAGCGGCAATTGGTGCTTATGTAGGTGGTGCAGTGGGAGCTGTTGCAGGAGCAGTTTTGGGTCTGGTTCTTGGTGGCGGTACGAGTTACGTTCTTCTTGATGAAAAAGGGTGCATTTGGTTCTGGTACTCAAAGAGTTGGGGGTGGATGATAATTCCAGTGCCTCCGTACACACAATATCTCCCAAAATATTTCAGAATCGCAGCATATACTTTATGGGATGGTTTGAGTATCGGAAACCCTTAAATTTCTATTTTTAGGTGAGTAAGTATGAACAAAATTAAATTAGACCACATTTTGGGCGGAGTGCTGGGGCTATTGACATTCTATGTATGGGTAGCTATTGTATTTACCGTGTCCACTTCTCTCTTCGCAAAAAAAGAACTTATTCACGGTACTGAGGTTGCAAGACTTCAGGTGTACGACCCGATATTCAACTGGATTATCGCGGGACCACTTCCTTTTTTTGTAGTTCTGGGACACCATTTTGTTGTAAAAGAAAAGACAGACGTTGAAGTAATAAGATGTTTACTTATAGGCTTCCTTACTTGGTTGACTGTATTGCTCATACTTTTTTTAGTTGGGATAGAAATTCCATTTGATATCAATATTGCTGGTGGTTATATTGTTATGTTTTTGATTTATTTATTTAAATTCGCTAAAAAAGATGAAATTTGTTAGTCGAACTATGTAAGGTTGGAAAAGCTGGCAAGGGTCTGCTAGAGTGCAGGATAACACGTTCGCTGATTTGATGGCTCTTGGAGACGCACTCGTTTAATTTGATACTTATTGTTAGTTACTTCAAGTTTGGAGATCTTGTTTTTGACTAATTCTCTATCTTTGTCGGAAATGCTTTTTAGATCTTTTAACGCTCTCTTAGAGATTAGAATTTGATTTTCATAGCTTTTAGATACTTTTCAATTCTGTTGATTTGATCGCTAAGTTCTTCAAGTGTTGCAGGTATATCTTTATTTGTGGAGTTATGCTGTAATAAGCTTTTCTCACGATGCCAACTGGTAAGTGTATGTCCTCTTCGACTTTACCGTAGCCTCAACTTATTTAAATTTCTACTGGAGGTTTAGTTGACTTCTAAACAGTTTAGTTAACAACTAAACAGTTTAGTTCTGGACTAAACTTTTTGATTAGGTTCATATCCTTTTTACTGGCTGTTAAACCATTTATTTTGTGATAAAACCCAATATATGACTTCTAATCTGTTTAGTTACCGACTAAAATTTTTAGTTGATAATTAAATAAAATTTAAATAATTGAAAATGTAGCTTTAATTGTCAGTGGGGTGATAAAATGTTGAGGAAGTTAGCTGCACTACTGCTGGCATTAGTAATGCTGGGAAGTATAGTGATGCCAGTGATGGCTGCACAGACAAAAATTCAAGGAATGCAGATTAAAATAGATGTCAAGGAGAACTCAAGAACTTCAACCATCGTGCAAGTTAATAATGTGCTTATAACTTTAAGAAGTAACAAGGATCTGACAAGAGCTAAACTGGAAATCAAGGATCTGAAGATGCATAAGGTATACATCTACAAATATAATGTGAACAAAAAACCAGATGGCAGCTATATCGTCGAAGTATACAGTAAAGGCAAGCTCGTCAATAAGTATGAGTCAAAGTACAACCCGCTGGATCCAACTGCCACAAAGAAGTTGCTGTTAGAAAATAGCAAGAATAGTAGAGGATCAATCGGAATACTCGCCTATTCCTACTGGTGGGATGGAGTGAAGTTCGTGAGTGGATATGGTGTTAAGTATCCCCATCCAGACTACACGTACTACCAAATAGAACCATGGGATGACTGCTACGTTACTGGAAATAAGCTTATACACTACCACATCTCCGATTATAACTCACAGAAAATAGCAGGATTACCACCTATAGTTGTAGGGGCAGTTATTGGAGGTATCGCCGGAGAGTATCTCGGAGGAGGGGTGGGAGGTGTAATTGGAACAATAGTGGGAGGCATATTAGCGCTTTGGTTCGGCTCTGATTTGTCTCATATTCTCCTTGATGAAAAAGGGTGCATTTGGTTCTGGTACTCAAAGAGCTTTAGCTGGGTAACAGTACCAGTACCACCCTATATTGCATGGATACCAAACTACTTCAGAGTCGCGTCTTACACACTATGGGATGCACTTGGAATTGGAAATCCTTAAGATCCATATATTTATTTTTTAATGAAGGGGTAGAAATGGGTAGATTTAACAGATTCGATGCGATGGGAATATTATCTGGTTTGCTGCTGTACTATCTCTGGTTCCTTGTGGTATTTCTATTTCAAAACATCTTCCTTGCAAAAAAAGAAGTTATTCGCGATACAGTTGTATATACTGTATCTCATAACGAACTTATCAGTTGGTTGTCCGATGGACTACTGTTATTTTACATAGTATTGGGTCACTACATCGTTACAAAAAAAGAAGCAGATGTTAAAATTCTCAGAAATTTGATTTTGGGTTTTATTGTATGGTTAATTGTGCTGGCAATTCTAAATTTAGCCGGATTTAGCATTTCAAGTTTTCTGCAGTATTTGTTGGAGTTGAGTCCATCAATTAGTATCCTGTTAAGTATTTTAGTGGGGTATACAGTGGTTGCTATTTGCCTTATATTGTTGTTCAGGAGGAGTAAGAGTAATGATGGGTGAAAGACGAAATAGCAATTATTGCAAGCTTCAAACTAATTTAGCTCTATTAATGTTAATGACATCAAAAATATTAGCAAGTTTGTATGTTCAGCGGTAATCTAAAATTTTAGCTATTCCTAAAGATTGTTCGGAAAATCCAGACAATTTCGTGGGATTTTTATATGATTAGAATAATTAAATTCTGGAAAATATAAAAGGTGATTAGATGAGTTGCTGATTTTGATGATGCTAAGGCAGACAAGAACTTTCGTATTACATGTAGAAAAAACCAATTAGATTCTGAAAATAAGAATTAAATTTTGCATTTTATGGAAAAAATCCGAAAGATTTAATAATCTTATTTTAAACCTCTTTTCGGTGATTTAATGCTGTTAACGGAGCATGAATCGAAAAGAATGCTTGATAGCCATGGTATTAATGTGAACCAAACATATTTTGCTGATAGTGAGGATGTGGCTGTTAAACTTGCCGAAAAAATCGGGTATCCCGTGGTTATGAAGGTTGTTGGAAGAAAGATCTCCCACAAGTCTGAGGTTGGAGGAGTAATCCTCAATATTTCCAATGGTGGTGAGGTGAGGGAGTCGTTCAGGAGGATGTCTGAGATTCCCGGTTTTGAGGGTGTAACCATTCAGAAAATGGAGAAAAAAGGAATTGAGGTGCTTGTGGGTGTTTTCAGAGACTCAGAATTGGGGCATGTGATAACCTTCGGTTCGGGGGGAGTGCTGGTCGAACTCCTGAGGGATGTATCTTTTGGCGTGTTACCTCTTGAGGAGAAGGATGCTGTGAGGATAATCAAATCTACGAAAGTTTATAAGTTGTTGGAGGGGTACAGGGGATATAAGGGCAACACCTCTGCTGTAGTTGATCTAATTATGAGGGTATCGAAACTCGTTTGTGAGAACCCCGAGATATCCGAGATGGATTTAAATCCGGTGTTTGTTTATGAAGACGGCTATGTTGTAGTGGATGCGAGAATAGTTCTTGATGAAGTTCGTGAAAACGAGTACGAAAGTAGAGGGGGGCTTGAAAACTTTTTCAACCCTCGATCTGTGGCTGTGTTCGGCTCGTTCAAAATGGGGAAAGCGGGTTTTACGATAGCGTACAACCTCGTCAATCTTGGGTACAAGGGCAGGATATATCCGGTGAGCCTTCAAGGTGATGAGATATTTGGTTTGAAGATATATAGAACGGTGGAGGAACTTCCGGAGACTCCAGATGTAGCTGTAATTGCAACCCCTGCAGAAACTGTACCAGAGGTAATGAGAGCAATTGCGAAGAAAGGAACTAGGAGCGTTGTAATAATAAGCTCGGGGTTCAGGGAGGAGAGCGAAAAGGGTGCCAAGCTTGAGGATGATGTTGTTAGAATTGCGAAAGAACACGGAATGAGGGTGATCGGTCCTAACACCACAGGAATCTACAACCCGGAATCAGGTTTTACTTCATCATTTGCAATTTTAAAGGAGATTAAAAGAGGAAATATAGGGATCATAGCTCAAACTGGTCTATTTTTGGGAATTCTGATGAATCACATTGCGACATCTCACCCTTCCATAGGTTTCAGTAAAATCGTGGGTCTTGGGAATAAATGTGATGTTCAAGATCACGAAATCCTTGATCTCATGCTTCAGGATGACTCTACAAAGGCTATAGGAATGTATGTAGAGGGATTTAAAAATGGACGGGCTTTCCTTAGATCTGCAAGGAAGGCAATGGAAAAACAGAAGCCAATTGTAATTTTTAAGGCTGGAAGGACTGATTACGGAAAGAAAATGGCTATGAGCCATTCTGCATCTATTGCTGGAAATGATGAGGTTTTTTCAGCGGTTTGTGATCAGTTAAATCTTATTAGGGTGTTTAGCTACGAGGAGATAATTGAGGTGTTAAAAGCTATAACACTCCAACCTCTTCCAAGAGGGAACAGACTCGCAATCCTTCACTATGTCGGATCTGGATGCGTTCAAGGAGCTGATGAAGCGTATTTCGGTGGATTGAAGCTTCCTGAGATGTCTGAAAAAACTGCGAGGAAAATATCAGAGGTTACACCGGAGTGGCATAGGGTTGGAAATCCCTTCGACATCTGGCCATCCATCGAATACTTTGGAGTGGATAAAGCTTACAATACATCTTTGAAAGCGGTTCTTGAAGATGATGTGTTTGACTGTGTGGTGGTTGGTACATGGGCTGTGGAGGACTTGTATCCTGTATATAAACCCTCTTTTGACTTGATTAAGAAATACGGGAAGCCAGTGTATTTCTTCCTCGAAGGAGATCGAAATGCAATCTTTAATCTCAAAAACGAGTATGAGAGCAACGGATTTCCAGTGTTTTCAGACATAGTAACTACTATTAGAGTTCTGTCGAAGGTTGTAAGGTATTCTTTGCGGTTGAAAGAGCTAATGAACGGATGAGATAAATGGTGGATTACCGAGGGCAAAACTCTTAAATTTGATTAAATAAATCTAAACTCTGAGAATCTGATAATTGGAGGCTTTTTTTAGCCTATTCATGATAGCGAATCCCAAACCTCTTTCCTCTATACCCTCCGCTATGATTATGTCCGATTTTTTGTCGAGTCTCCTCAGCACATCAAATAGATTTCTTGCGATTTCTTGTGGGGTTTTCCCCATCTCTTCGATAACCTCTGCACGATAATACTTCCTGTCAGTAACCGCGAGCCCTACTCTCAGACCTTTTTTTGTATACTTCTCGTAGAGCTCACAAATTTTTTTCACGACTTCATCCTTTTTTCCGTAGATGACTTGTAGCTGGGCATCGGGTGCATAATGGCGGTACTTCATTCCGGGAGATTTAGGTATGCTTACATCTCCTTTGAAGAATTTTACATCCACGACCTCTCTCAGTCTCTCAATTTCTAACCCGCCCGGTCTTAAAACCTCAACTGGATATGTTGTAACATCCACAACGGTTGACTCAATGCCTATCTCCGTCTCGCCTCCATCTACTATGCAGTCTATTCTACCCCATAGGTCTTCGATGACATGTTCGGCTTTCGTAGGACTTGGCTTCCCCGCAATATTTGCAGATGGGGCGGAAATTGGCGTTCCACTCAGCTCGATTAGCTTTAAAGCGATTTTGTTTGAAGGCATCCTTACCGCTACCGTATCGAGTCCCGCGGTAACTTCATCCGGCACTACTTCCTTCCTCCTCATAACGAGGGTGAGCGGACCGGGGAAGAACTCCTCAATTAATTCCTCTGCGATCTCGTTTGCTTCGGCAATCTCGTAAATCATACTTGGATCGGATACATGAAGAATGAGCGGGTTATCCATAGGCCTGTTCTTGGCGATGAATATTTTTCTCACCGCGGATCCGCTCAAACCATCTGCACCCAACCCGTACACGGTCTCGGTAGGAAAGGCAACAAGCCCACCTTTCCTTATTATCTTTGCTGGAATCTTGATCTTATCCTCTTCTGGATTATCTGGATCAACCTTGATTATCTTCGTCATTCAAGAGCCTTATAACCGCATTGTATTTAAATTTTGGAGGAGTAGGTGGGTGTAGGAAAAACCCCCACTGATATAATGCCATTCTCAACTAAATTCACTCTATTTATATTAAAATCTTGGTATTCTATTCTTGTTATCAACCGTTAAAAATTTATAACCCCTGTTCGGATTAATAAGATTCTGATGTACCCGTATCCGGTTGAAGTAATCTCTGAAACATATCTTAGCAAACTCAGAGGTTTCTCGGAGAGTCTATCGGAGAGAGAGATAGGCATAAATGCCAGAGCCCTCCTTGAAAACACCTCTGTTATAATCGGAGAGACGACAGCAAAACTGAGATTTCTTGACATTCGAGAAAAGCCGTATTTTATGAAAAGAAGTTACAGAATAGTTGGTTTGGAGGAAGAGCTTAGCCCTAATGGAGAAGTTGTAATGTGTGAAAAGGAAGAGGAGAAATTCGGAGAAATGATTGGAAAGGATGTTCTGATTAATACTGTGGAGAGTTTCAGAATTGATGGAGACTTTTCCGAGGTTGTTAAAGCATTTATAAAGTACAGAAGGGATATTTGATGAAATTTCGAGAACTCACCGAAAAGGAGAAAAAAGTAATTCGAAAAGCTTTCAACTTTTTTGGCATAAAGAATCGTTTTACGATTCTTGCAACACAGGGGAGAGAAGTACATGCAATGTCCAAGGATTTAAACGAGTTTATAAGGTCTCACAATCTAACTCCTGTTTCAGCAGGTTTAAAAATTGGAGAAGTTGGAAGAAGATTTCGATTCTCCATAGAGGGAAGTTTCCTTGTTAAGAGTAAAAGAAAAAGGGTATATGTGAGTAGAAAAGGTGAAATGCTGTTTCTCTACGGGAGAGATATCTTTGCAGAGTCCGTTGTCAAGGTTACGGATGATGTCAGGGAGAACGACATCGTTTTTGTAACGAACACGAAGGGTGACATCATAGGCATAGGGAAAAGCAGATTCGATTGCTTAAGAATGAGAAGTGCGGAAAAAGATAGGGTTGTGGTTGAAAACCTTGTGGACAGGGGAGAGTACTTAAGAAAAGAAAAATTGTACAATTCGTATTAAGCTGTTGATTGGCTAAGAGTCTACCTCAATCGCTGATTGGCTCCGCTCTTTGCATATCCTTCTCTTGGAGTGACATCATCTCTCTAACACTTCTGTTAAATGCAACCTCTCCAATAGATTTTAGGTTCTTGCAGATCTCTTTCAGGGTCTCAATAGCCATTCTGTAGTTTATTTCCTGCCCCTCGGAAACGAGACTCATTATCTCATCGAGAAGTCTGTCTGTATCTTTTATGACCTTTTCAGCCATTTTTAGATTTGCATCGCTGTATGATCTCAGCATTTCGGAGAAGACAGTTTTCAACTCTCTTAGAATCTTTATCAGTGGACTCTCGCTTTTATTCTCTATTTCCCTTACATATATCGAGAAGTCTCTCAGGGCATCCGCTATCTCTTCTATCAGCTTGGTGACCATTCTCGCTCCGAGAATCATTCTCAAATCGTTCCATTTTACGGAGATGGAAAGCTCTTTAATCCTTCTGTGCTGTTCTCTCAAGGCGAGCAGATACAATCTATCGAGATCCACCTCAAAGAATGCAATCTCGTCAAGAGCTCTGGCGTCATCAGTAGTCATTCCTTCAATGATTCCCTCGATCATAGCTTCAATAATCTGATACATCCTTCTTAATACACCGTTGAAGTCAAAATCCGGTGTATTCATGCATCTCAGAACAATTTTTCCGTCTTGGGCGTAAATGATCTCTATGCCTATCATCGACCTTACTATCTCGCTTATCTTCGTCAGAATTCTTGGAGTAATGTTCCTATCTTCGATAACTATTTCATCTAATCCCTGAATGTAGATTGCGTAAATGAATCTCCGCAAAAACTCCTCGTCGTATTGTTTTAGCCCATCTACATGTCCTTTTATTATTTTTCCGGATTCTGAAATTTTCTTGGGAATTATGAGTATGCAATCGTCCTCTACATTCAGGACAATCTCGTCCCCCTGATCGAGTTCGTTCTTCCTTACCCATGTTTTCGGAAGACTGATCATGTAACTTGAACCACCTATGAACTGCAATCTTCTGACATCCATATCTATTTGTATTAGTTCAGTTGAATTTAAAGGTTTTGTTTTAAATATTTTTGAAATTTTGAATAATTAAATCCATACATCACGGTAAAAATCATAAAGATTTCAGGATTTTGGCAACTTATTACTTTCTTGGAATACATATTGCAGATGTGTGGCTTATGCTTTTATTGCGCCTTTATGGTGTTATGGATTGCACAGACACTCAATCAAAAAGCTTTTAGTTATAGCAGACAGAGGTCTATCAATGTTAATTTCCGAAACTTGGGAATCTGGAAGATGTGAATTGCTTGAGAAATTGCTGAAGACCGGAGAGATCTATAGATCGAGGTTTGGAAATACAATTAGAGCGGAACCAACATTACTTGTGGTTGAGAACCCGGATTACTTTTTTAGAATTGACAAGGAGTTTTCTGGATGGAGATTCTGTGGAGAGAACTACACAGATAGAGTTGAGCGGTTGTTTGAAAGGTGTGCAGAAAAGCTGAAGAAAAGTCCTTTTACGAGAAGAATATCTCTCCCAATTTGGAAACCGAAGGATCACAACTGTGATACACCTCCCGCTATAACGGAGATATCTCTCCTGCCGATAAACGGGAGGCTACACGCGACAGCCTTTCTTAGATCACTTGATGTCTTCAACTTCTTCATGCATAACTCAGACTTTGTGACTTATGTTCTCGAAAGCATATCCAAGCTCTCGGGTTATGATGTTGGTAGTGCTGGTCTTCTTGTTGCAGTACCCCACATCTACATGAGAGATTTGAGAAGGGCGGAGAATGAAGCGGAGGACTACAGGGAATTTTACGGATACCATGAATTGGCAACACATCTCAGAGAGGACTATCTCTCCACCGCATGGCATTCTGCGATGGATGTTATTTACAGGAACGGCAAATCCAAAAGAACGGAGTGGGGAGAGATTTTCGATGGACAGAAGGAAAGTAGGTTTGTTCATAGACTTTTTGTAGAGGTGAAAAATCCGTACGAGCATCAGATCCACGATAAAGCACCTTTCACGAGAAAGTACGGTGTTGAGTACGCTCACGATTATATGATCTATGCCAAATGCATAGACAAACCCGTGAAGGAAAGAATTCTGAGGAATGGGGAGACATATACATATGCTGAAAGAGCAAGGTATTGTGAGAGTGATGAGGTTGTGGTAGATCAACTCTATGCGGTTATAGACAAGCTCAGAAAAGACAGATTCAGAAGGGATTGTTATGTTGGAATATCTCGCCCTCAAGATCTGGAAAGTGATGAACCACCATGTTTAAGAGGTTATCAACTTGTCGGAGCTAAGGATCACCTCAAAGGTATTTTTTACATGAGATCGAACGACATTTACGGTGCAATGCATGCTAATGCCTTTGCCTTTTCGTTGCTGACCCAGTATGTCGCTGAATTAACAGGTTTTGAGAGGCATGAATACTATCACTTTTCGGTTGACGCACACATCTATGGGGAGTTTCTAAACTCAGTGAAGGAGATACTTGAGCCGGAGTCACCCACATTTGTTGAGGAGATGGGAATAAGGTAGCTTTACTCCCGTATCCAAGTATTTTTATTACTCTCGTATCCTCCCTCGAGCAAGTGATGTAAATATCCCTATGAGGCAGAGGATGGAGAAGATAACAAACGAAACCTTTGTGCTGTGTATCAGAGACTCGTAGACCTCTGGTGTTATTGCGATTTTTCCTATGTAGAGTGCGAATATCACTATAACGATTGCCATACTTAGCATTTGCCCGACAACCCGCATAGTTGCAAGAGTTGCGGAAGCAATCCCGTAAAATCTCTTCTCAACAGAACTCATTATTGCATTTACATTCGGTGAGCTGAATAAAGCAAAGCCAACTCCGATAAACACCAAGTTGCCCACGATAACTTCAACCGATGTAGACTCCTCAATCCATGAGAAAATGAACAGACCGATTGCTATTATACTCATACCCACGGATGCAACAACTCTCGGTTCAACTCTGTCTGATATCCATCCTGCAAGTGGTGAGAACATTGCCATCACTATCGGTTGAGCGACAAGAATCATTCCGGCATGCTGAGGTGACAGATCTTTTATATATTGCAAGTAAAGGCTGAGCAGAAATGTTATTGCAAAGGTCGCGGAGTAATTCAGTAGTGCTGACATGTTTGAGAGTGCAAAGGTTGGGTTTCTTCTGAACAACCCGATATCCATTATCGGGTAGCTAATTCTTCCCTCGTGAACTACGAAAATAATCAATAATCCTATGCCTACAGAGATCAATAGTAGGGAAGACTCCGAAACCCCGATCATGGTTGATACAAGCATCATGCTGTAAAGTACGGACCCAATAAAATCAAATCTCTCTCCTTTTGCGTCAGCCCACTCGGTTTTTAGCTTAATCAGAGATAATAGGACGATTATAATGCCGAGAGGGAGTATGATCAGGAAAACACTCCTCCACCCAAAGTGCTGGGTTAGTATCCCTCCGAGAAACGGTCCAAGGCTAAGCCCAGTGTAGACGGATGCGACATTGATTCCAAGAATTTTACCTCTCTCGTATAGTGGGAATATGGAGGTGAGGATTGCAACTCCGGTTGCAAACACCATCCCTCCCCCCAGTCCCTGTAAAACACGGAACATTATAATCATCTCTGCGGAATTCGATAATCCAGCCAAAGTTGAACCGAGGGTGAATAGTGCAATACCAACTGTGAAAACCCGTTTTCTCCCTTTTATATCTGCAAGTCTCCCGAACGGTACGAGAAACATGGCTGAAGATAGGAGATATGCTGTGGCTATCCAGTTTAGGGTTATCGCATCTACAGCGAATTCCCTCCCAATAGTGGGGAGTGCAACATTCACCGAGGATAGCGTAAAAGGAGTTAGGAATGAGGATAGGGAGATTATTATCAAAGCGGTTTTTTGCATAACACTTCAAGATCGCCAGAATATAAATATATTAAGGTTATAAAGCACAGAAGTTTGTTATATTCCACATGCGGGGATTTTGTGCATCCCACTTTTTCAGTTTACCCTTTTACTCTCACACAAAATATTAAATATCGAAATTGAATTCAGAAATTGGTGGTAGTAATGGATAAAATTAAACTCGGTCTGGTTGTTGCAGAGTTTAACAGGGACATCACTTACATGATGGAGGTTCTTGCAAAAGAGCATGCTGAATTTCTCGGGGCGGAAATCACAGATATAATAAGGGTTCCGGGTGTTTTTGATACTCCTATCGCGGTTAAGCGAATCCTTGAGAGAGGGATCGTGGATGCTGTTGTTGCTGTTGGAGCAGTCATTGAGGGAGAAACAGAGCATGATGAGGTTGTTGCACAGCATGCGGCGAGGAAAATAATGGATCTATCGTTGGAGTACAACAAACCTGTAACTCTTGGCATCTCAGGACCGGGAATGGGTAGAATTGCAGCACAGAAAAGAATCGATTATGCTAAGAGAGGTATTGAGGCAGCTGTTAAGCTTGTTAAAAGGTTGAAGGAGTATGATGAGCAGAAGAGTTAATGCGGTAAGTCCTTCAGCGACTCTAAGGATTTCAGAATCTGCGAAGAAACTGAGGAGAGAAGGTAAACCAGTTATCGACATGAGCGTCGGAGAACCGGACTTCCCTACCCCATCTTTCATCATTGAGTCCGCTTATAAAGCTATGAAGGAGGGTAAGGTTTTTTACACACCAACAAAGGGTATACCTGAATTATTGGAGGCAATCTCCGAGAAGCTGAAAAGAGAAAATAACCTCGATTACACCCCCGAGAATATCATAGTCACCCCCGGAGCCAAGTATGCAATCTACGAGGCTATAATGAGCGTAATAGATGACGGAGAAGAGGTGATACTTCTCGATCCATCGTGGGTCACATACGAGGCGTGCGTTCAAATGGCGGGAGGAAGGGTTGTATGGGTTCCCCACGACGAGGGATTTGAGTCAGCACCGATCGAAGAGTACGTATCTTCTAAGACGAAAATGATCATACTCAACTCACCGAGTAATCCTCTTGGGGTTGTGTATCCGGAGTCTTTTTTAAGAAAGGTAAGGGATCTGGCGGTGGACGAAGACATATTGGTTATGTCTGATGAAGTTTATGAGAAGATCATCTTTGAGGGAGAGCATAAGAGTATAGCAAGCTTAGACGGTATGTTCGAGAGAACGATTCTCATAAACGGGTTGTCCAAGACATATTCCATGACCGGATGGAGATTGGGTTATGCGGTTGCAAGAGAGGACATAATCAAGGCTATGGCGAAAATACAATCTCATTCTGTAAGTCATCCAACATCTTTCGTTCAGTATGCGGGAGTAACAGCTATAAAAGGAGATCAGAGCTTCTTAAAGGACATCGTTGAGGAGTTCAAGTACAGAAGGGACATGCTGATGAAAGGACTTGATGAGCTTGGCTTGAAATACGCCCCGCCGAAGGGAGCGTTTTACATGTTTGTAGATGTTGAGAGAGACAGCATGGAGTTCTGTCAGGAGTTCTTGGAGAAGGAGTATGTCGCAACAACTCCCGGATCTGCTTTTGGTAAAAGCTATCAGACATGGATTCGAATTAGTTACGCGACCTCGAGGGAGAACATAAGGGATATGCTCGCAAGACTTGAAAAGTTTTTGAAAGCTCAATAAATTACTTTTTATTTTAAAAAAATATTGTTAAACTCTGCCCCGTAGCACGATTATTTTTCAATAGTTTATTCGTTTTTTTGAATTTGAACTTATTAGTTTTTTCTTTTCGCCGATAAATAGCGTAATATTTATATGCATTTTATCGACTTTAATTGATTAGTATGGCATGTAATATCAAAGTAATAACGCTTGAGAATCCGAGAAAATACGGTAAAATGAAGGGTTTTCCTTCTGGTTAAAAAATCTTGGGAGGGGATTTTTTGCCAAAAGTTGTAGCAAAACCTGAAGTCTGTATGGGATGTCACCTTTGCGAGATATGGTGTGTAGTCGCACACTCGAAGTCAAAGGACATAATAAAGGCATTTAAATACGAAAAAAAGAAATTGCCAAGGATAGTTGTTGATGAAAACATACCTGAAACATTTGCAATTCAATGCAGGCATTGTGAAGAGCCAGATTGCGTTTTTGCATGCATAAGCGGGGCGTTGTATAAAGATCCGGAAAGTGGTAAGGTTTTGCATGATGAGAGTAAATGTGTTGGGTGTTTCAGCTGTGTGATGGCTTGTCCGTTTGGAGGAATAGTTATTGACTTCGAAGAGAAGAAAATAGTGAAGTGTGATCTGTGTGATGGCTTGGACATGCCTATGTGTGTGAAGATGTGTCCTAATGAAGCTTTGGTTTACGAGGAGGGGGAGTGATGGAGTTCGACATCGTAATAATTGGCAACTCCGCGGGTGCTGTAGGGTGTGTGGAAGCTGTAAGGAGCAGGGATAGGGATCTCTCCATTGCGATAATTTCTGATGAGAAGTATCACACATACTCAAGAGCCCTAATTCCGTACTACCTCATGGGAAAAATTCCATTCGAAAAGCTGTATTACCGACCCTTGGATTTCTACGAGAAGATGAATGTGACACCCTTACTTGGTAAGAGAGCGGTGTCGGTAGATTTTGAAAAGAAGGTGGCGGTTCTTGATAGTGGAGAGGAGGTTAAGTACGGTAAGCTCTTACTTGCTACCGGTGGAAAACCGTTCATACCTCCCATGGAGGGGTTTGATAAGAGCTTAAAGAATGTTTTCTCGTTTGTGAGCTTGGATGATGCACTCGGAATAGAGAGAATTCTCCCGGATTCGGAAAAGGTTGTGATACTTGGAGCGGGAGTTATAGGATTGATGGCAGCAGAGGTCTTTGTTGAAAAAGGCTTAGAAGTTCATGTTGTTGAGCTTGCGGACAGAGTGCTGGCTCCGGTGGTCGATGAAAGGACATCCCAACTTGTTGAAGGTGTATTAAGAGAAAACGGTGTTAAAATATACACTGGTCTGACTATAAAGAAGGTTAACACGAGAAACGAGTTTGTGGAGAGTGTGATCCTAACCGATGGAAGGGAGATAGAATGCGATTTCATGGTTACCGCTGTGGGAGTTGTACCGAGAATTGATCTTGTGAAGGGCACTGGGGTAGAAATAAACAGAGGAATTCTTGTTAACAAAAAAATGGAAACTTCGGTGAAAGATGTTTATGCATGCGGTGACTGTGCGGAGGTTTACGATTTTGTTGTTGAGGATAGGAGGGTTTTGCCTCTGTGGCCCAATGCATACAATGGAGGGAGAGTAGCGGGAATAAACATGCTCGGAGAGGAGGCGGAATTTGAGGGCAGTGCGATGAATGCCATGCACTTTTTCGACATCTACATAATCAATGCAGGACTCAACATCACCGATGAAATTGCTGAAAAAGAGGGGTACGAGGTTCTCCTTAGGTTTGAGCCTGAAAGGAAAATATATAGAAGGATTGCCCTGAAAGATAATGTAATCAAAGGACTAATCTTTGTTGGAAGGGTTGAGAGGGCAGGTATATACCTGAACCTGATGCGAAGGAAAATTGATGTCTCCGAGTTCAGGGAAAAGCTCCTCGATTATGATTTCGGATACTCAAAGCTTCCGGAAGACATCAGATGGGATCTGCTCAGAGAAGAAGTCATTTTGGGAGTTATATGATGGAGGGAGAAGATGAAGTTTGATATCGATAGAAGGAGTGAAAGATACCTCCCGACCAAGGATATTCAGGCGTGCGGTTTGTTCGGTGTTATGAACATCGAGGGAAAGAGATTTGGGGGGGAGATGGCTATAAAGGCGATTGTAAACATGAAAGCAAGAGGAAACGGTTTGGGAGGAGGATATGCTGTTTACGGACTGTATCCGGAGTATAAGGATTACTATGCAATGCATATAATGTTTCAGGACAGGAACATGTCCGCAAAGAAGAAGGTAGATGAGTTTTTGGCTAAGAATTTTGATGTTGTGTACGACGAAGAAATACCAACGAATCCGTCTGCGAAGGTCATGTATCCACCTCTTGTTTGGAGGTATTTTGTGGCACCAAAGAAGAGTGAGGGAAGCTTATCTGATGACGATTATGTGGTTGAGAAGGTTATGCACATAAACACATCAATCGAGGACGCCTATGTCTTTTCTTCTGGAAAGGACATGGGTGTTTTCAAGGGTGTAGGATTTCCAGAGGATGTGGCAGAGTTCTTTATGCTTGATGAGATGTACGAAGGTTACATGTGGACAGTTCACAGCAGATTTCCGACAAACACACCCGGTTGGTGGGGAGGAGCACATCCGTTCAGTATTCTCGACTGGACGGTAGTTCATAACGGAGAAATATCCTCTTACGGGACTAACAGAAGATTTCTTGAAATGCACGGTTACTACTGCACCCTCTTCACGGATACTGAAGTTATGGCTTATGCGGTCGATCTGCTTATGAGAAGGCAGGGACTACCGATAGAGATCGTATCAAAGATCTTCGCAGCACCGATGTGGGACTTAATCGAGAACATGGATGAGAAGAAGAGAAAGCTTTACACGACTTTGAGGATGGTTTACGCACCTTTGCTTATAAACGGCCCGTTCACAGTCATAGTTGCCCATCACGGAGAAATGTTCGGAATAACGGATAGAATAAGGCTTAGACCAATTACTGCTGGAGCAAGAGGGGATTTCGTGTTTTTGTCATCTGAAGAGGCTGCGATAAGAGCGGTATCTCCAAAACTCGACTTGGCTTGGACGCCAAGGGGAGGAGAGCCTGTGGTTGTTAGATTGAAAAAGAAAGATCATCTTCTCAGTCTTAAAGAGTCAGTATGAGGGGTTAAAATGAAGACCTTTATGCTACCCGAGTTCATTATAGAACGATCGGATGAGAGATGCATCAGATGCAAAGTTTGCGAGAGGCAGTGTGCTGAGAATGTCCACAGATACGATGAAGAGCTGGATATGATGTTTGAAGATGAAATGAACTGTGTTGGTTGCCAGAGATGCGTTGTGTTCTGCCCAACCAATGCGTTGACAGTTAGACCGCATCCGTCCACCTACCGTCCAAACGCAAATTGGACAAGAGAAAGATTGCAGGATTTGAAAAAGCAGGCGGAAACAGGTGGAGTTATACTGACTGGAAGCGGAAACGATAAACCGTACAGAATCTATTGGGATCATCTTGTACTCAATGCATCACAGGTTACAAACCCGTCAATAGATCCTTTGAGAGAACCAATGGAGCTGAGAACTTTTCTTGGTAGAAAACCGGACAAGCTTGATATTGAGTATAGCGAGGATTACGAGGATGTTGATATAGAGACGGAGCTATTCCCGAATGTGATGATAGAGACTCCTATAGTCTTCTCCGCTATGTCTTATGGTGCGATAAGCTACAACGCATTCAAATCTCTCGCTATGGCAGCAAAGGAGTACGGAACACTGTTTAACACAGGTGAAGGTGGTTTGCCGAAGAGTCTTAGGGAAGAGTATGGTGGAAATACGATTGTTCAGGTTGCGAGTGGTAGATTCGGTGTAGATCCCGAGTACCTGAATGTTTCCGCGGTTATCGAGATAAAGATAGGGCAGGGTGCTAAGCCGGGGATAGGAGGACACTTACCCGGTGAAAAGGTTACGATTAATATCTCCGAAACGAGGATGATTCCTGAGGGTACTGATGCATTGTCTCCAGCACCACAGCATGATATATATTCTATAGAGGACCTATCGATGTTGATCTATGCTTTAAAAGAGGCAACAAACTATGAAAAGCCCGTAAGTGTTAAGATTGCAGCTGTACATAATGTTGCAGCAATCGCATCCGGTATAGTGAGGGCGGGAGCGGACATAGTTGCTATAGATGGTTTAAGGGGTGGAACAGGTGCTGCACCGAAAATCATCAGAGATAATGTTGGTATTCCCATTGAATTGGCTCTTGCAGCGGTTGATAGAAGACTCAGAGAGGAAGGAATAAGGCATAAAGCATCAATTCTTGTTGCTGGAGGCTTCAGAAACAGCGGAGATGTGATAAAGGCGATCGCTCTCGGAGCGGATGCTGTTTACATAGGCACTCCCGCTCTGGTTGCGATGGGTTGCACCCTATGTCAGAAGTGTTACACTGGGAAGTGTGCATGGGGAATTTGCACTCAGGATCCATATCTCACTAGAAGGCTAAATCCAGAAATTGCAAGTAGAAGACTTGTTAACCTTCTTAGGGGATGGAGTCATGAAATTAAGGAGATGCTTGGGGGAATGGGCATAAATGCAATTGAGAGTCTTAGAGGGAACAGAGATCACCTCAGAGGAGTTGGATTGGAGGAATGGGAGCTCAATGTACTTGGAGTAAAGGGAGCGGGAGAATAGGAGGTGTGAGAAATGGTAGGTCCTGCTAAATTCTCTCTTAGGGATATGTTTCTTGAGGGTGTCAGACCCCTCAAAAAAATCTTAGGGTATGTTGAGATAAACGGGGAAACTGCGAGGATTGATGCGGGCGAACTTAAGCATAAAGAGGTTAACGATTTACTGAGGTATGTAGCTTTGAATAAGATTAGGAGAGTTGAGGTCATCAATGTAACCGGACAGAGATATATCGGAACGAGATTACATATCCCTAACCCCTCTCCAAAGCTTGAAATCCACATTTACGGCATTCCGGGAAATGATCTCGGGGCTTTTCTTGATGGACACAGAATTGTAGTCCATGGAAATGCACAGGATGGGGTTGGTAACACGATGGATGATGGAGAAATAGTAGTTCACGGAAGAGCTGGAGATGTTGTGGCTATGTCGATGAGAGGCGGGAAGATTTACATAAGGGACAATGTTGGCTACAGAACTGCCATTCACATGAAAGAGTACACAGGCAAGATTCCGGTTCTTGTTATTGGTGGAACTGCACAGGACTTCTTTGGTGAGTATATGGCTGGTGGAAGGGTTCTGCTTCTCGGATTGAATTTAGAAAAAGGAGAGAAGCATAAAGCCCATTATATCGGAACGGGAATGCATGGTGGAGTGATTTACATCAGGGGTAAAGTGGAGAACTATCAGCTTGGAAAGGAAGTTGGCATCGTAGATATGGAAGGTGAAGACTGGAAGTTTATCGAAACCCATGTAAAAGCGTACTGCGAGTACTTCAAGAGGGATTTCGATGAGGTAATGTCAGGGAACTTTATGAAGCTGATTCCGGTCTCAAAGAGGCCCTATGGAAAGATATATGCATATTAGTTGTGGATATTTTGATTCTTGAGAATCAACGAATCAGTAATCCATCTTTTTAACCACTCAGCATCTCCACAAACTCAAAACCAAACTCAAAATTTTTAAAGGGAAAGGTAGTCTAAGCTTAGAGGATGATAGAGTATCTTGTGGTATTTTTGGCGGGGTTGGTATCTACAATTTCTCCGTGCATTCTTCCTATAATCCCAGTTATTTTTGCAACTTCTTCGGGCAGGTTGGTTGGAGGCTTTTTTGTAGTTTTAGGAATGGTCACATCATTTGGAATCTTTGGTTTTATCTTCGGTTTTATTTCATCGTTTCCAATCCTAAGATATGTTAGTCTTGTACTTCTACTGTTTTATTCTGTTCATCTCATGTTCAATTTTAGCTCTAACCTCAACCTTAATTTCAATCTCAGCCCCAGTCTTAACCACAAGCTTAAAATCTTCAATAAAGGAAGCAGGATCAGTAATGCTGTGAGTAGTAAGCTTTTCAACCTCGTGGAATCGAGTTTATATCCAGTATTTCTTGGAATAAGTCTCGGATTGGTTTGGGCTCCTTGTATTGGACCAATTCTCGGGGCGGTTTTGACTTTAGTCTCTTTAAAGGCGAATCCCTTTGAGGGGATGGTGATTATGGTAGTCTATGCAATTGGTATAGGAACTATGATGACCATCCTTATGTTGTTGGGGTCGAGGTCTGGTGTTTTTAGGAGATTTTCCGATCAGGAAAGAATGAACAGGGTGTTCGGAGCGATCATGTTTGTATTCTTAGTACTGATTATGACGGGTATCTTCGACCATCTTGCAGTATTTCTCTCAGAAAAGTTGGGATTTTTTGAGGAGTCCGTCAAGAGTTTTTTGTTCACCTAATCAATTGTTTTAATAGCGTTTGACACTGAATGGAGACTTTCAACATCACAGGTCGCGAAGAGGGATGTCTACCACCATGAAGTCCTCTGCAACCTCTGTATTTTCGAAAACATCTTTTGCCTCATCAAGTAGGGGTGATGGATCCTTGGAGTACCTCGCACTTATGTGAGTTAGGATTAGCTTCTTGGCATTCAACATCTTTGCAACCTCTCCAGCTTCCCTTGCGGTTGAGTGTTTGGTCTCAATAGCCCACTCACTAAGATCAGATGTAAATGATGCATCGTGAATGATCAGATCCGCATCTTTCAAGATATTTAACCTATCGGAATCGTAAACTGGTCTTGTATCTCCGGTGTAGATTATCTTTCTTCCCGGTCTGGGCTTTCCAACAACCATCTCGGGATTTATAATTCTGCCGTTGAGTTCAATAGCCTCTCCTCGATGAAGTTTTGAGTAAAGAGGACCCGGTGGGATTCCGAGTTCTTCTGCTTTTTTTCTATTGAACTTCCCGGGTCTGGGGTTCTCGATGAAGGCATATCCATAGCTCTCAACGATGTGGTCGGTTTTGAAGGCATGAATTTTGAAGTTACTAAACTCAAACACATCTCCATCTTCAACTCCTTTGACCTCTATTGGATACTCAAAGTGATGGTAGCCAAACATTCTAAAAATTGTTGAGAGGAACTCGGGATTTGGTGTGTGGATTGTTATACCATCTTTTCTGTCGTTGAGAGACATCGTTTCAAGCAGACCGAAGAGCCCCGCGAAGTGGTCTGTATGGAGATGTGTGATGAAAATGTTGTTCAGCCGTTTAAAACCTGTCTTTGCAACCATCATCTGTCTTTGTGTCCCCTCTCCGCAGTCAAAAAGAATTTTTTCACCGTTGTAATTTAGAAGAATGGCAGAGGGATTTCTGTTCACACTCGGTATTGTACCCGAAGTACCGAGAAAAATAACTTTAAGAAACATGGTAAATTAAAAAATATCAAAATAGCTATGTTTCAAGGACGATTTCGATATTCACATCTTTTGGAACCTGAATCCTCATTATCTGTCTCAATGCTCTTTCATCTGCTGCAATATCAATTAATCGCTTGTGTATTCTCATTTCCCAGTGGTCGTATGTCTCTGATCCCTCTCCGTCTGGAGCTTTTCTGACCGGTACAACCAACCTCTTTGTAGGAAGAGGAACTGGACCGCTAATCTCGACTCCCGTTTTCCCTGCAATCTCTTTTATCTGTGAGCAGATTTTATCTAAGTCCTTTGGATTCAGTCCTGATAGCCTGATTCTTGCTTTGTATCCCTTGATCGCCATAGAAAACCCTCTAAAAGAAAAGAAAATTGAAGTTAGACTTTTTCAGTGAGATCAAGAACCATTCCTGCTGCAACAGTCTGACCCATGTCTCTAATGGCAAACCTGCCGAGTGGTGGGATCTCCTTGACCTTCTCGATAACCATTGGTCTTGTTGGCTCAAGCTTTACGATTGCTGCATCTCCGGTTTTGAGGAACTGTGGGTTCTCCTCCTTAGCCTGTCCAGTTCTTGGATCAAGCTTCTTCTGCAACTCAACGAATCTGCATGCAACCTGTGCGGTGTGTGCATGCACAACCGGTGTGTAACCAACGGTGATCGCAGTTGGGTGCTGGAGAACAACGATCTGTGCGGTAAAGTCCTTTACAACTGTTGGTGGGTTGTCTGGGTGTCCGGCGACATCTCCTCTCCTGATATCGTTCTTGCTCACACCTCTTACATTGAAACCAATGTTGTCTCCCGGTTCAGCCTGTGGAATAGCTTCGTGGTGCATTTCAATGCTCTTCACTTCTCCGCTAACATTTGCTGGCTGGAATATTACTTTATCTCCGGTTTTGAGGACTCCTGTCTCAACTCTTCCTACTGGAACGGTTCCAACACCGCTGATTGAGTAAACGTCCTGAATTGGAATCCTCAATGGCTTGTCGATTGGCTTCTCAGGTGCTTTTAGCTGATCAAATGCCTCAAAGATTGTTATTCCCTTATACCACGGCGTGTTCGGGGAGTGCTTTATTACATTGTCTCCGTTGTACGCGGAGGTGGGAATCATTGGAACCTCGTCAGGCTTGTAACCTACCATCCTGATAAGCTTTGAAACCTCCTCCTTAACTTCGTTGTATCTCTTCTCGTCGTAGTTTACCTTGTCCATCTTGTTGATGGCGACCACAAGCTGATTAATTCCGAGAGTTCTTGCAAGGAATACATGCTCTTTGGTCTGTGCCTGAACACCATCATTAGCGTCAACAACGAGAATTGCAGCGTCAGCTTGGGAAGCACCGGTAATCATGTTCTTGATAAAGTCTCTGTGTCCCGGGCAGTCTACGATTGTTATGTAGTATTTGCTCGTCTCGAACTTCCTGTGGGCAACATCAATTGTAATACCTCTTTCTCTTTCTTCTTTGAGCTTATCCATGACCCATGCGAACTCAAATGTAGCCTTCCCTTTTTCCTGTGCCTCTTTCCTGTACTTCTCGATAATATGCTCTGGGATCTCTCCCGCCTCGTAAAGCATCCTTCCAATCAGGGTGCTCTTCCCGTGGTCAACATGCCCGATCATGGCGACATTAATGTGCTCCTTCTCCTTAGCCATAATATCAATCCTCCATAATACACTTTCATTACCCTATTTCTTACCCTTTATTTCTTTTCCATTCGCCTTTGATAATAGGGTATATAAAACTTTCACTGAAATATGTTTATCTTTTTAGTACAGCAACTGGTTTTCTTGCTGATTCTACAATCGGATTTAGCCTTTCTTGAGGTTGTGGCTCATTTATGAAAGATTGTTTAAGAATGTTTGTGGATTAAATCTAATTCGAGGAACTCTCACTTTTAAGTATGAATTTATTTCATTCAGTAGAAACGGAAGAATTCTTTCAGCGGGAAAAAAACTGCATAGAAATGAACTCTAACCAAATTGGAAAACAGGGGCATTCTTGCTCAACCTCTGCTTTTACTCTTCCTCTTGATCAATGGCATCTGGTGTTTAAAACTATGTAACAGTTAAATATATGTAAAATCAGGATATGCAGAGATTGGTTCAACAATTTTTGATCTCTCTATTTGACTTCTCGGAGAAAACATACGGACAAAAGAAAAGGAAAATCAAGCAATAAAATCTTCAGGTTTTGGAATCTCCAGTTTCAGCCCCTTTCTTTTTCTAACCTCCATCACGAAATCGTTAAACATACCGCTTGGAACAAGCTCGAATCCTGACACCTCTGTACTCCATATTGCCTTTCCTGCTGTCGCGGATCGAATGTCTCCTGCAAAGCCGAACATTTCCTTTACTGGTGCCTTAGCAACGATGGTGACCATATCTCCTTCAGTGTTCATTTCGAGGATCTGCCCTCTTCTTCCTTGAATCTCTCTGTTCACACTTCCAAGCATATCTTGTGGGACCGAGATGAAGACCTTCTGGTATGGCTCGAGCAAAGCTGGACTGGCTTGTAGCATTGCTGCGAAAATAGCAGATCTCACCGCCGGAATTACCTGTGCGGGACCTCTGTGAACAGCATCCTCATGAAGTTTGCAGTCTACAAGCTTTACTTTCAACCCCATTACTGGCTCCCTTGCTATTGGTCCAGCCCTCATAGCCTCTCTAAAGCCCTCGAGAATGAGTTCCATGGTCTCATTCAGGTATTGTATACCTTTGGTAACATCGGTGAAGATGTTTCCCTCGTAGTATTCCTGGACTCCAGCAGCCTCTTCCTTGCTCAGTCCAGCCTCTTCCAAGAGCCTTCTTCTCTCCTTTTTGTCCATCTTCATGTCAACAGCACCTTCTTTGAATGCTTTGATCACATCTTCTGGCAACGGCTCCACCACTATGTAGAATCTGTTGTGCTTGTTTGGACTCTTTCCTTCGACGGTGGGTGAGATAGATGTGACTGTCTCTCTGAAAACGACTATTGGTGGAGAGGTGATAACATCGAGATTTCTGTCTCTCCTAATCTTTTCAACCGTAACCTCAAGATGGAGCTCTCCCATCCCGCTGAGTAGGTGCTCACCAGTCTCCTCTTTTAATGTAACCTGCAGAGTTGGATCCTCCTTTGCGATCTGTCTCAACACCTCTATAAGTTTTGGAAGATCTCTCGGGTTCTTTGCTTCGATTGCCATCGTAACCACTGGCTCGCTGACATGTTTAATAGCTTCGAATGGAACGAATTCTTCTCTGTCTGTGCATGTTGAACCAGCAATAGCGTCTTTCAATCCTACCAGAGCGACGATATTTCCTGCAGGCACCTCTGGAACATCAACCCTCTTCGGACCCATAAAGAGCCCAACATTCTGAATCCTATTCTTCGTTTTCCTGTCCACTATGTTCAGTTCTACACCGCCCTTAATAGTTCCACTGAAAAGCCTCCCAACTGCAATCTCTCCCGCATGTGGGTCTGCGACTATTTTTGTAATCATCAGTGCTATCGGTCCCTTTGGATCGCATTTCACCATCGCCATTCCTTCTGGGCTGTTTAGGTCACCCTTCCAGATAACCCTAATCCTTTCTTTCTGGGCTTGGAGTGGGTTGGGAAGATGTCTTATAACCATATCAAGAACAACTCTGTGGAGTGGAGATCTCTTTGAAAGTTCATCGGTTTTTCCACTTTTTATTAGCTCTGTAACTTCTTTAAATCCAACTCCAGTCTCTTTCATTGCTGGGACGCTTACCGCCCACTTGTAAAGTGCGGAACCGAACGCAACACTACCGTCGCTAACATCGAGTTTCCATTCTTTGTATTTCTCAGGTCTCATGGACTTGATGAGTTTGTTAACATCATTGATAACCTTGATAAGTCTGTTCTGCATCTCTTCTGCGGAAAGTTCGAGTTCCTTGATGAGCCTGTCAACTTTATTTACGAAGAGAACGGGTTTTACATTCTCTCTGAGTGCTTGTCTTAGAACAGTCTCTGTTTGTGGCATCACACCCTCAACAGCGTCTATGACAACAATTGCACCATCTACAGCTCGCATCGCTCTAGTCACATCTCCTCCAAAGTCAACATGTCCGGGAGTATCGATCAGGTTGATGAGGTATTCCTCCCCCTTGTACTCGTGAACCATGGAGACATTAGCTGCATTTATCGTAATGCCTCTTTCCTGTTCCTGTGAGTCAAAGTCAAGGTAGAGTTGCCTCCCAGCAAGCTCCTCGCTTATCATTCCTGCTCCCGCAAGAAGGTTATCACTTAATGTGGTTTTTCCGTGATCAATATGTGCAACGATACCCATGTTTCTGATTTTTTCTGGTTTGTACATGAGGTCTGTAATCTTATCGATCATTTTCTTAGCTCTTGCCATAAATCATCACCTTCTTGGTTGCGATTATTTTTATCTTGCACTCTTTGCAACTCTTTCGATTTCTTCCTTCTTTGCAACTGCAAAGCTTTTACTATCATTATTTGCAGCAGCAATAATCTCATCTGCGAGACAAGCTTCAATACTCTTCTTAGATTTGAAGCTTGCCCTTCTAGCCCCTTCAGCAATATTTCTGAGGGCAATATCGAGTCTTCTCAGGCTTGAAGAATCGACAGATTTTGGAACCGCAATACCGCCATATTTGAGCCTAACTATCTCCTCACGGGGACCCGCATTAATCAAGGCATCAACAAGAACCTGAAGGGGATTCTTTTTGGTCTTCTTTTCGATTATCTCGAAAGCCTCCTTAACGATGTTGGTTGCTAGTATTTTCTTGCCCGTGTTGTGCTCTTTTCTCATTACTTTGTTTATCAGTCTTTCCACGATGAACACATTTTTTTTGCCGAATGGAAACTTGGAGTGCCTTCCGTGGGTATGGTACACATAGGTTGGCTTCAGAGATATGTAGTTCTTAAGTGCCGGATCACCAATTTCAACCTCTTCTGGATCGTACTTTCCAAAAACGAGTAACTCCTCCTTAGTAAATCCATAGGCCATGGTATCACCTTAGTGGTTTCTCTTTTCTCCCCTTCCAAAGTTCCTTGAGGGATACATTGTTTACCTTTATGACCTTGTATCTGATCCCCGGGATGTCTCCCATACTTCTTCCCATTCTTCCGCCGATTTTTTCTACCACTACCTCATCGTGCTCATCAATGAAGTTGATTGAACCATCTCCGGGAGTGAAAGCGGAAATTTGCTTTCCGTTCTTGATAAGTTGAACTCTAACCGCCTTTCTTATGCCTGAATTCGGTTGCCTCGCTTCAACACCGAGCTTCTCCAAGACTATGCCTCTTGCCATTGGAGCTCCCTCGAGAGGGTCCGACTTAACATTGAGCCTGAGCACCCTCCTGACATACCTCTTATCGCTCCATCTGAATTTCTTTTTTTGTTCTATCAGCTTTCTACCTGCGAACAGTCCTCTTCCCATATCATCACCCTTACTTCACGATTATGCTCTCAATATCATGATGCCTTTTTGCAAGCTCTTTGGCTTTATTAATGTTTTTCCCACCTTTGCCGATTACGAGTCCCTTCAGCTGGGGGTTAACATTAATTATCGCATGTTTTTTACCATCTTTTTCTTGTAGCTTTACGGTGATATTAATGGGTTTAAAAATGTTTACTATAAATTCCACAGGGTCATCAGAATACTCAACAACCTCGATTTTTTTACCGATGATCTCTCTTGTTCTTTCTATGTTTATGCCCCCCTTTCCTATTGCGGTTCCCATATCTCCCTTCTTCACAACGAAAACGACCTTATCTTCTTGAACAAGGCAATCTTTCACACTTGCTCCTGTTATACTTTCGAAAAGTGTTAAAAATCTGATACTTTCAGATGAAAGTTTGACTCCCATACTATCATCCTCTTTTCTCGGGGTTTTTGATTATTTCATCCTCAGCTTATGGTGTTGAGAATTTCTGAATCTCCGGGATCGATTATCGTTAGCATTGAAACACTGTATGGCTTACCACAGGTCGCACCGAGATCCATGTTACTTCCGTTGAAGGTTACTATCGGCACATTCGCATCCTTCAGTTTCTCTCTGAGTTCCTCGGGACAGTTCTGTGATACTATCACGAGTTTTGCGGAACCATCTCTCACTGCTTTGATGCTTCTTTTTGCTCCGAGATACACCTTTCCTGTGTTCAGGGCTTTTCTCAAAGCTTTTTCCACATCGATTCTCATCTAAATCCCTCCATTCTATTTTTATTTCCTATTTCTTAACTCCAATTTTCGAAATCAACTCTACATCTCCCGTTCCAAGTTTAATGGGCTGTCCGACAATTATGTTTTCGGTAATTCCCCTCAGGTAATCCACATCTCCTCTCACAGCAGCATCGAGCAAATTGTTTACGGTCATCTCGAATGCTGCTCTTGCAAGGATGCTTTGCTTCTCTCCGGCAACCCCATGCCTTCCGATCTGTCTTAACTCTCCATCGGAGGTCATAGCATCCGCAACGAGCATGATATGTCTATCGTCAACCTCCAAACCCTGCTCTTCCAAGGTTGATTTCGCCTCCTTTATTATGGCGTTTCTCGCAGCCTCTATACCGAGCACCTCATATATCTCGTATATGTTGTTGGTTATTGTTCTGGTGAAGTCAACACCCTTCACCTTCATAACCTTTTTCAGATTGGAGCCCTCGGTGTATAGGACATACTCGTCATCTTCTCTCCTTATTATGACCCTCTTTATCTCTTTTATGCCCATTATTACCATTTTCCTGAGCTTTTCATAGCTTGAAAGCAGTGTTTTATATGATGGCTCTTTTATCTGGATAGTTATGGTTAGATCCTCTTCGTTTTCAATGACTTCCTCCTTTAAACCTTTTTCAATCTTCTTTTTGACATCTTCAAATGTTATATGCTTTCTGTCCATTGCGTTTTTATCGAATTTTATTATTATCTGCATATTCCTTATGTCCGTCAGAACTTCTGCGATGTCGAGGATGTAGGTTGATTCGATTCTGTTGGCAACCTCTCTTGCCCTATCTCTATCTTTGGCGTACTCTTCTGTTAATCTTATAGTCATCATCGGTGTTGAGGGGTTTTTTCTTACATCCATAATTTCTATGAGCCTCGGCAGTCCGAGGGTGACATCTATCTCCGCAACTCCTGCATAGTGGAAGGTTCTCATGGTCATCTGGGTTCCCGGCTCACCTATGGATTGAGCGGCAATTATTCCTGCAGGTTCTCCGGGCTCTATTAGGTTCTGGAGGTACGCTTTAAAGCATCTTTCAACGATTTCTCTTGCCTGAGTTTTCTTGACATTGAACTTTTCGAGTTCGGAGTTAATCTCCTCCTTAACTTTCTGGGGGAAAGGATACTTGTCAAGTATGTCTGCATACTTCATGGTCACACCTCACCCTCTTCTCCGAGAACTTCTTTAATTATTCTTCTGACATCAACCGCTTTTCCTCTGAAACTTTTCATCGGATCTACGCCGTCTTCTCCGTACTTGAACTGGACAATGAGGTTCGAGGTCTGCTCTTTTACAGTGCCATCGTAGTCCACTTTCAGGTCTTGTAATGCGTTAATAAGCCTTCTCTGGAGGTAACCGGACTGGGATGTTCTCACTGCGGTATCGACTAAACCCTCCCTACCGCCTATGGAGTGGAAGAAGAACTCAACCGGACTCAAACCCTCTTTATAGCTACTTCTAACGAACCCTCTTGCCTTTGAACCGAGTTCACCGGGTTTGAAGTGAGGCAAGGTTCTATTTGTGTAGGTGTATCCCCTCTTTATTCTCTCACCTCTAACCGACTGCTGTCCTATGCATGCAGCCATCTGTGTAAGGTTGAGCATGGAACCTCTCGCACCGCTAACAGCCATTATGACCGCGGAGTTGTCCATACCGAGGTACTTGCTCGCAATTTTACCCGCTCTATCTCTTGCTCTACCGAGTTCCTGCATGATTTTCATCTCGAGTGTCTCCTCAATGCTCCTTCCCGGCATAGGCTCGAGGTTTCCCTCTCTGTATTGCTTTATCAGGTCATCCACCTTCTGTTCCGCGTTGTCGAGAACCTCTCTAATCTGCTCTATTGCCTCTTCTGGTATCTCCTCGTCGCTTATTCCGAAGGAAAATCCTGCATTCATTATCGCTCTGATTGAGAGCTGGGTCATGTTGTCTATGAATCTTCTGGTCTCTTCTGGTCCGAATTTCCTCATTATTTCATCGATTATTATTCCTTTGAATGCACCAACCGATTTCTCATCTATCGTGCCCGTAATGAGTTCACCTTTTCTTATGATGACATAAGCATCATACTCACACTTCTCTTTTTTGCAGTCCTCGCATCCCTGACAGATTTCTGCCTTGTATTCCAAGGATATTTCTGGTAAGATCATGCTGAAAATTTGTTTCCCAGTCCATAGTCTCTCCTCTCTGTATTTCGGCTCTGGTATTTTCTCAACATCCAACTTTCTCGTGAGGTAAACAACTTCCTCTCTGTTGAACTTTCTCTCCCCCCTCGTTAAGAGATATAAACCGCTGATGTGGTCATGAATACCTCCGATAATGGGTCCTCCAAATCTTGGAGACAATATGTGCTCCTGAATTGCCATTAAAACCTTAGCTTCTGCCTGTGCTTCGAGGCTTTGCGGAACATGGAGGTTCATCTCATCTCCATCAAAATCCGCGTTGTATGGTGGGCAGACCGCTGGGTTCAGTCTGAATGTTTTATAAGGCAAGACTTTCACATAGTGAGCCATTATGCTCATTCTATGTAGGGAGGGCTGTCTGTTGAAGAGAACTATATCTCCATCTTTTAACTGCCTTTCAACTATCCATCCCGGCTCGAGTTTTTCTGCAATTTCCTCAGCGTTCAAGTCGAGCACTCTTATTCTTCTTCCATCGTTTCTTATCACATAGTTCGCCTTCGGATGCTCCTTTCTCAGTATGTATTCTCTTGCCTCCTCTATGTTGTTGGGAGTTACATAAATCGGAACTGTGAGCTCCTGTGCAATTGATTCTGGCACGCCAACTTCCATTATACTCAAATTCGGATCTGGGCTAATTACTGTTCTTGCAGAAAAGTTAACTCTCTTTCCGGATAGGCTACCTCTGAACCTGCCTTCTTTTCCTTTTAACCTCTGAGCTATCGTTTTCAGAGGTCTTCCACTTCTATGTCTTGCGGGAGGTATTCCACTGACCTCATTGTCGAGATAAGTTGTTACATGGTACTGCAAGAGTTCCCACAGGTCTTCGAGGATTAGCTGTGGAGCTCCCGCCTCTTTGTTCTCTATGAACCTCTGGTTGATTCTTATAATGTCCACGAGCTTGTGCGTGAGGTCATCTTCGCTTCTCTGCCCAGTTTCGAGAATTATCGAGGGTCTAACGGTTACGGGAGGAACAGGTAAAACTGTTAAAACCATCCACTCGGGTCTTACAGCTTTTGGATCAAGCCCGAACACCGGCAGATCATCGCTCGGGATCATCTCGAGTCTTTCCCTAACATCCTTCGGTGTCAGCTTGTGATCCGCCTCGTAAATGAATGTGGGCTTCTCAAACTTTATATCGAATTGATCCGCATTGCAGTGAGGGCATTTCTTGATCCCTTTGGTAATCCTGAAAACTTCTTTGACAACATCCTCGTAGTCCTGTCCGAGTTCCTTCCTTCTCTCTATTTCGTGTATGAATTCCTCTTTTTTGCTCTCCCGTAGTAGTACTCTTCCGCATTCCCTGCATGTGGAGGAAAGAAGTTTGGAGATCAGTTTTGCGTAACCCACATGGATAACCGGTGCAGCCAACTCGATATGCCCGAAGTGTCCGGGACACTCTCCCGCTTTGCCACCGCATGTTTTGCATCTCAGTCCCGGATCTATGACTCCGAGCTTGGGGTCCATCAACCCCGCTTCGATGGGAAAACCATCGTCATCGTAGGTCTCCGGAGTGATGATCTTGGAAACGCTCATCCTTCTTATTTCCTGAGGGCTTAAAACCTCAAATCTTATTGAGTTGATCCTTTTTGGAATCATCTTAACACCTCATAAATTTAACAATTTAACACCTCATAAATACGTCATCTCTTAATACCTCGGTCATGCTTTGTCTCCAAGAACGAGTCTCGGAGCAATCATCATTGACTTTAATTCATCGAGCAGGAGTTTGAAGGCGTAGCTCATGGCAACCTTGTGGATGTTGCTGTCATCATCACACACCCTGCAGTATGTCGTGTTCTTTCTATAGTCGTAGGTAGCGACATGTCCGCATGTACCACAGACATAAACCTCTACCTTATCCGATTCTTCGAGTAGTCTGTCTTTGAGTAGGAGTGCAGCTCCATGTCCTATTAAGACATCTCTTTCCATCTCTCCAAATCTTAGACCACCCTTTCTCGCCCTTCCCTCGGTGGGCTGTCTTGTTAGAACCTGAACGGGACCTCTACTCCTTGCGTGAATCTTGCTTGAAGCCATGTGGTACAATTTTTGGTAGTATATTACACCAACGAATATGTCTGCAGTGAATTTTTTGCCTGTTATGCCATCGTACATGACTTCCTTGCATGTGTGTGAGAAACCGTATTTCTTCAGAGCAGACCTCAAATCCTTCTCCTTCTCACCGTAAAATATGGTCGCGTCAACTCTTCTACCTTCGAGTGATCCCACCTTCCCGCCGATCATCTCGAGAACATGTCCCACCGTCATTCTTGATGGGATGGCGTGGGGGTTTATTATTACATCGGGGACGATCCCGCTTTCGGAAAAGGGCATATCCTCTTCCGGCACTATAAGACCTATAACACCTTTCTGCCCGTGTCTCGATGCGAATTTATCTCCAAGCTCCGGAATTCTTAAATCTCTGACTCTGACTTTTGCAAGCTTTGATCCACCTTCCGATTGGGCTAAGAACACCTTATCGACTATGCCTTTCTCGTTGGATCTCATTGTTATGGATGTCTCTCTTCTTTTCTGTGGGGAAATACCGAGTTCAGTTGGCTCTTCGAGAAATCTTGGAGGTGAAGTTTTACCTATCAGAACATCATCAGGACCAACTTCTGTTTCAGGGAAAACCAAACCATCTTCGTCAAGATGGGCGTAAGCTTCGGCCCCTCTAAACCCTGAGATATCTGCTCCAGGTATCTCGAACTTATCTTCCTGTCCACCAGGATACCTCATTTCCTCGGTCTCGTAAGTCCTGAAGAAGTGACTTCTTCCCAAACCCCTCTCAATACTGGCTTTGTTGAATATTAGAGCATCCTCAATGTTGTATCCCTCGTAGCTTATCACTGCGACAACAAAGTTCTGTCCTGCTGGCCTTTCATCGAACTTTATCTCTTTTTGTGTATCTGTTGTTACAATGGGGATCTGGGGGTAGTGCAAAAGGTGTCCTCTCGTATCAGCCCTCCAGTCGAGATTTGAATACGGCAATCCAAGACTCTGCTTTATCATCGCAGCTCCCATTGTGTTTCTCGGAGATGCGTTATGCTCTGGGTATGGAATCGAGCCGGTGCAGATACCCACTATTAGAGAGGGATCGAGTTCCAAGTGTGTGTGTTCGAGAGTTAAATCCTCTTCGTTAACCGCTATGTATGCGTTCTCCTCCTCTTCCGAGTCAAGAAATTCTACAAGACCGAGCTTAACCAGATCGTCGAAAGTAATCTCTCCGTTTTTCAGAAGCTCAATGTGTTCGGGTTTTACTGCAGGCTCCCCACCTCTGACAACGATGAGCGGTCTTCTTGCCCTTCCAGCATCCGTGTTAATTCTCACCTCGTTGGAATCCGGGTAGTAAGCAACATTAACTTGATTCGAGATCTTTCCAGCCCTTCTCAGCCTTCTAATATGATTTGCGAGTTTCTCACCATCTGGATGAAATCCGACCAGTGCACCGTTAACATAAACTCTCGTTTTCATAAAATCACCTTTATCATCATTCGTTCTTTATGGGTTCCAACCCGAGATCGTAGAGAACATTTATAACCTCTTTTTCGTCAGTACCTACGCTAACCTCAGCATATTCGGCGAAATTCTTAACAAGACCACAGTTTGGACCTTCCGGAGTCTCACTTGGGCAAATTCTTCCCCACTGGGTGGGATGCAAATCTCTTGCCTCGAAATGAGGTTGTGATCTTGATAGGGGCGATATCACCCTCCTAAGGTGAGATATAACGGATATGTAGTTGTGCCTATCAATTAGCTGGGACACACCCGTTCTTCCGCCGACCCAATTTCCGGTAGCCATGGGGTGCATTATCCTGTCTGTGAGAACATCACTTCTTACCGCAGTACTCATTTTTAGCGGTCTTCCTCTGACCTTCGCTCTCTCAAGCTGGTATTTCACATCTTTTATCAGTCTCAGAAATGCGACTCTGAATATTTCTTCCATTAAGTCGCCAGCAAGCTTCAGCCTCTTGTTCGCGTAGTGGTCCTTATCGTCCTCCATTCTTTTACCAAGAGTGAGCTCGAGAACAGCTTCAGCCATCCTCGCGAGGAAGAAGGCTTTTGCTCTCCTGCTCTCGGGTGTGGTACCGAGATGCGGGAGGAAGTACTGGTCGATTACCTGATTGGCTCTGTTCAGCTTGTACTCTCTGCTTTGTCCCGGAGCAACCCTCTTTCCGATAAGTTCTATTGCTTCTTCCTGCGTTTCAACCTCAGCAACCTCAACATTTTCAAGCATGAACTTCATGATTTCTGGATCTTCGCTCACCATTGTTACTATCTCCTGATCCGTCTCCACACCCAGAGCCTTCATTAGAGTGACGAACTGAATGTTCTTGGGAATTTGCGGGAACGATACTTCCAGAATGTTATTCTTGTTTCTCTCAACAACTACAAGTGCTCTGTATCCAGATCTTTGGCTGAAAACTTTTGCAATCTCTATGCTCTCACCGTATCTTTCCTCCCTTTCGAGCAATATCTTGTTCGGTGCGAGGTCCTCGAGAGTCATTAAAGCCCTTTCACTACCGTTCACTATGAAATGTCCACCCGGATCAAGTGGATCCTCTCCGAGAAGAGCGAGTTTTCTCTCGTATGTGTCGGGATGCGGATATTTCAGTTTGTCGAGCGTCTCATCAATGTTGTCTGGATGAAGGTTACACTTCTTCGACTTCACCATTATCGGGATCATTCCGATGTTTACAACTTCCTCTTCGAGTTCTCTACCCTCGTCGACAACCTGTGCGTGGAGCATTATTTTTGAAGCATATGTGAGGTTTCTGAGTCTTGCTGTTGATGGTGTTAGTGGAGGCTCTGAACCATCAGCCTCTCTTATAATCGGTCTCTCCACCCATATCTTGCCGAGCTTAACATACGTGTCGGGGATATCGAGTTCGATCTTCTTCTGTTCGTCAATGACTCTTTGCAAACCTTCTTCGATGAATCTGTTGAATGAATCAATTTGGTGCTTGACGAGCCTCTCGTGGGTGAAATACTTTCTTGCAAGAACTCTCCTATCCAGCATATCAACACCTCAAAAATTTTCCCATACTCTCAACTAATCCTAAAAAATCATGTGTTTCCATTTACTCCTCTCCTTTTATCTTTCTCATTTTATTATTTAAATTTCTATTTTTAAACAACCAGCCTGTAAGCGATTGATTTTCCAGATGTTGGACTCTCCCTTTCTATTTTCACTACATCGCCAACCTTTGCTCCGATCTCTTTTGCAATCGGGTCTTCGGACTTTATCTTTGGCAACTGTTCTTTTTTGATGTTGAGGATCCTCAGAATCTTTTCAACTTCTTTTTCTGGTAGTACTTCGTGCTTTGGGACGAGTATGTGATCCTGCAATTTGATTTTGCTCATACGTATCTCTCCTCTAAGTATGGGTTATGAGCGGGCTCGACGGGATTTGAACCCGCGGCCAACGGGTTAAAAGCCCGTTGCTCTGCCTGGCTGAGCTACGAGCCCAGTATTTCAGCGGGTTTTAATTTCAATGGCCTCGGGATATAAATTTTTTTCCGTTGTGAAGATTATGGTGAGGGCGGATTTTAAACCTTTTTGTCGGAATGTAGTTTGCTCATCTGTGCATGCTTCATTCTACTGAAGTTTTTCTAATCAAGCCCTTGAAATTTAACAAAAACACCTGATATCAGTTACAACATCGTTAATTCGACATTGAAAACTAAAACCCATGCTCTCCAACCAAGGGAACGAACCTAACTGCTCCCCAGTTGCTCTTTCTGACATCTCCCTCATCATCCTTTTCCACGATGTAAAGGTGCTGGATGAATTCCCCCACTGGAATTACCATTCTTCCTCCATTCTTCAGCTGGTTTATCAGGGGCTCCGGGATCTTGGGTGCGGATGCGGTGACATATATCCTATCATATGGAGCCTCCTCCTCGAATCCCTTACTGCCATCCCCTATGACCACCCTGACATTGTCGTACTTCAGATTTCTGAGGATCTCAATAGCCTGAGTAGCTAACTCTGGAATCCTCTCTACACTTATCACCTTGCCTCTATCTCCAACGAGTTCTGCGATAACCGCAGCATGGTACCCCCTACCGGTACCAACCTCAAGTACCTTCATACCTTCATCCACCTTGAGTAGTTCGCACATAATCGCAACCATGTGTGGGGCACTAATGGTTTGGTTCTTTCCTATCGGCAGAGGAGTATCCGCGTAGGCTGAATCCTTGTAGTTGTACGGAACGAAAAGGTGTCTGGGAACTTTAAGCATTGCGGAGTAAACTCTCTCACTTAAATTTAATTCCACTCTTAGCCTGTCCATGAGTCTTTTTCTTTTCTCGAAGTAAACATCCGTTTCGCTCATCTCTCATTAAGTTCTTAGCATATATTGTTTAAATGATTGTTGTTCGAAGTTTGCTCGAAGTTTGTTCGAAGGTTGTTTGTTGGGTTCGTGAATGTTTACTTGGACGGGTGTGGTGAGTATGGCCTCTGCTTACAATTCTCCCACTCTTCTTGATTCAACGCCTACACCAAGAGCACTCCCTAAGCGGTCCAAGGGAGCATTAATATTATCCTTGGTGATCAACTGGATATATGGTGAGAATCTTCACAATTTTTACAATTGGACACTCAAACAGAACCGCAGAGGAGTTTGTTGAATTACTTGTAAAAAATGAGATTACCGCTGTTATTGATGTGAGAAGATTCCCAACCTCAAAATTACCGTATTTCAAGGGAGAGTACCTCAGACAAATTCTTTCAGAAGCTGGAATCGAGTATTATTGGCTTCCCGGATTGGGGGGTTTCAGAAAGAAAATAGTGGATGAGTCACCTAATGTGTCTATAAAAAGCGAAGGATTTAGAAATTATGCAGATTACATGCTTACAAATGAATTTAGGCTTGTGATTGAAGAGCTTCAAGGAATTGCAAGCTCAAAACTATCTGTAATCATGTGTGCGGAGAGATTTTACTGGAAGTGTCATAGGAAATTCATATCTGACTATCTGGTGATGAAGGGTTGGAGGGTGATTCACATTCTCGATGAAAGACTTGTTGAACACAGGATTAGCAGATATGCAAGGGTAGAAGGGGAGAGAATAATCTATGATGGGTGAGGGTGGTTGGATGTATCCATAATCTTTTTTCAATCAGTTAAGAGCTTTCTTACAGCATCACAGATTCTTTCTGCTTTAGGGTTCAGTGGTATTAGTTCTATCTCTTCGGGGCTTGAGACACCAATTCCAAGCTCAACCGCTCTCGAGATTTGTTCTTGTTCGAAAATTCTTCCTTTTGATACCTCAGTAGTGGTGCCGTAGATTCTGAGGAGTGCAACTCCCACTGAATCGATAGCAACTCTATCCTCTCCAGCTATCAGAAGGTTTGGAGATATAATCTCTCCACTTTCGGGACCACCTTTTGAGAATCCCTTAATGGCATCCATTATAATCAGGATAGGTGAATAAGCAATGTTTATCTCAGCTATCATCTTCCTCATGTGGGGGGAAGAGTGCAGTTCAGCCATGTAGTCGTATCCATTGTAGTTTCTTGCAACCATGCCTACACTGTTTTTCAGAGACATTGTAAAATGCCCACCGAATCTGTGGGTTTTCAGACAGCAAGTTTGAACCACATGCCTCTCTGTGAAAACATCCGCGATTAAAAACCCGTTTTTCCAGTGATCCGCTTTGAATTTGACCCAGCTATTGTAAGAATCGAGGTTCACAATCCTTAAACCTTTTTCCGTTAGCTTCTTCACACCCCTTCTCTCAAGGACGTGTTCTGTGTCTCCCATTCCGCTCCTCTCTGCCAAAATTATGTTTGGGTTAACATCACTCAGCACATCAAGTATCGTTGATAGAGTATCTATGTGAGTTGAGGCTGGAAATGGATCCGCACTGTTATAATTGGCTTTGATGACGACTCCTCTATCCGTTTTTCGTAAGTTGAACCTCCTTATAAGCTCCCTGATCCCCTCTTCCCTGCGGTTCGTTTCGATGATATATACCTTGTTGCTTGTTTTTCTGATGTTTGGTTCACCCTCTGATACTTTTCCTTGATTCTCGTCTCTTTCCATGGTGTCACCGGTGTTACCTTTCTCACTCGTGTCTGTGTGTAGGTCTCCTTTAAAGGAGCAACCTGAGAGGAGGTAGCTTCCCAATACAAATGACCTAATTAAAAATTCTCTTCTCTTCATTCGTATTATCTGGGTTCTTTAGCCCTATAAATCTAATGGGTGTATCATCTTCTACATTTGCTTTAAATTGTATTTTTGCATTATTTCTGCTTTTTACTTTTCATTTTGCTTATTTTTGCATCTTCAAACCTATCGGAACCTCATGACACACTCTTCTGGGTCTCCACCTGCGAGTAGGGTAATGTAGTTGGAGGCTTTTTTACAAGCGGATAGCACGATCTCCTTCGTGACATTTGGAACACCGCATGCAATTATGAGAACATTTTTTGTCTCACCTCTTATCATTGTATGTCTTGAGTCTCTGTATGGGTAAACATGAATAATTCTTTTCCTATCAGAAAGAACGATTTGATTCTCATTTAGCTCTTCTGTCTTCCCGCCTATTGGCTCAAAAATCTCTCCTCTCTTTGCGAATCTGAGTTCGAGATCGCCGCTGATTAGGTCGATATCGTAAAGTCCAATAGGTATCAAGGTCTCCATACTCGCTATGTTTCCAGCGTCCACAACATTGTTTATAATCGGAATCTTTCCTTTCAACCCCCTTCTTAACAAAGCCTCACTGCTCGGTCTTTGTTTTGTGGGGTCAATTCCTATCTTCCAGTAGAAATCTCTGTAGGCTCTAACGACGGGATGGTTCTTGAGGTTGTGCACATCGTATTCTTTCCTCACATCCTCAATCACCTTGTTGAAAAGTTCAAGTGTCCTGCTTTCTGATCTTTTCACACTAACTCCGTAAACTTCGCCTGTACAAACGAATATCTCGGGAAGTTTTACTTTTATCTCCAACATCATTGAGAGTATGGGTGTTGAAGTTAAATATTTTAGTTGTTTTTGGGTTTAAGGGGACACATCCTCTGTTGGTTATCGGTAGCTTAATTTCAGTGCAACCGCCCCCTATAGGTTTGATATGCAACATTTTTTCATAATTTGATAAAGTGAAAGTGATAGCTGATATGTAGATATATTATATACTATGTTTTAGTATTTGAGAATTAAAGAATTATATCTATGTTTTAAAAATTTAAAAAGAAAAATTTTAAATATTTGTGGTTACTAATCGTTAGCGGGGTTAATAGTGACATCCAAGTACAACCATAGACTTCACACGAGTGCGGTGAGTCGTAAAACATAAGGGGGTGGAGAAGTTGCTGGAAACTCAACCGTTCGTCCGGGTTATATTTAGCCTACGAATAACCCATTATCAAATAGGATGATGGGTATGGCAGGTAATTTCGAGACGAGAAGACTCCTCTTAACTTTCTTCTCACCTCTTGTTCTGCATTTCTACATCCCTCTCCCTGTGGTGCTTGTCGGACTTTCAAGAAAAGATTTTCACCCTTTATTTATACCGATTACTTTCGCACTGGGTCTCGTTTCGGACAAGATCAGCTATGGTTCTATCATTTTGCATCCAACCACTTACTTTACAATTCCAGCGACACTCTTGTTTGCGGTCATTCTCATTTCTGCCATCTTTCTCACAAAGCAATCCAAGGTGTGGAAGATTCTCATAGCCACGGTCATCTTGATCTCCATTCTGCACTCTCTGACCCCGATTGATGGAGTCAATTCTTACGGTTCTGCAGATTCTGGATGCCAGAAAATAACAATTGATTTCTTGGACTCTGAAACCGTGTACTGCATCCACTCATCATCTGCTCCACTTTCCTCGAACGATGTAAGAACTATGTACCACAGCATAGCAGTTTATCCGCTGGGGTCTGAAGGCATGTTAATCACGAAAGTTCATCTATTTAACCCGAGAATTGTAATTAACGAGTTTGATGAGGTTAGCCTCACAGGTAACGGGATATATCATGCGATGTTCTATGCAAAGGACATCCATAAGGCGGTCATGAGCTTTTGCTATTATCCAGAAACGATCATCGGTACGATACCGGTTCCATTATGCGAAAGCGAGATCGTATGGGGTGAGAGCGAATCCTCTCTGGACACAGATGGAAGTGACAATCAAAGGTGAGGGAAGTGAAGGAGAGGATTGTGGATTTTGTGTTCGGGAATTGGGGGCGAATGTCACATAACCGTAGAGGTGCGGTAGGTTTTACACCAAAATACTTATATATTGATACACTGTCACTTAGTGACAATGTGTATAAGAGAGCTTAGAGATGGGGACAAAGATAAGCTGGTGGAGATGTACGAAACCTTCTCGTCGGCGGAGAGAACCTTGGGTTTGCCTCCAGAGGGAGATGAGCTGTTTGAATGGGTGGAGGATATAACTTCCAAGGGCATGTCACTTGTCGCGGAGGTGGATGGAAAACTGGTTGGACATTTGGCTTTGGTTCCTGACGGGAGGGCGTTACATCTTCTCATATTCGTTCGTAGGGATTACCAGAATAGGGGAATAGGGACTAAGCTGTTATCTTTTGCGGTTAACAATCTCGTCAGCAATCCGGAGTATGAAAGGGTGGTTGTTACAACAGACTTAAACAACGATAAGGCTATAAGAATCCTGCAAAAAACCGGGTTCCAGCTAAAGGTAGCTGATATGGAGTGTGAGTTGCATCTACCTTTGATGTATTGAGCTGATGGCGATTGATATGTTCAGGTTCTTTTTAATTTGCTTTTTAGTCTGAGAAATATCACGGGTGGTGGTAGGAAGCGAAGTACGATAAGGAATAGTGCAATTCCGTAAGCGGTTCCGAGAAGCAGGAAGGCTATCGTGATTGGAAATGTTGGTAGTACTGCTGAAATCATGACAAAGGTTATGGCGGATGCGAGATATGTTGTGTAGTATATGTAAAGAGGTCTGAACCCGTGTTTATGGTTTTCTTGCACCTCTTTAAGGTGTTCGTTGTGGTCGCTGCTTTTTATTATTGCTATCCCGAAGATAAGGTACATCAGCAGTACCACAAGCTGGGACTTAATATCGCCAATGGACTCGTAGCGAAGAACAAATGTCCAGAAAATGTAGAATGCTATGAGCATGAGTGTTAGAATCTTAAGGTCTCTGCCCTTTGGTAGTAACTCGTCAATGCTGTACATTTGGTTTTTGTAGAGTTTTTTGAATAGGAGCGTTATCGCGACTAAGGTTATTAGGTTTGCAACTCCGAAGGTTATTGTGGTTTCCGCAGAAGTGTTCGAGGATTGCACCAAGCCGAAGGTGAGGGGGAGCACCGCAGTTCTTCTGGAAAGTTTGTTCAGTAGCGGAAACTTCTTTACGGAATCCAACACAAAGCTTGAAGATGTGAAAAATCTCTCTACAACTAACAAAGGTAGGATGAATGCGAAGAAGGCATGCCAGAAAAATACGAGGGTTGAGAATTGAAACCAGTAAACTCCGAGAACCTCAAACTCCTCTGGACCCCAGAATGGATCCCAGAATACTTTTGTTATGTACCCCTCGTACATTCCGAATACACATCCAAAAAGAAACAATCTCTGCCAGTTAATACCGATTTTGAATAGGATACCTGACAGAACAAGTATGTGCAGTGTGTAGAGGGGGAAAATAACCATAATACCCCAAAGATCGAATATACCTTGGGGGTGGGATGATGATAATACCTCTGCCATAGACGAGGAAAAGAATCCGAGAGTGAACCAGAGTAGAAATTTTGGTGGTGTGCCTATTTTCGGGAATTTCATTGTGGGTTTTGTTGTTTTTTTACTAATAAAAATTTTAGCCATTTTTTGGTAGAATGACGAAATATGTTAGCATTTGCGGATGACTATCTCTCCATCTTTTTCGATGAATATCACTTTGTCTCCTTCTCTAATTTCTAACCTATTCCTAACTTCCTTCGTTAGGGTTACCTGAAATTTTCTTAGCCAGTCTTAACCATTGGATGTTCTTCGGAAGTGTCTACAAAACCTACACAACAAATACACCAAACTCCAACTCAACCGCAAACTACACCTATCCAAACTATTACTCCGACTCCGATCCACACTCCTAAATCTACGCCCTTTTACACTCCGACTCCAACACCTACACCACCTAAGGGTAGCTTAGGTAATCCCGCTGTGTTAGACGAAACACTCGTTGTGAGGAAATTAGGTGGAACATTTGAAATTACTGTTTTGGAGTATCAGAGAGGTGATAAAACTACACAAAAAGTTTTAGAAGCGAATATGTTTAATAAAGAGCCGACAGAGGGGTATGAGTATCTTTTAGTTAAGCTCAGGGTTAAATATGCGGAAGGGAGTGAATCCACTTACTTGGGCTCTTTCAGGGTGTATGTGGATGGAGGGGGTTTTGACCAAGAATTAATAGTGTGGCCTAAGGGGATGAATGAGCTGGGGATGTTTAAAAAGCTGCTACCCGATGGACAAACAGAGGGTTGGTTGGCATTTATAGTTCCAAAGGGAAAAAATGTTCCATTGGCATATGAAATCCTATTAGAGGCAGTAGGGTTTATAGAAATACCTAGTTAATCTTTATTTTAGTGGTAATGGTACTTTATGGATTGTTGAGATAGGTTGAGGTATAAAGGAGGGTTTTAGTATGGGAAGAACTGCAGAATTGGTTTTAGGAATAGTAGGTGGTATTTTTGGAATTATTGCGGGATTACTTGCACTATTTGTTGGTGGTTTTGGTGCAATATTGGATGTACAGGGGGCTGAAACCGTAATGGGTCTTGGATTTGGAGCAATAATCTTGGGTGTTATTGGTGTTATTGGTGGAGCGATTGTAAATAGGAACACTAAGTTAGCAAGTAAGTTATTAGTGGGGGGTGGTGTACTAGGATTTGTCATGGTATCGATTTTTTGATTAATCCCAGGAGTGTTGTTAACTGTGGGGGATTTTAGCATTTAGATCAAAATAAGTGAAAATTGATAAATTTTTTTTATATATGATGTTAAATTACAAGGAAGGTTGAGAACTCACAAATACTTCTTTCAAAAAACCTAAAAACATGCGCCGGCCGGGATTTGAACCCGGGGCAAGGGCTCGGCAAGCCCTGGTGTTACCAGACTACACCACCGGCGCCCACTGTGTGATTTGTTGGTTTGGAGACGTCATTGCAGGTTTTAATCCCTGTTCAATACTTAATACTCGTTCGGAGCAAGCAATTCTCTATCGTTCTTGCTACACCATCTTGCGTACATTATCCTTTGGTAAGGGATTTATGAAGTTTACGGTAAATCAACTCACATTGTTGTTTTTATTCGTCGTGGTCTATCAGATTCCCAGTTACTTCTGGTCTGTTCTTCCACGATCTCTCGTCTATCTCTGCAGTAACTCTTTAACTATCGTAACATGTTTGTTCTCCCAAGTCATCAGATTTTTGAGAATTTTTTTAACTTTGTTTGTCACATCCTCCCCCCGCTCATTTGAGATATCTGAGAAATCGAGGTTTAACAGACGGGAGTAATATTTCAGACACCATACCTCCCATTTGAGTATCTCCTCAAGCATTGTGTTTATATATTCATCCGAAAATTCGTAGCTTTTAGCACTCAAGCCTCTTACTGAATACTCTCTGAAACTCTTGACATCGAATCCGAGTAGCTCTACCGCTTCTTCAATCATCAATCTGTGCACTTCATTATCTTTTATCAAGTTGAAAAGGGAATCCCACAATCCATCGTCCGATATCTGCATGAGGGTTTCCGAAATCACTTCCGTTTCGGAAAATTCTGCAACATAAGCTCTTGCAAGAAGTGAGGCTAACACCCTACTTGTCACCATACTCTCTACTACTCGCCCTATTCTTATATTTGTTACTCTTCTCTGTTGTGTCACTGGCTACTGATTTAGTTCACTCAATCAAAGGTTCAATTGAGGTTCAACTAACTCTCACAACTTTAAATACTCAAATCAACCCGAGTTCTATCTTAAGAACACAACTCTGGCACAGATCCTTCGGTGTCGGCTCACCACAGATTCTGCATTTGTTCAGGTCTTTCTGGGGGAATTTCATCTTGAAGCAATCCTGTAGGGCTTCAAAGCTTCTCATAACCGAATACTTCCTTCCCGGATATTTGTTCTCGAACTCGTAGAGAAAATCTCTAACCATAGCTCTCACAGGAAAGTGACTGTAAGGACACTCCTCCATGTCAAGGTCTATTCCGTTGAGGATACAGTATAAAACAACCTCTTTCTCGTACACTTCTCTGAATGGTTTTATCCTGAGTATGAGGTTCTTCTGAACCCTATGGGGTATCAATCTTGCGAGTCTCTCCACATCTCCTTGGAGGAAGTTCAGTAGGATTGTTTGCGTCTCATCATCGAGGTTGTGTCCGGTTGCAAGTTTACTCGCTCCCATTTCTCTTGCGGTTTTGTTGAGAAGGTACTTCCTGAAAACCCCACAATAGCTACACGGCTTCTTCTCCCCTATCCTCACCATCTCATCAAGGGGCATACCGAGTTCATCCTGAAATGATACGACAATGTGTTCCATCTCAAGCTCCTTTGTTAGTTTTTTTGCAATATCAACGGTTGGGGGACGATATCCCTCAATCCCCTCATCAATTGTAATGGCGAAGAATTCCAGATCCATCCTTTTACCGTACAAATTTTTCAGAGCAAATGCAAGGGCACTGCTGTCCTTTCCACCGCTCAGGGCTATTGCAACCCTATCATTCTTTTCAATCATGTTGTACTTCTTTATTGCATACTTAACTCTCCTCTCGAAGTCGTAGATGAAGTGTTTTCTGCAGAGGTGTCTGTTGCTGTGTCTCTGAAAGTACACAGACTTCTTACCGCATACACTGCATTTTTTCACAACCAAATTTTTTAATGGCGAGTGTTTTAATTTTTCCCTGTGAAGGAGATTTTCGAATATTACATGGACATTACGGGTGTTGAGTGGAGAATCATCAATTCGATATTCAGGAACATGTGGAGCTATAAGTTCGTGCCTGTGGAGGTTATAATGAAACATTCCGGGGTTAGGGAGGAGAAGCTACAGAGAGTGTTGAAATCGCTCGGTTCTGATGGTGTTGTTGAGAACAGAAACGCTCCGTATGTCGGATCGTCGCTAACCTTTATCGGTCTCTCTCTGTACTCTCTCAGAACTCTTGTGAGTAGGGGTAAGGTCGATATGATTGGTAAGAAAATGGGGGAGGGGAAAGAAAGTGTAATTTACAATTGCTATTCCGAGAGATACGGTGAATGTGTTTTGAAGTTTCATAGGCTGGGTGCGATGTTCAAAAAAATAAAAGAAAAGAGGGATTACGGTGATTTGCATCTGAATGTCCTTTCTGTGAGATCGGCTGGAAGGGAGTACAAGGCTTTAAAAAAGCTTTTTGGGGTTGTAAATGTTCCTGAACCTTTTGCTTGGGAAGGGAACGCTGTGTTAATGGAATTGATAAATGGTAGGGAGCTTTTTAAAACGAAACTTGAAGATCCACAGGAGGTTCTTGAGATAATACTGGATGGGGTCAGGAAGATGGTTGGGGCGGGCATCGTGCATGGGGATCTCAGCCAGTTCAATATTCTCGTGTCGGAGGACATTTATTTTATTGACTTTCCCCAATATATCGAGATTGATGTGGAGAGAGATGAATGGAAGGAGTACGGGAAAGTTGAACATGGGATTGAAGAAAATGGTGGGGAAAAAGATGAAGAGGGGACAACACGAGCAAAGATGGAGAGTTGGAGAAGTCATCTCGAGAGAGATGTAAGGAACATCCTCCAATTCTTCAAAAAATCATATGGGATAGAAAAGGATATTAATTCTGTTATGAATTACATAATTGGAAGATGATTGTATTCGGGATTGACATAATAAAAGGCTCTCTCTTGGGGAAGGAGAGACCGAAGTACGCCCTTGTTGTGCTTAAAGATGACATAGAGGAGTCGTTCAAGGTCACGAGAAGCAAACTTTTCCGGATGATCAGGGAGAGAAAGCCACAGATAGTTGCGGTTGACAACATCCATGAGTTGTTCAAATCGAAAAGAGAACTTGTAAACTTTTTAAAAGATGTTCCACCATCAACCAAGCTCGTTCAGGTTACGGGAAGGGAGTCTCTGCCCAATCTTGCAAGGAGGTATGGCATATCCATCAACATACGAAACCCACTGGATGAGGCAAGAGCGTGTGCCCATCTCGCCAGCTACGGTGTTGGGGAAGAGGTGTCCGTGTTCTTTGACAAAACAATAATAACGATTTCGAGGAACAGAAGTCTCGGGAAGGGTGGATGGCATCAGAATAGATACAGGAGAAAAATTCATGATCAGGTTAGGATGGTTTTCAACGAGATCAAGCAGATACTGAGGAACCACGAACTCGAGTTCAGCGAAGATGTAAGGCTTGGATACGGTGGCATCTCAAGGGGAACCTTGCTTGTGAATGCGGAGAGAGCTAAGGTGCCGGTAAACTCTTTCAAAACGAGAAATGTGCAAGTTAAGGTGACCGCAGTAGAGAAAGATAAGATAGAGTTTATACCATTGGGAAAATCGAAAAAGCACATTATTGTTGGTGTTGATCCTGGAAGCACCGTAGGGGTAGCAGTTTTAGACTTAAATGGCTCTGTGCTCGGGGTTAGAAGTAGAAAGGGGTGGACTTTCTCAGAGGTTATTGAGTATATCCACTCCTTTGGGCAACCAGTTCTGATCGCAACGGATAAGTCAAATCCTCCCGATTATGTGAACAAGGTAAAATCCACATTCAATGCTACCCTTTACACTCCAAGAGAAGATATGAGCATAGAGAGGAAAATAGCCTTAACGAAGGGGTATAAAGTTGTTAATGATCATGAAAGAGACGCTCTCTCATCTGCAATAGACGCCTACAACTCGTATAAGAGCAAGTTACTGAATGTGGAGAAGAGACTTCCTCCGGGATTTGATTCGGATTTAGCTAAAGCTCAGATTATAAGAGGCTTGCCCTTGCGATCTCTCTTCACAGAGAAACCAGAGCATCAGACTGAAGAGACGAAGAAGCATGCTGATACTGTTGATAAAACGGAGATTGAAAAGAGGGAGAAAATAATTGAAGAACTTTCTGAAGAAAACAGAATTCTTAGAAGGGAAATTGAAAGTCTGAAGAATGAGATTGAGAAGCTGAGATCGAAGATAGTTTCCATTTCGAGTGAGGAACACGAAAGATTGAGGAAGGATAACTACATCAGAAACCTCGAGGCTGAAAACTACAGATTGAGAAAAGAACTCGAGGAAAAAACGAAGCAGATAGAAGAATACAGAAAGAAAATTGATACGATTAAGAGAATGAGATACTTAGAGATCTTCGAAGGATGGAAATGGGTAAAAGTACTCAGGAAGTTTACAAAAGAGGAGATAGATAGATTAGAAAGAGAATTCGGAATAAATGAGGGTGATATAATCTTCATTCAGGATTGTAGCGGTGGTGGAAGGATTACCGCAGAGTATATCGTTAGAAAGGGTGTGAAGGCTATAATTTCGAGAGGACTGATGTCACATCTCGCGGAATCCATATTTGAAAAAGCGGAGATACCGGTTCTCTCGGAGGATGAGGTTGAAATAGAATACGGTGATGAGCTTATATTGATAAACTCCAGAAAGTTCGAGGAGGCTTATCTGGAGAAGAAGAGGAGCATGGAAAAGAAAAAAGTTGAACTGGTTGAAAAGCTATTCAAAGATTACAGAGAAAAGAGAAAAAGGATAATGTAGCGGAAAAGTCGTAGTGGCTTTGAACTTATGGCTAAGACCCATGCAGTTATTTTGCATCGTAATAGCTCATTTCAATAACTTCAGCCTCAGTGGAGTCGAGTATTCCTGTACTTAGCAGGTTCAGAACTCTTCCAACACATTTGGGGTTCAATCTAAGTTTAACCACGGTCATCTCGCTCTCTTCGAAGTACCTGTCCGTGGAGAAAAACATCGAATGAGAAGTAACTTCCTTACCAACAACCTCTGCAACTATTCCTGCGGTTCCTCTGTCGAGATCATGGAGCTTTACTGGGGTAAGGAAAACGCAATTGCCAACTTCCGCTCTCATAGCTGTTGCAACATTGTGTGCACTTCTCAATTCTATCGTTTTTATCATTTTTCTCAGTATCTCGTCTATTATCGTCCTTGAGATTCCGGTAAACACGAGACACCTCATATCGCCCACCTCATCCATACATTGGGAATTCTTCTTTTCTACTGACCTTCTGTTCCTGAATTCTGGTCTGTTCTGCAAGTTTTTGCATTTGCGTTTCGATGAATTCTGCCTCTTTTATCAGTCTATCCACTCCTATGCTCCATCCGAGTATGTTGTTCAGAACTTCGATTATCTGTGCTGACGCTCGTGGATCGGGGTTAAATCCGGATGTCTCACCGAGTAAGGCAAATCCGGGGAAGTCTTGGTAAACACACTCGTTCAGAATTGACCCGGCAAGTCCTGAGATGGTTCCTGTTCTGAAAACCTCTACATGGTCTTTGATTTCGTCAAGAAGCTCTTTAGTTGTTGCAGCACCGAAGACTCTGTGTTTTCCCTCGAATGTTGCAACTCCAGCTAAGGAATATATTTTGGTTGCATTTATGGATTTTGCCCAGTTCACTATCTCCTGACTCAACAACCCAGAAATTTCAAGGGCTATGGGGATATCTGAGTGGATTAAAATTGCATTGTACTCTGCGGACTCGTATATTCTTATTGGCGGGGCAATCACACCATCTATCAATGTCGCTACGGGAGGAAGGACTTCGGAAGTTATAACCCCCTTATATTCCAAATTGAGTTCGGTAACAAAATGTGCGGTCGCTATCGTGCCTACGAGCCCTATTCCCGGGAAGCTTGTAAGCATAACCGGTTCTTTAACTTCAAGATCTCGCACAATTATTTGGGTCTTAACCATATATTATTCATGCTTCTCAATTTATTTAAACTTTCTTCATTCCTTAAAAGAAGCAAAAACTTTATCTTTTAATCAAAAAATCTGGAAATCGGAAAATCTGAAGAGGTGGTTGGATGAGAAAGTACAAGTTTAAGAGAGGGTTCAAGCCAACTCAGGAGAGACTTGAGGAGATGATAAACAAACATTTTGGATCATTTGATAAAGATGGAGAGATCTATGTCGTTAGATATGGGGCAATTGAGGAGTTAAGGTTGTGGTTTGATGGAAAATTGCTGTGTGCAGAATCCAAGACGAACCCCAAGGTTGAATTATCTGTAGCTCAAGATACATTAAAGACTTACAATAGGTTCTTGGAAGAACTCACGGGTTATACCGCTAAGGAAAGGCAGAAAATGATGAAAAAGGAGATCGAAGAGTGATGATTGAAGATTATGGAGTATAAAAACGAGATAATTGGTTTTTCTCAATCGCACGGAATTGAATGTAGATGCTCGTTAAGTGTGGGTTTAAATCCCTTGATAAGCTGGACATTTATCCCCTGCTTAAATCCTCAGATTTTTTAAAACTCGTAGCAAAATCGAGCAACCCTGTTAAGGTCATCATGTGAAATCCCGATATTATTACGGAGTCTTTTGTAAGATTGAAAAGCTCTCTGTACCCGTCATCCTTCTCCAACAATTTTGAGTGGAGACTATCCATGCCCCCACCCTCATCGACAACCTCGATAGCCAATTTGCACCACAAATTCAGCCTCCTCCTCAGAGTCTCGAGTATTTTTCCGTCTTTTGCTTTTGCAATTCCAAAGTGTGTGAATGCTATGAACTCTGGTTTAAGTTTTAGCATTTTGTCTATGGATTTCAATGCGGGTTCAAGCATGAAGGGAGGAGGAGTCGTGGGTACGACTATGTCGTGTGCGTAAACTCCCGCAGAATCTCCGGGAAACAGCACTTTGTCTCTTTTCAAGTAGAACGAGACTTGATGAACCGCATGACCGGGAGTGTGTACGCACAGCATAACATCATCTCCGAGATCGAATTCCTCGTAATCGTTTGCTGAGATCACTCTGCTCTCATCAACTGGTTTTGGCTCTCCGTAAGCTTCTGCAATATTACCGAGTGCATTCTTGGAAGCGATCCACAGTTTCTCTGGATTTATAAGGTGCTTTACCGCTTTTGGATGGCATACTACCTTAGCAGATGGGAACCGCTCGAGCAGATCACCCACACCACCGCCGTGATCGAGATGAATATGGGTCAGGAAAATATACCTTATATTTTCTTTTTTGACCCCTAATGAACTAATGAGACTCAAAACCTTCTCAGCAACGCAACTGGGTCCAGTCTCGACTATACATGGTGGCTCTGATTTTATCAAGTAAACAGATATAGAATTCTTTTCCCCAAGTATCTCGGTATCCAAACAAAAGACCTTTCCGGTTTTGTCCATTATTTCACCTCTTTAAGGGCTTTCATAGCGTTCATAGCAGAATCCCTCATCAATTTTTCTGGAGGTTTTAGTCCCGTCCATATCTCAAAGGCTTTTATTCCCTGATGTACGAGCATTTCAATCCCGTATATTACTTCACAGCCACACTCTTTTGCAACCCTTATCAGCTTTGTCTCCATCGGGTTGTAAACTGTATCAAAAACAACAACATCCCTCAGAAGGTGTTCAGGAACTGGCAGAGTGTCTTGAAATCCTCTCATCCCCAATGGAGTGGTGTTTACGATCAAGTCAACTTTTAGCTTGCTTAATTCGCTTTCATCGATAAAGATTATTTTTCCGAATTTTCTAAGCTCTGAAACGAGTCTTAATCCTCTTTCAACTGTTCTGTTATGTACGACCACTAAGGCTCCTTTTTTTATCAAAGCATATGCAACCGCTTTTCCCGCACCACCCGCACCCACAACGAGGGCTGAAATACTGTCAAAGTCGTCAATTTTTCCCTCAATTGCTTTTAAGGCTCCGTAAACATCGGTGTTATAAGCAACCCTCCTCTCAAAATCTATCGTGTTAACGACTCCTATCTCTTTCGCAGACCCGACTCCAGGATAGTGTTTAGCGAAGACTTCCTTGTACGGTATCGTGACATTAGCTCCAGAAAACTCGTTTTCAAGGCTTTTGATCGAGCTGTTTATTTTATCAGGTTCTATCTCCATTTTCACATATTTCGCGGGTATATTGAAATACTCAAATGCGGAGTTATGCATGGCGGGCGAAACCGAGTGGGTTAACGGGAAACCCACTATGCAGTACTTTTTAATGCCATTCGAGTTATCTCCTGAACTTTCGATGCTACAAGCTTTCATACCTTCTCCTCTCCAGATGTATCAGGGGTTTTGATTGTAGGTGGTGTGGGAAAGTTGTTACAAGCTTGGGTCGGTTACATTAACACTTACAATTTGCAAGAAACTGGAATAAATAGCTATTCTTTTATACTTCTGAAGTCAAATTTTTAAGGATGCTTCCTGATGTTCAACTACTTCAACCGGATGTGCCGATAGGACTAAGCAGAGTTGGAGCTAGCGGAGTGAAAAAGCTCGTTCAGGTTGAGCGGGAGGGTAAAAGACCTATAATTCTCATATCCACATTCGATGTCTTTGTGGACTTGCCCTCAACGAGGAAAGGTGTAAACTTAAGCAGAAACTTTGAAGCGGTGGATGAGGTTATCGAAAGCCTGACCGCGATGCCAGTGAAAACGGTGGAGGATCTGAATATAAAGATGGCTGAAACTCTGCTGAAAAGACATGAGTATGCAACAAAAGCTGAAGTCAAGATGACATCTGAGCTGATTATGAGAAAAAAGACTCCCGCAACTTCTCAGAAGACACAAGAGGTTGTAAAGATATTCTGTGATGCGGTTGTCTGGAAGGGTGGAAAGAGGAGAGTAATGATCGGTGTTGAGGTGATGGGCATAACCGCCTGTCCGTGCGCTCAGGAACTCGTAAAATCTAAATCCGCAATGGAGCTTGAGAAAGCGGGGTTCAATGTAGAAGAAATCTCCAGGATCTTTGAAATCGTTCCGGTATCAACCCACAATCAACGGGGAAAAGCGAGAATAATGATTGAGGTTAGAGATGACTTTTCCGCGTCTCTCGATGAACTAATCGAGATTGCTAAGGGTTCGATGAGTTATGATGTTTATGAGATTTTGAAGAGAGAGGATGAGTTATCCGTTGTGGAAATGGCGCATAAGAACCCGAGATTCGTGGAAGACAGTGTTAGAATTATGGCGAAAGCTGTCATAGATCGATTCAAGTCAGCTCCGGAAGATATTATCGTGCACTTGAGACAGGAGAATGAGGAGAGCATACACCAGCATAATGTTGTTGCTGAAAGAGTCTCCACAATCGGAGAGTTGAGGAGGGAGCTTGAAAACGGAAACCAAAACTCACAACCATAGGGTCATCTCCAAGACCCTCTTTATATGTTTCTCTGTTCTTGTCATCTTCATTTTTCATAAGGTAGATGCTAAGCCAGATGCTCAAATTCTCGAGTTCTGTCCGAATTGCGGAGAGTATGAGTATGTGTATTTGTATCTCAACTCCACATCCTGTGGAAATCCGGTGCTGACAGATGAAGAAGGGTGGATAAACCTGTCGGGTCTCTCGGGTTATGTTTATGTTGCGGTAAACTCCTCAACCTTCTTTGAAAAATTTGGTTTTTATCCGGATGTGGTTGGGGAAGGTAAGTTCAGGCTATCAAACAGCGGAGAGAGGTTGCTCCTGTACTGTAACGGACAAGTTCTTGATTCGATTTCGTACTGTGATGGAGGAGTTCTGTCGTATTGTGATAGGGATGTGGTTTACTTCAGGAGTCTCGGATTTGGGAGTGAGTGGGATTTCAGATACATTGAATGGACTACATTTGAGCCTGTGAAGGATTATGTTAAAGGAAAAATCATCGTTACTCCGGCAGATTTTCGTTTTACTGCGAATGAAAGCTTGGTTTTAGTTTCGTACACTCTTACAGATCCCCTTAATCTTAAAGAGCTTGATGAGAAGGGGGTTGAAGTCAAAATAGTCCTTGCAGGAAATCCGGTAGGAGGAATTCCCTTGGAGGAGATCAAGATAGTAAGCTCCCTCAGAAATTCAGAGGTGTTCTTTCTCGATTCACATTATTTCAAGAATTTCCACTACAAATTCGCCATAGAGGACAGAAAAAGGGTAATTATATCTACTGAAAATTGGAGAAAATCGAATAGAGGTTATATTGTCATCTTCGAGAGTGAAAAAATAGCAAATCAACTTTTGGAGCTTGTTAGTTCGGATTTGAAGTTTTCTGCTGACCACGGTAAGGTATCTGGCATCGAAGGAAACGGAGAATATGTTTTGTCATCGAATCCGATCGAATTTGAAGGAAATGTAACATTGTACATCTTTCCAGATGCAAACTTTTATGGAAACCCTGTTTTTGAGTTAATATCTAATTCAGAGAAGGAGTTGTTGATCGAAGTGCCATATATGAGTCTGAACTGGTTTGGAACTGATAAAACACTCGAACTTATAATGAATGCGTGCAGAAAATCCGAAGTTAAAATATTACTAGATTCAAAGCATTCAAAAAAGAGAAACACGGAAGTTGTAAACTTTTTAAACAACATAGGAGGTGAGTGCAACATCTCTGCGAAGCTTATACCTCTGAGGGGCTTTAACTCTTTGCACGGGAAAATGATATATTCGGACGGAAAATGCATCGTAACTTCTGCTAACTTCAACGAATATGGTCTGAAGTTGAACAGAGAGGTGGCAATTCTGATGGAGGGAGAGGCATGCGAAATTCTGAGAGACCAGTTTTACAGGGATTGGAGCGACAGGTTCTCCGTTGTTAGCATAGAATCTCCTTTCTCTGCTCTATGCACTCTTGTGACTTTTTTAGTGGTTGTGGTTTGGAGGCATCGGAGCGGATAGGGGTTGAGTTTGAGACTTTGAGGCTGAGATTTTGAAGCTGAGAACTAAAGGAAAAAATCAATCAAAAACTCGATAATAATTTAAGCTATCTTCTCGATTAGAAGATATGGATGCTAATACCGATTACTGGGATGTTAAAGATAAAGGATTTAGGAGGAGGTTGAAGGTCCATACCGCATTTGAGCTTTTTATGAGAGAGAAAGTAAAGGTGGTTGATACCGAAACAGTTCATTTCACGGAATCTCTTGAGAGGGTTTTGGCTGAACCTATTTTCTCGAGAAGAGATGTGCCACCTTTTGATAGGTCTGCGGTCGATGGTTACGCTTTGAAAGCTGAAGAAACTTTTTCCGCAAGTCAGACCAACCCTCAGCTTTTTAGAATTGTGGATTCAATTGAGATCGGGGAGTTTAAGGATGTGCATCTGGATGAAGGCTGTGCGGTCAGGATAAGCACCGGAGCGATGATTCCGAAGGGAGCCAATGCGGTTGTGATGATTGAAGATACGGTAAGGATTGATGATGCTAACATCGAGGTGTATAAACCTCTCGCTCCATGGAGAAATGTCTCAAGAAGGGGAGAAGACTTCAAAAAGGGTGAGAAAATAATGGACAAGGGGGATGTCATTGAACCACACCATATAGCGGTTTTGTCTGCGACCGGAAATACGAGCGTGAGTGTGCTTAGGAAACCCGTGGTGTCGGTCATATCCACGGGAAACGAGCTGATTGAACCTGAAGTGGTGGAAGCAAATGCATCCACAAAAATTCCGGACTCCAACAGGTATATGATCCTATCATCTCTGAAGAAACTCAATACGATTCCGTTGGATATGGGGATAGTTCCAGACAACCCCGAATCCATTCGGGATGTTCTTGAGAAGTCGTTAAAAATCTCCGACATTGTTATATTTAGTGGAGGAACATCCGTTGGGAAGAAAGACCTCGTTCCTGAAATTGTGAATGATAAAAAGGATGGAACATTCATTCACGGTCTTGCAATCAAACCGGGAATGCCCACCGGTATAGCGGTGTGTGATGGCAAACCGGTTCTCCTTCTTCCCGGGTTTCCCGTAGCTTGCTACATCGCATTCAATCTTGTTTTTCCGAAGATACTTCAGAGAGTCTATGGCGTCAGCAAGGAATTGAAGCTGGATTGTAAGGTCTTAGCGTATGCAAGAAGAAGAATACCCTCTCAGGCAGGGATAAGAACATTCACGAGGGTATCCCTCAAGATCGAAAATGGAAGGTTGTATGCTGAACCTCTAAGAACATCTGGAAGTGGATTGCTGTCCACACTTCTCCATGCAGATGGGATAGTGGAGGTAGAGGAGGAGAAAGAAGGATACGAGGAGGGGGAAGTTGTGGAGGTAAAACTAATTTCTTGGTAGGTGGAGGGGGTTAGCTATGGAAGGGAAAAAGAAGGTCTTCAGGAAGTTGGTGACACAGAATGAGGTGTTTAAAATTCTTGAGAGCATGAACTTTAAAATTGGAACGGAACGCATATCGGTTGTTGATGCTTATGGGAGGGTTGTTGCGAAAGATTACGAGGCTATTACAGATTCTCCTCCTTTTGATAAATCCACCATGGATGGTTATGCTGTTATTGCGGAGAACACATTTAACGCTGATGAGGACTCGCCTGTTGAGTTGAAACTGATCGGTAGAATACCCGCGGGTAGTGAACCGAAACTTGAGATAGAAAATGGAACTACCGCAGAGATCTCGACCGGAGCGATGATTCCGAAGGGAGCCAATGCGGTTGTTATGGAGGAGTATTGCGAGGAGAGGGAAAATAGAGTTTTGATTTATAGAGCGGTGACACCTGGAGAAAATGTGATGTATGCGGGTTCGGATATAATGGCTGGAGAGCTAATCCTGAGAGAAGGGACAACCCTAACATCGAGAGAGGTGGGTGTGCTATGTGCGGTAGGGTATTCAGAAGTTGAAGTTTATAGAAAACCTAAGGTAGCGATTTTCTCAACCGGAAACGAGCTTGTAAATCCGGGTTTGAAGCTGGAAATGGGCAAGATCTATGATATTAATTCTTATTCTCTGATCAGCTCTTTAAAGGAGGATGGAGCGATACCAGTATTTCTTGGCATAGTGAGGGATGATGAGGAGGAGATAGAGAGGATGGTTTCAAAAGCTATGGAGTTCGATGCAATAATATGTTCTGGAGGCACATCTGCGGGAGCGGGAGATCTCGTTTACAAGGTCTTCGACAAATTTGAGCCCGGGGTAATCGTTCATGGCATCGCTGTTAAACCCGGAAAACCAACTATAATTGCAAATCTCAATGGAAAACCAGCCTTTGGGTTACCGGGGAATCCAACATCAGCTTTGATGATATACAAAATATTTGTAAGTCCGTTGATACGGAAAATGGCGGGTCTTGAGGATAAAAAAGACAAGGTGATATCTGCGAGAGTTCCTATGAGGGTAAATTCTGCCGTAGGGAGAGTGGAGTACCTTCCGGTGAACATCGTGCGTGGTGACGAAGGATTCTCGGTTTATCCTGTTTCAGGGTATTACAGCGGAGCCATAACAGCTCTCTCCGAAACGGACGGCTTTATTGTTATCGAGGAAGACAAGTCGTTTCTTGAGGAAGGGGAGATCGTGAGGGTGAGGTTGTTCAGTGATGAAATAAAGCCAGCGGACTTGATGATAATCGGAAGCCATTGCGTTGGTGTGGATGTGATGGCTAAATTCCTGAGGGAGAATAAAATCAAAGTTAAGTCAATAAATGCGGGGTCCTCAGGCGGAATCTCTGCGGTTAGAAGGGGTGAAGCGGATATCGCAGGAATTCATTTGCTTGATGAGAGCGGAGAGTACAATGTACCCTACCTGAAGAGGTACGGATTGGAAGGAAGATGCTACCTTGTCAAGGGATACCTTCGGGAACAGGGGATAATCGTAAAAGAAGGTAATCCGTTAGGAATAAGAAAGATTGAAGATATTGTGGACAAATCTGTTACGATTGTAAATAGGAATAGAGGATCTGGAACGAGAATACTATTTGATATGGAGCTGAAAAAAATTTCAGAGAAAAAAGGGGTTGATTTTAAAGACCTGACATCCAGAATAAAAGGGTACAATATCGAGGCAAAGTCTCACACTTCTGTTGCTGTATCGGTGGCAAGTGGCAAAGCTGATGTGGGGTTGGGGATAAAGACAGTTGCAGATAGGTTCTCTCTTGATTTCGTACCTTTGAGAGCAGAAGAGTATGATTTTCTGATCCTTAAAAGTAAATTTGAAAGAGAAGAAGTTAGAAAATTCGTAGAAATTCTGAAGTCTGCAGAGTTCAAGAAGTCTCTGCCCTCAGGAATCAGAACTTACGAAAGAACGGGAGAGGTTGTAGTGATTTGATTCAATTAACTTATTTTAATATATTTGTAGTTTGTTTGTATTTGCTATTAGTTAATTTAACAGAGTTTACAAATATTTGTCAATTGGGTAGGAAAAGCTTATAATAAATGAAGGAGATATACTATTTGTGGGAATCGGAAGAATAATTTCATATGCTGGGGTATTGTTTGTTTTGTTCCTAATGTTAGTTGTCTTTATCAACCCTGAGATACTCCCATCATTCTTCAAATCGATTTTCGGTTCGTATATTCCACTCATCATCGTATTTTTTGTGATATATGTTAAGATTATCAGTTTCTTGGCTAAGAAGATTAAGGAATCGAACGAGAGGAAGAAAAGGGAGAAAGTGAAGGAGTGGGAGATAAAAACGATTGATGAGTTTTATTCAGAGTAGTTGAATTCAGGTTTTTGGAGGAGCGGATTTGGTTTTTGGAGCAAAATCAAAATCGAACTCAGTAACTTTCGATTATCTCCAATAGTTTCTTCTTCGAAAGAGGTTTTGTGAGAACTTCTCTCGCACCCGCGTTCAGTATTTCGTTGGTTTTTCCTTTTTCGAACGCTGTAATTCCGATTATTAGGGTTTCAGGCTCAATCTCTTTAATCTTTTTGGTGGCTTCAATCCCATCAATTTTTGGAAGAGAGATATCCATTAAAACAATCCTCGGTCTCTCAATCATGAATTTTTTCAACGCATCCTCTCCATCTTCCGCCTCGAGAACATTGTAATCTTTTAGCATTAGGCGAAGAATCTCTCTAACAGAAGGATCATCATCAACGACCATAATTTTCTTTGAATCTGTGACAACATCTAACCAACTCATAGTTAAAGATTTTCAGTTGAGAATATATAAAATTTTTTTGAATATTGTGATGATGAGAGGTCAAGAAATTGTATTAAAAAATTGAAATAAGTTTTCGTTAAACACCCTAATAGTGAAAATTTTTTCACCACTGGTGCAAATCTCATTTCTCCGTTAACTCTTCAACTTCTTTTCTCCCTTTCTCAAGCTCTTCAACCTGCTCCCTGTCGAGTTTTAGAAGCATTGCCTGAAACTCACCTACATGGGTCTTCTCTTCCTTAGCAACATCGAGAAACACCTTTTTTATGTTCTCATCCTCGGTCATTTCTGCAAGCTGTTCGTAGAGGTTTATAGCATCCAGCTCCGCTATTATTGCGAGTCTGAGGATCTCTTTGTCTGTGTTCTCCTTCCCGATTTTAGAAAGATCGATCGGCTCCTTGGATAGCATAAAGATAATTATCTTGAGAAAATATTAAAGATTGTGGTTGGGATGCTGGTATCAACGCTGGTGACCGATCTCGTGGTGTAAAGTTAAATTGACAGAAGTGTTATATACCGCGGTGTCATGTTGGTATCAGAGGCAAAGGTTAAGCTTTGAGTAAATACGGATTACTCGGGCATAGCTGAGGGCTGGCAGCAGTCTGTTGTCAAAACCGTATTGGCAATGCCTCTTAATCTTTGTTTTGTTATTTAATTTTTAAAGTTTAAAAGTGGAAGTGTTGTGAAAGTAGCATTGAACTAAAAGCAAAGTGCTCTGGCCGGGAGTTGAACCCGGGTCGGGGAGTCCGCAGCCCCCCAGGATATCCGCTACCCCACCAGAGCAATTGAATGTCATTTTGTATTAATTCCATTATTTAAGGTGACATCTTTAAAGTTTTTCTGGGTCAATTGTTACCGCTGTTTGTTAATCACAGGAGGTATATTTATTAACAATGTTAAATATTTTACATCACATCATGTATTTTTTCGATATGCTTATATTGGTTTATTTTCAGTTAGTGGTGGTAGGTGACGGGGTGTTGTGTGTGAAGGTGACACTATTCAGTCTCATTTTTACAATCCTCATATGTGTGGGGATATCTTGTGTGGGAGTTGCTACCGCCGATTCATGCAAACCTATTTGTGATAAGATTGGAACGAGAAGTGAGGGGTGGTACGATTCTTGTTCTGGTAGGCTGATAAAATACGATACATGCAGTGGATGTGAGGCTATTTGCAATGAGGTAGGGACAAGAAACGAAGGATGGTACAGCTCCTGCGATAACTCAACAATAGTTGTGGTATCATGTCATGAGGTGGACACCTCAACTGTATCGGAGAACACTTCCGAATCGACGACACATGTAATCTCAGAAAGAACTTCTGAGTCGGTAACATGCACGGATACGGATGGTAAGAACATATTTGTAAAAGGTAGCGTGACAGGGTGGGATTACTATAAGAGAACTGTAATATCGAACTCTGATTCGTGTACGGATTATGATGGTGGTGCTCCGAAGAGTTCGGGCAAGTGGGTCATAGAGGAGCAGTGTGATGATGAAGGCAGGGTCTCAAGCCACTATTATGAATGTCCCGAGGGATATTGGTGTGAGGACGGGAGGTGCATACTCAGGGGATATGACTGTCCAGAGTACTGTGAAGATGGGTGGCACTACTATAGCGGTAAATTTGATGTTGAGAGCAATAAATGTGAATATTCGAGGAGATTTTGCAAGTACGGTTGTGATGAGGAAGGAAGAACATGTAAGATTCCTGAGAATGTGAGTTGTTCAGATTATTGTGAGGATGGGATCTTCTGGAAGGATGGATCGTTTAATGAGTGGACTCTTGAGTGTGAGTACAGGTATAAGATCGAGTGTGAGTACGGATGTAACGAGGAGGGAACAGCATGCAAGTCTGAAAAGAAAGAAGAACCATCTGGTGAAGAGTCGTGTGAGGAAAGAGTAAGGAAGGTCATAGAGGACACATGTCTGAACAGAGGTGAAGGTAAAGAAGTTTGTGAAGAAAGATACAAAAATCTGGTTGAATTCGAGTGTGAAAAGAAAGGAGAGGTTGAAAAACCGGATACTGAGATTACATTATGTCAAGAATTGAGAGCAAAGCTTTCTTTATTGAGTGAGGAGCTAATAAAATCCGAATCTGAGGAAGAAAAGGAAAAAATAAGTGAAGAGTTTGCAAACATAAAGAGGGAGTATGAGAAGTGCATTAAAGAACCAGAGGAAACTGAATACGAGGTGGAAGTAAACATCTGTGATGAGCTTGAAGATCTGGAAGCGAGCTATAACGCTCTTCTGGATAAAGAAGAGAGGATAAAGGCAGAGATCTCCGCTGGGAAGACAGATAAAACAGAGCTTGAAAAGGTGCAGAGAGAAAAGATGTTTCTTGAAAAAAGGATAGAGAAAGCTAAGGCTTCGTGTAAGGAGGGGAGTTATACAGAGACTCCGTGTCTTACTCTGTCAACACTGATGAAGGTGGAAGAAGAGTTAAATGAGAGGCTCACAATTGCAACAGGGGAAGAGGCTGAAGAACTCAAGAAAAGACTCGAAGAAGTTGAAAAAGAAATTTTTCAACTACAAAAAGAGTGCATGGAGCGAAAATTAACGGAGGAGGAAGTAGAATCCCTGATCGAGGCTGAAGAAGTGTATAAATCCAAGGTTCAAAAAGTTCTTGAAGAATCATCACCTGAAGAGGTAGATGAGAAGTTACAGCAGATGGAAAACGAAATGAAGGAGCTTATAGTGAAGATTATGGAGAAACTCGATGAAGTAGATCTAAGGAACACCGAAATAATCAGGGAGGTAAGGGTAAGTGGTAGCGAAGTGTATGTTGAGGATTTAAAGCTTGAAGGAAAACCCCTCCGAATAAGAATCGAAGAAAAGGAAGTTTATGTTAAGCCGGGAGAAGAAATTGTAATCGAAACGGATGGGGTTTCTGCAAAGGGCAAGGTTGAACTACTGTATGTTAACGGGTCGCTGATTACAGCAAAAAGTAAAAAACAGATTAGAGTTCTACCTTCCGATTTACTGGATGAAGTTGAGGCGATTAAAGAGATAAGGTTGGTTGATGAAGAAGCTCCGAAATACAAGGTTATCGCTGAGAGGGTAGGCAGATTGCTGGGCTTGATTCCGGTGTCTTTTGATGTTGAATACGAAATTAGTGCTGAAGATGGTGAATTGGTTGGTGAGAGTAAACCATGGTGGGCATTTCTTGTAATGGGTGAGTCAAATCCAATGCCAAGCCCCCTTCCATCTGAATCTGCCACTACACCCACTCCTCAACCCACACCATCGAGTGGAGTTGTGAACTGCACAATACCCATTGAAAATGTGAACTTCCCGAAGTATGTTGTGTCGGATTATTCAGAGGAGGGTTTGATATCTGCATTGGGATTTGTTTCAAAGGATGAAGCGGTTGAGATTCTGAAACAGAATGGAATTGCTACCGCAGGAGATTTGCTGAACAATGTTAAAGGGAAAACTGAGCTATTTGATCTGGCTGTAAAAACAAATCTAAATCCAGAATCTCTACTGAAGCTCGCTCTTAGAGCTGAATTGAGGTGCGCATTCACAGAAAATGAATTAAGTGGAACGGATATTGAGGTATTGGGTGCTATGGGTCTTGACAGCATCTGCTCCCTTAAATCGATAAATCTCTCCAGTTCCATCATGACGAAGGCCCTTAGTTACGAGTTTGAGAAGACGATAAAGGCTATGGGGTTATCAAAGAGGGAAAACTATGTTATCCCACCTGAGAAGTTGGATGTATGGGTGACAAAAGCATCTGAAGCAAAGCCATTGTTCTGCCCAGAAAAAGAGAATGAAGATACGATAATCTTTTACGATGGATCTTCATGGAGGGAGGAAGAGGACAAATCTGAGACTAAGGATGTAACTCTTGGTGGTTGTTTTGTCGCAACATCACCCCAAGCCCTGAGTAACGGCTACAGCGTTTCGGTGTTGAAGGGTGATTTCCTGAAAATCACTCTGAGGTTGAATGTAAAACCTAAGACGGAGGATACAAGAGGACTCATTCTGGAAGTTGCAGATCATGAAAATGGCAGAAACGGGAATATTGATATCAAGTGGCAGGAGAAGGAGCATGTATTTTACATATACAATAACAACTTTTGCCAGAGTGGAGGGGTATGTCAGGTGGTCGATCACCTGAGAATTAGTGTTTTGGGTCTTGAGAAATATGAGGTTTTAGAGACACCGGAGATATGCATCGAGGAGGTGAGTTCCGAACCAGTATTGAGTGGAGATGTAGTCAAACTTGACAAAAGCAATTCTGTAAAGATAAAAACATTATCTGTCGGGAAGGACGGGAAGTTTACACTTAAATTCGGACACAGTTTCGGCAATGCTGTGAAATACATTGTTATGAAAGGAAATCAAATAATTGATGTGAAAACAACGAACAGCGAATTTACACTCCAGAAGGATTGGCCCGAAGCTTACGGAAGCTGGAAGATAGTAGTTGGAGTCTTCAAGAGCGAATTAGATGTTCAGGAGTATTCGAACTATCCAGAGAAAATACCGCTATTTTTGGCAACAGATGTAGAGGAGGAATTGAAAGTAAGTTTAGAATTAGATACGGTGCGGAAGCAGTATGATGTGCTCTTCCTTACAGGAATATCTCCCTCTGAGGACTCCGAACCATCCTTCTACTGGGAGGGAGAAATAAACTCCTTTACTGAGGTTGTATACTACTCCGCAGATGGGAAGCAACTGCTTGAAAGCGGACAGGAGTACCCGTATTTCATGTACAGAGAGGCTGAAGATGACGGAGGTAAGAGAATACCTTATGAGGATGCAAATCTTCCTGTTGCAGTTGTGCCAGAAGACCTCAATGTGGAGAAGGTATCTCTAACACTCACCGCTTATGAAGACGATGAGGCATTTATGCACCTTCTCAATCCATCTACATGGTTCGACATATTCTTCGATGTATTGGCAGCCTGTGTTAAAGGAGCTTCATGCATAACCACCTTGGGATCAGATATAACCAGTTGTATAGATTCCATCTGCTATGTTTTGGATCTTGTGGCTGATACCTCTAAGGCAATTGCTGAAGGAGAGGACGATCCATTTGGAAGTGCAAAGATCGAGATTACAAGGTTTGATTTCAATACGGGGTTCAATGAGAGCTATCTTATAGAGGGTGAAGAGGTTAAAGAAGCTGTAAACTGGTACGATGTGGTCGGTGATGTGGGTGAGTTGTGTCACATGGTCACATCTATCGTTAGCTTAACCGAAAAAGGCATTACAACCGCGAAAAAAGGGATTGAGAAGGTGATAGAGGAATCAAGTGAAGCACCGCTAAAAGAATTTGTAACATTCAAGGAAACTTTTGACAAAGGTAAGAGCAAATGGGGTAAGCTGAAAAAAGGAATTAAGAAGCTTGGATCAGCTAAGAGTTCGGGCAATTATCTTACCGCAATATTTGAGGGTAAGAAAATAAGTGCATTACCGCTCATAGAAAGCATAAGGGTTGATTTGGTAAGCATAGATATCTATAACGATAGGGATGGTGACACGGACTTGTATCTCACGACAATCAAGAACGCTGGGGACATCTACACTTATAGCTTTGTAGGAGTCATAGGTGAGGGAATCTCACCAACGAACATCGGTGGGGATGTAGTAGAATCGAATACATTCTCTTTGGCAGAGGTTATGAGGATACCCGATGGTGATAGTAATAAAGACATTCACTCTGGCTCCACATGGTTGATTGAAAAGACGATATTTGAGGGACAGAAGACGACATCGAGTGGAGTTGTGGCAGGAGTATATGTGGAAACAATTGTTTTCGATGAAGATACATTTGAGGACGATGAGATAGGTACGACATCTATCTTCCTACGGTTCTCTACGATACTTGAAAAGTGCTCTGATTCCGGAGATGTATGTGAATTTGAGGTAAGTTATCCACTCCAAAACAGATGTTACATGGACAAGAACTCGGATGATGAGTATGCGGTTTGTAGCGAATACGGTAGCATAACCTATCGGTTTGTAGTTGAGTTTGTTTAACTCCTTACTTTTTTAATTTTTCTGAAGATTTTTGGCATAAAGTATATATTCTGTTGAAAAAATCACAGAAATATGCGGATTCTTGCTATAAAAAATTCAGAAAAAGAGGGTTTGGAGTACATCGAAGAGATCCTCCAGAAGTGGGATGTGGATTACGATTATTTTCTTGCTGAAAAGGACATTAATGATCTTGATTCAAAGTCACTTTCGGAGTTACTTCAAGATTACACTCATGTAATAATTCTCGGAGGACCACAAGGTGTTTATGAATCTGAGAAATACCCTTACCTGAGAAAGGAAGAAGAGCTGATAAGAATTGCCGATAAGGAGGGTGTGCCTGTTCTTGGAATCTGCTTAGGTTCACAACTGATCTCTTCAGCATTTGGTGGAAGAGTGTATCCATTTGTAAAGGAGATAGGATGGTACAAGGTAATAAATGAGGGATTGACAGAGTTTCCAAAGGAGATGATGGTTTTTCAGTGGCATGGAGATACATTCGACTTACCAGAATCCGCAAAACTAGTTTTTTCTGGAGAGAAGGTAAAGAATCAAGGATTTATTTTAAGGAAGAACATTGGGGTTCAGTTTCATCTTGAGGTCACCAGGGATACCGTGGAGAAGTGGCTAAGCTCTGAGAAAATGGATGATGGTGAGAAAGAAAGCATAATTAATGCAACTGAGCGATATATTTCGGATTTGAACAGGAATACTGAAAAGTTGATGAACCTGTTCATCAACAAGTTTTTGTGAGGTGAATAGGGCTTGGGATGGAAAGTAGAGGAGTTAGATTGCAACTCATCGCAAAACAGGGTCAACTTCATAAATTATATTTCATCTATTGAAACCCTCCCTTACGCAATCCTCCATCCCTGCTATTTTTGCATTAACACCTCTAAGCTTTGGAAGATAAACAAATGCTTTTCCAGAATTGATCATTATACAATCGAACTTCTCCGTCGCAGGGGACACCACCATGCATGTATCGCCGAAAACCTTGATACCCCTGCTCTCAAGAGCATTGATCAGGTCCCCCCTCTTTTTCATAGTCTCTCTGGAGGTAAATACCCAGAATTCTTTCTTTGCTCTTTTGTCTCTTGTGAGTTCGTATAACTTTTCAAGCTCCCATTCAGATAGGTGGGGACATCCCAAGGCAATTAGATCCGGTTCGCAAGTCTTACTCAATTCCTGATCAAATTCGTGTTTCAATCCATCTATTTCGATTTTTTCAAGGCTTCTTACATCGAACTTGCTCCATTCTGGAGTTTGTCCTTCCACATGGAACAAGGCGGTGTTTCCCTTGGCTGAAAGTGTTGCACCGAGAACTTTTAACTGCCACTCGCTCAGAGTGTTGGGGAACCTAAAGTAAGGCACCTCGTTAGCAACTCTCTCTCCAACAACGAGTCCGAGGATTGAGGCGAGAAGCTCACTTCTTATCTTCTCTTTGACATTCACGATTACCGTGGGCTCTCTGTTCTCATCCACATGCAAGCCGTAGTTTGGAGTTTTTCCTATTATGCCTGATGCTAAGGCACTTATTCCGCTTTCTCTATTTGTTCTTGCGCCGATCAGAGAGTTTGCATAAACAACTGCATTCGATTCTGCCCATGCGAGATGATCACCGAACGAAGGCTTCTCAATGTAGTATGGTGTACATGTGAGGGTCGATTCAGCACCCATACTAATTAGTGCATTTATGATCCTCATCTGTTTTCTGTAAAAGTCCTTATCTATGTCCATCTCCCTCCATCTACGGATATCCATGCCCGCGGGATTAATCATTGCTTTAACAACAAATTTCGCGTTTAAGCCCTCAATCCACTCGAGCCCCGCATCACCTATGTTCTGGTAGGAGATTCCGGAAATCTGAACGGATTTGACATTAATTAGCCTATCTGCATTAAATATCTCTCCGATAGCTACGAGAATCTCCATGCATTTTCTTATTGTGGGATTATCTGCGTGGAGCAGTCTTTCTTCATCCTTAGTGAGATACATTCAATCACCTTAGAGTAGTGAGATTGTTCATTGTGGTTGGAGATACTTTTGTGCTCACAGCATTTAGATAACCTTCTCAAATTCGTCTTTTCTTTGGAGGTATTTTGTCGCATCCATTCCCCATTTCGTTGTGGTGGAGTCTTCGTTGGCTGAGGGGTCTAAGCTACTTCCCCTCGCTCCTTTGATGGTTATAAAATCTTTATCCGCTTGAAATCTTGTTGCTATGGCGAATTCGATATCCTCGTAGTTGTATATGTCTATGTCTTCATCCACCACGATAACTCCTTTCAGGCTCGGATGGGCTGAGAGTGTTGCAAGAATGGCATTCTTTCCGTCTCCCTCGGTGTTCTTCTCTATTTGAACGATGGCATGGAAGTAATGTTTGCTTCCCGGAGTTAAGACAACATTTCTCACCCTGCAAACTCCGGAAACGGATCTGTATATCACTGGCTCGTACGGGACTCCCATTAGAATCTGATGTTCGTAACCACCAGGTATTATGGAGTAAAAGATAGCGTCCTCCCTTGCATATATCCTTTTTATCTCTACTACTGGCTCCATTCTGATTTTGTCGTATGTAGAGGTTATGTCTACGAAAGGACCCTCCTCAACTTTTTTATCGGTTATCTTTGCAGAAATAACGATTTCAGCCATTGGGGTTAGCATACCGTCTATCCTGTATAAATCAAGCCCCTTCATTAGTTCCGCAGAGTATCCGAACTCTTTTCCTTCGGGAACCCTTGTACTCGCGGAAAACAAAAACAGAGGGTGGCAACCTATGGAAATCAGTATGTTGAGATCCTCACCCCTTTCTATTGCGTCTCTCCACAGCAGGTATGTGTGTCTTGGTGGTACGAGTCTAACCGCCATTCTTTTATCATCTACAGCCATCAACCTGTGGATGCATGCGTTGTAGGTTGATGGATCATCCTCATCTCTGCAAGCTATCACGACCCCTGCGGTGATGTATCTTCCGCCATCCCTCGGGTAGTACTTCGGTATCGGCAGATCGTGAAGGGTCCAGTTAGTCTTGCTCAGAGGATTCTCTTCATTTATGCGTATTTCTCCATTGTAGGACACTTTTGAGAGGTATTTGGCGAGATCTTCTTTACATACTCCGAGAAAATTACATAAATACTCTCTTTTGGCAACAAAATTTCCTGCAAATCTCTTTCCATCTACATTCACGAGAAAGGGTATGGATTGCAAGCCTTCTTCCTTGATGAATTCCATGACCTTGTTGTAGGGCACATTCTTATCGAACTCTCTAAGCTCTATTTGATTCATTGCATCTCTCAGATCCATAGGTCACACTTAATTTGATAATATTTCAATTTTCTGGAAGTTTCTGGAAAAGATTATTTACTCATACTCAATTTTGGGAGATGATGAAGTATCTTCTGCTTATCCCGGATGGAATGGCAGATCATGAAGTGAAGGCTCTCGGTGGTAAAACACCACTTGAGGTTGCTGATAAGCCAAACATGGATTACCTTACCAGATACGGAATGACAGGTATAACCAAGACCATTCCGGAAGGATTCGAACCCGGAAGCGACATAGCAAACCTGACAATCCTCGGAGTTGATGTGAATAAATACTATACTGGTAGAGGACCGATTGAAGCCCTTGCGAGAAATTTAAGGGCTGAATTGGTCTTTAGGTGCAATCTCGTCTATGTTAGGGATGGGATAATGGTTGACTACAGTGGTAGAAGGGTAGATGATTTTGAAGCTAAGAGGATAATTTCACATCTGAATGAGGCTAAGAAATATGATTTCATCGAATTTTACAGTGGTAGAAGCTACAGAAACCTTCTTTTGATAAATAGGGTGTTTGAAGGGATAAATGATGTGAAAACCACTCCACCTCACGACATTCAGGGCAGAAGAATTGAGGAACATCTACCGAGGGGTGGTGAAATAGCTAATCTACTGAACGATCTGATGGAATGGTCAAAATCCGTGTTGCAGGAAGTAACACAGAAACCGAACATGATCTGGTTGTGGGGTGGAGGAAAAATGCCGAAATTCCCTAAGTTTAAGGAAAGAACTGGAAGAAAAGGAGCAATAATTTCCGAGGTCGATCTTCTACAGGGTATCGGAAAGGGTCTTGGAATGAGGGTTGTTGAGGTAGAGGGAATCACGGGCTACATCGACACTAACTACAAAGGATTATGTAGGGCGGTCTTAAGGGAGCTAAAGCAATCCGATTTCGTCGTTCTGCACACTGAAGGAATAGATGAGGTAGGTCATGAAGGGGACGCCGAGAAAAAAGTTGAAGCAATTAACATTTACGATGAGAAGGTTGTTGGATATCTTCTTGACAGACTTGACCTTGAGGAGATAAAGATAATGTTACTGCCAGATCATCCGACTCCCGTTGATTTGAAGACTCATACCGCGGAGATTGTTCCGTTTTTGATACACGGTGGAAAAAGAGATGATGTAAAGAGGTTCGATGAAAAATCGTGCTTGAAAGGAGGGTTTGGATTTGTTGACGGCCTAAGGTTGCTCGACCTATTCATGTACTACCGTGGTCTGTAGGGTGTTGGAGTTTTATCACTTTTGTGATGCCTCTATCTTTCACGACATATCTATACGATATATCTATAACTCTTATAATCTCTTTGTACCGATACATTCAACCCACTCATTTTATGAATTAGGTTAAATTTATATAGGTGTAAGGATAACTGATAACACTCCGAAGAAGGTGGTAGTTTTGAACAACGGAGTAATTCATGAGATAGATTCAAAAAATTGGAATGAATTCATAAGCAGAGGTGTTGTGTTGGTTGATTTCTATGCGGAGTGGTGTCCACCCTGTTTAAAGGTTGAACAGGTACTTAAGAAACTCGCCCATGAGTATGAGAATAAGGTAAAGATCTGCAGGTTCAATGTTGAGAGTGACTCCGAGATTCCAAGGAAGTTTTATGTACAACTACTTCCTACGCTATTTATTTTCAAAGATGGTGAGCTAATAAGCGGAATTGAGGGAAGTGCAGACGTCAGCTCAATTAAGAGGTTGATAGAGTCTGTAATAAAGTAATTTACCGATGCTGAAGTTTTAAGAAAACATTTTTTCTTTCAACAGCTTTTCTTTTGATCTCTTCTATTCTTTGACCGCTTGCCAGAATTGAGGTGATTGGATCATCTTTTTCATAAATAACACCCTTCTTAGGTATGTCTGCAAAAAAAGGGTTTCCCACGACTTCGCTTGTAATTTCAATTCTTTTTTTTGCGAAGAGGATGAATCTTCCTGCGATCCTCTTTATTTTCGGCCTTTCAATTTTTTTTCCGGTTGTTGTATCGATATGGAGTTTGAAAAGGTTGACATCCGTGCTCCATTCTATTGAATCGAGAGAACCCTGAAATCTTGGGTTGATTTCGAGAATGTATGGTTTTCCTTCCTTATCTACCACAAAATCCACTCCAACGGAGCCACCAAGATCGAACAACTCACAAACCTCAACGGAGATTCTTTCAAGCTCTCTTATGATTTCAGGTGGAGAGTTGAGAGGAGTTATGTTCCCAGTGTACCTGAATCCGGATGAGTTCATCTCCCTCCATCCTGCAATTATGAGGTTTGGAGCGATTGGCACGATTCTCTCTCCGACCATGAGTGAAATGGAGCATGGATCCCCATCAATAAATCTCTGGATCAGAAAGTTTTCTATAGGAACATCACCGGATTTACACCTTGTTATATCTTCTCCTCCACCACCTTTTACAGGTTTTATTATGCAGTCCTCGTTCAGACCATCCGAACTTGGATCAAAAATCTCGGGGTAAGGAAGCCCGTTTTTCTCCAGTACTCGGTAGAATTTCTCTTTGTTAACAACCTTCTCCAGTTTACTTGGATCACTACCGAGCACTTCCGATTTTATCTTTAAATCCTCCAATCCGGATGTTAGAATTACGGGGCAGGAGTAGGTCTCTGCAATCTCATCGATTTTTTTCGATATCCACCTCTCATTTTCCTCTTCAATCTCAAAAACTCTTTCCGAGTAAAGCTGAAGGTCTGCATCCACAAACTTTGTTACCGCGTATACCTTGTAACCAGACTTGAATGCAGACTCTACCACATTTCTAACATTATTTCCTGCGATAACTATTCGATCGCTCATTTTTCCCCGATTCTTTTATGATCTGTCTTATTATGTCTTCGTCATCACTTCTGTATATCTCCTTTACACTGCCCTCTTTGAGTATGTTCTCACCCACACCTCTAACGATAACCACGGGTATCCCATCATCTCCCTCACCCATGATTAGGTTTGCCATTCCGGAGATCTCATCAGCAACACATTCCATCGTTACTTCAAGGGTGTTTCCAAACAAATCTTTTTCACCAACCCAGTCTCTTATCGCTGAAACTCCACTCAAACCTATGGAAACGCCAATTACACCTTTTCTGAAGCATCTTCCATTTGTATCGGTTATTATAACCCCTATCCTTTTTCCAGTGATACTCTCTATTCGTTTTCTTATCCTTTCTGCACTCTTTTCAGGGTCTTTTGGGGGTAAGATCACCCATCCAGCATCGATGTTGCTTCCATCCACTCCCGCATTAACGCAAATATTTCCGAATTTTGCTTTAACGAGTAAAAAAGGATACTCAATTAGGATCTCCTCAGACTCATCCAAAACCACCTGAACGAATTCGGCGGGTTTTCCAACCTTCTTTGAGATCTCTATGGCTTTTTTTGAGGGTTTGACATCATCAAGCCTTTTTGTCCTTCCTTCCGCCTTCGATACTATGGTTGAGCAAATCACAACTATATCATTCTCTTTAATATCTATTCTGTTCGTGATGATCTCTCCTATATCATCTCCATAATTAATTAGTGGGATGTTGGAAACGGGTATGAACTCTACCTTCTTCATCCACCGATCCCTTTTAATCTTTCTTCAGGACTTTGCTCAAAAAGCTGAATATGTAATTCAGCAGTTCATCTTTCTCAGGGGCTATCTGTCCTGCACCCTGAGCAAGATTTGCTTTGCCACCTCCACCGCCTTTTATGTGTCTTCCGATCTCCTTTATGAGATCTCTTGCATCCACACCTTCCACTCCGCTGAATGTTATAATTCTGACTCTGTCCTTTTTAGTTACTAGACATCCGACCGCACCTTTATCTGCGAGAGCGAAACCGAGCTTCTCGAGCTCCTTGTGATCTGTGTTGCTGTATATTTCCGCAACCACGGGTATGGAGTTGTAATTCTCGGAGTTCTGGATGAGGATTTCCGCCTTCAATGATGATATCTCGGAAAGCAACCTTTCGATCTCTTTCCTCTGATCTTTCCATTCTTCGAAGAATCTCTGAACCGTTTTTGGAAGCATTGAGGGCTCAACTCTGAGAATCCTTCCCGCTTCTTTGAGGTATTCCTCCTCCTTAGTCATGTACTCCAAGGCTGACTCTCCAGCTGTGTATTCCAGTCTTACAACACCATCCTGTATGGATTCGGTTCTAACTATCTTTATCACTCCTATTTCTCCGGTGTAATCGCAGTGAGTCCCTCCACAAGCCTGAACATCGTCTCCCACTCTCACAATTCTGATCTCCTTTCCCGGTGGAACTCCACCTTGGTACAAAGTAAAGCCGTACTTCCTCTCAGCTTCTACTCTATCCATAAACTCCCATTTTACGGGCTTGTTTGCCATTACCTCTCTGTTAGCGAGTCTCTCTATCTCCGCTATCTCTTTATCGTCTGGTCTTCTATAGTGTGTGATATCCAATCTTGCCTTATCCCACTCTTTTTTAGCTCCAGCCTGCCATACATGTTCTCCAAGAACTTTTTTGGCGGAATACAGTATAAGGTGAGTTGCGGAATGGTGTCTCATGTGTCTGAATCTCCTATCTGCGTCGATGTAGCCTTTGATCTTCGTCCCCTTCCTTATACCATCAGTTTTATCCACTTTATGCAGTACTATTCCGTTGGACTCAATAACATCTACAACCCTAATTCTGTGCCCTCCCGTCTCGATATATCCTGTATCGTTGTCTTGTCCACCACTCTCGGGATAGAACGCAGTTTTATCGAGTATGAGAAAGTCCCCTTCTATTCCTATAACCTCGGCGGAGAACTCAAGAAGTTTTGAGTTGTAGTAGAGTTTCTCGGTCTCAGGGTATCCATCAACCACAATTTCGCCCTCTTTCTTCTTTTCACTTCCTGAATGTCTGCTTGCCAGTTCTGCATAGAATTCCTCCGGCATTTCTACTTCAACGCCCTTTTCCTCAGCGATTTTTACAACGACCTCTGCGGGAATGCCGTGCGAATCATAAAATTCGATGAGGTCATCTTTTTCAACCTTCCTCTTTTTGGTGATTGTTCTTTCAACGAGAGAAATACCTCTCTTCAGTGTGTTTTGATATCTGCTCTCTTCAAGCTCGAGAACCTCCTGAATTGTTTCGAGAGGGATCGTGAAGTGGAAGTCCTTCAGAATTTTCCTGTGTAGGGAGACTATGTCGAACAGCGTCAGCTCGAATTCAAGTTCTTCCGCGAGCCTCAAACTCCTCCTAATCATTAATCTGCCCAAATATCCCGCTCCTGCATTGGATGGTACGAGTCCATCACCGAGCATGAATAAAATCGCTCTTGTATGATCCGCAAGAGCGTAAACTTTTTCGAGAGGACTTACAATTTTCTCAAGTCTTTCGACGCTTATGCCGATCTTCTTCGCAACACTTTTCCTAAGCTCTTGGAGGGCACTCCCTCTCAGTGATCCCATAACACCCGCTATCTTTGAGCTCTCTCCGATTATCCTCGAGACATCATCATCGTCTGTAAAATGCTTCACACTGCTGTTTCCGACTATCAGCTCAAGAACATCCGGAAATATAGCATCGTAAACTGTTGGTGTACCTTTGCTCGCCCAAGTGAATCTTTCAAGTCCGTAACCGGTGTCTACAATGTAGTTCGGCATCTTTCTGTATCTTTCTCCTTTTATTTCGATATTTCCTTCTGGGTGTAGCTCGAGATTCATAAAAACAAGTGTTGCAACCTCTAATCCACCAACTATTCCCTCAAGGCAGGGTCCCGCGTTCCCTCCTCCTGCCCACGGCTCCTCTTTGTAAACTATGTCCTCTTTTCTAACACCTAACTCACCTAAAAGTTCTGTGCAGTATTCTACGGTCTCACTCTTCCAGTAAATTTCTCTTTCCTGATTGTTGAAGGCGTGATGAGCCATCATTTCGAAGAGAGTTAGGTGCCTTCCTGTCCTCCCAACTGAGTCGAGATCATCCATTCGTATGCATGGTTGAGAGATTGTGAGAGGGTTTGCGGGAGGGGGAACAACACCTGATGTTACGAATGGCTGAAAGTCGGCGATTGATGCAATTGTGAGGTATATATCATCTCTCCATCTCGCTATAACCGGGTACCTTTCAATCCTCTCATGCTCTCTTTTTTCAAAAAAGCTTAGATAGTACTCCCTCATCTCGTTAAGCTCGAACTTTTTCTTAAATGCCGGGTTTCCGATGAATGTGTATGAGCCACAGGGGGGGTCTCCGCAGATCTCTCTGCTTTCATCTGCAGTCCAGAAGTATTTGCCACACGATGGGCACTTCTTTCTGACATAACCATTATCTGGGAGGAACCTTATATCCAAATACTCACTGTCCAAACTCATTGAGTTTCAAGATACCAGAAAACATATAATATTTTTTCTCAACAGTTCTCAACAGTTCGGTTACACATCTTATATCTCGATACATTAATACAATTTATTAATACAATTTATTGAATAATTTGATCGAACTCAACAAAATCGGGAGAGAGTTCATCCTCCTGTCCCGCTTCATCGAGAACTTTCTCGTCTATGTAGATGGGGCAAGCCATCCTAACAGCCATGGCTATGCTATCGCTCGGTCTCGCATCAAGCTCAATTTCATGATCGTTCTGCTTTAGAATTATTCTTGCATAGAATGTGTTGTCAACGAGGTCGTCAATAACGATTCTGTTTACGGTGGTCTTCAGTTTTTTCAAAATTTCTGCCATAAGGTCGTGGGTCATCGGTCTGGACATTATCTTGTTTTTAAGAGCGGAATGGATAGCCATAGCTTCCGATATGCCTATGTAGATTGGTAGGTATCTTCCGTCTTCCGCTCTAAGCACCACAACGGGAGATAGGCCCATTACACTCGGTGCTGCAAACACACCAAACACTTCTGCTACCAGTTCCATTATTTAAAATAGGGTGTGACACATATTAATATTTTTTGTAATAGTAGGTTATGAAATCCTCTTTGTTAGTTTTTATCGAAAAAATTGATAATTTTATTTGAAAGAAGGTATGATCTCCTCTCCGTAAATTCGAAGGGTCTCCTTTGGATCTGGGCCTATGTTTATGAGAACGAAGTGCTTGACACCTGCTTTTGCAAACTCCTCGATTTTGGAAATACATTCCTCCTTTGTTCCCATAATTGCAAAATCCTTTGTAACTTCCATCGGTATTTTCGGAATGAATTCGAGAATCTTGTTCTCGGATGGAGTGCCGGGAATCAGCTCTTTAAAGTAGAACTCATCTCCTATTTCCTTGATGTCTATGTCGTATCCAGCCATTTTAAGCTTTTTAAGGGATCCGAGTATCATCACCGCAGGAAACATCTTGACGAACCCTAAGTCCTTTTCATCGCTTGAAATTGCGGTGTATATTTGAAGAGCGGTGTCTATCTCTTTAAGATCTCTTCCAGATTTCTCCGCTCCGTTTTTAACATCTTTCAGGTTGTTTTTGTATGTTTCCGGGCTCTCGCATATCGGTAACCACCCTTCTGCAAGCATCCCTGTGATCTCCCTCGTTTTCCTCCCGTTGGCACCTATGTAGAATGGTATCTCCCTTTTGGGCTTTATCTGGAGGAATGCATTGTTTAGTTCGTAGAATTCTCCACTGTGGTTGACTCTTTCTTCCTTCCACAACATTCTGCATACTTTGATGAACTCAACCATCTTCTTTACAGGTTTATTTTTCCAATCGATTCCGAAGGGATCGAGATTCATCGATTCTCCTGCCCCTATGCCAACACTCACCCCGCTCCGAGAGAGGTGATCTATTGTCGCAATCATCTGAGCAAAAACCGCCGGATGTCTTCTGTGAGGGCATGTAACACCACTACCAAGCCTTAATTTGGTTTTAACAGCCAAAGCTGAGATCAAGCTCCACACATCTGGACAGTATCCGGTAGGGTACATCAACAGATGGTCTGGAAGCCATACTGAATCTATCGGATATTTTTCAAACCTCTCTACAAGCTTAAACACTCTTTCAATCGGTTCTGGGGCTGGATAAGGTAAAAGCATACTGAATTTTAGCTCCACACTACCACCCTTTAAGATTTTTGAAATTGAATATTTAAAATTTTGGAAAAATTGGTAGAAAAGCTCAGATAGTTTCTTATAGTTTTATAAACTAAATTAAGAACATGGCATCCAGCTATATGTACAAAAATGTTGAAATCGTCTTCTTGAAGCATGCAGGATTTAAAATAAAGGGGAACAAGATTGTTTACATCGATCCCTATGATCTCCCGGATGCAAACCTTGAAAAAGCGGATTACATCCTCGTTACCCACGAACATTTTGATCATAAGGATATAAAATCGATAAGAAAGCTCTCGGATGAACATACCATGGTTGTTGTACCTACAGGATGTATTGTTGAGGGATACAGGACATGTGAGCTTGAAATAGGAGTCCGGGAAAGTTTTGAGGGCATCAGTGTAGAAACAGTACCCGCCTATAACATAGATAAGCCATTTCACCCCAAAGGTAGTGGAGCAGGTTACATACTCGAAATTGATGGAGTCAGGATTTACCATGCGGGTGATACAGACTTCATACCAGAAATGAAGGAAATTAAAGTAGATGTAGCGTTAATTCCGGTTGGTGGAAAGTATACAATGGATTTAGAGCAAGCTAAACGGGCTTTGGAGGAGATAGATGCTGAGAAAGTCATTCCCATGCATTACGGAACCCTTCCGGAAACTCAGGCGGATGTGAGCAAACTGAAATCAGAGAAGGTAGTCATCCTTGAACCAATGTTTTGATTCTTGGTGTTTTGAGGGATTGTGGAAGAAATTAACTCAGTATCTCCAAAATCCCTCCTACTCAACTACATCTGGTTCAATTACTTTTTTTATGTATTCGTTAAAACTCTCTTCGCAAGGTTTGGAAATGGTTCTTGATTTCAAGGTTTTTCCGTATCTTTCCCATATGGTCTCGAGTTCTTCGATCTCTTTTTTACTTCCAAAAGCGACATAGGTGGGACCGTTTCCCGATAAGCCCGCACTCAGACCAAGCTCCCTAGCATCCATTACGGGCTTGGGAGAGTAGCCAATTTTCTCGCAGTAATATATTGTGTTGTAGTACATGGCGTTCATGTAGTTCTCACTTAGAGCGAACTCGAACGCTTTTTCGATTAGCTCCGGGTTTTTTCTCACCCTGCTGACGTTCACTTTTTTCTTGGGGTGATCAGGGATGAGTATCAGCACTTCTTGGTTTATCTCCTTTCTTCTGAGTATTCTCATTTCTTTGTTGTCTGTGATTACTATCCCTCCAAGGAGGGACGCAGAAGCATCATCAAATGCTCCGGTGTAACTTATTCTGCTTTGTAGAGATATCTCCGCATTTAACCTGAGAATTTTTAGTGGGTCCAGCTCCTCATTTTTGTACTTGAACACAGAGAGGAGGATGGAGTTCACAAATGCACTACTGCTACCCAGCCCGCTTTTTCTCGGAATGTTGCTCTCTATTTCCAATTTACCTCTTACCTTGGTAACCCTGAAAATCCTCTTAACGACCTCGGATTTTATTGTCTTGCCTCCGTCTATAACCTTCATCTCCTCTGAAGGTGTGAAAACCACTCTGGTTTTGAGATCAATACCGAAAGCACACCCTTTTCCTGTAGCGATAGCGTTTATTATCGTCCCTGCAGAATATGCGGTACCCTGAAATTCCATGAAGATGAAATGGATTTGGAAGATTATAAAAGGGTTGTTGAAC
>Ga0209426_1000239_pt1 | contig 76050 bp, 74 predicted proteins | sample Deesub1362B_J571_FD_187697 | JGI IMG/M metagenome (GOLD analysis project Ga0209426, IMG submission 187697) | Deep oceanic, basalt-hosted subsurface ecosystem from Juan de Fuca Ridge flank, Pacific Ocean, CORK Borehole 1362B_J2.571 (SPAdes)... ... | reverse complement strand
AGTAAGGTGCATAGAGAAGGACTTAGAGGAATTGCTGAACTTTTATTATACACCGAGGCAGATGTGGGTAAAGTTAAGGACGACTAATGTAGTGGAGAGGGCATTCAGAGAGGTAAGAAGGAGGACGAGACCAATGAGCTGTTTTAACAACATTGAAAGTATAGAGAGGATAGTGTATGCAGTAATAAGCTATTTGAATGAGCATTGGAGTTTACACCCTCTTAAAGAATTTACACAGAAAGATTGACATTACCGCTGAATTGTTGAAAAATGAAAAATGACTTTGTGATATGATAAAATTATATTAAGGTGATAAGTTTACACAAAAGTGGCTCTTTTATGATTTCCTGCCGTTGTAAAAGGGTCATAAAGGGGCTGAAGTAGGAGGCAAGTTTGAATAACATTTACAGGAGCCTTTTTGTATGGCTCTTAATTGGAGCCTTGATGATTATCCTCTTTGACCTGTTAAATGCCCCCAGAAAACAGTATAAAGAGATAACTTTTTCTGAGTTTATTCAGAAATTGGAGTCCTCCCAAGTGGTTGAGGTAACCATAAAGGAGAATGAAGTAACAGGTGTGCTTAAAGAAGGTACTACCTTTAAGACCTATGTGGAGAAGTACCCAGAGTTTATCAAAGAACTGAGAGAAAAAGGTGTAAAAATAGTAGTTAAACCTCCTGCTCAGAGTCCATGGTATGTAAACTTCTTCTTCTCGTGGGGTCCTATAATCTTTTTTGCCCTTTTATGGATATTCTTTATGCGCCAGATGCAGGTTGGAGGAAACAGGGCACTGTCTTTTGGTAAGGCAAGGGTGAGACTGGTCTCGGATAAGTCAAAAAAGGTGACTTTCAAGGATGTAGCTGGTATCGAGGAGGCGAAGACAGAAGTCCAAGAGATAATAGACTTTCTTAAGGACCCTGAGAAGGTGACAAAACTGGGAGGTAAAATCCCCAAAGGAGTACTTCTTGTGGGGCCTCCAGGCACTGGAAAGACCCTTCTTGCAAAGGCAATAGCAGGTGAGGCTGATGTTCCCTTTTTCTCCATTTCTGGTTCTGAGTTTGTGGAGATGTTTGTTGGGGTAGGGGCATCAAGGGTAAGAGACCTCTTTGAGCAGGCGAAAAAGCACGCCCCCTGTATAATCTTTATAGATGAAATAGATGCTGTGGGTAGACACAGAGGGGCAGGCCTCGGAGGAGGACACGATGAAAGGGAGCAGACCCTTAATCAGTTGCTGGTAGAGATGGATGGATTTGAGGGTAAAGAAGGTATAATAGTAATTGCTGCCACTAACAGGCCTGATGTGCTTGATCCTGCGCTTTTGAGGCCAGGCAGGTTTGACCGTCAGATAGTGGTTCCATCACCTGATGTGAAAGGTAGGCTTGAGATCCTTAAGGTGCATACAAAGAACATCCCTATTGCTGATGATGTAGACCTTGAGATTATCGCAAAGTCCACACCGGGATTCTCTGGTGCAGACCTTGCCAACCTCGTGAATGAGGCTGCACTGCTTGCAGCAAGAAAGGCGAAGAGCAAGGTAGAGATGGAGGATTTTGACGAGGCCAAGGACAAGGTCCTGATGGGTGTGGAGAGAAAGAGCATGATAATCAGTGAAGCAGAAAAGAGAAATACTGCCTACCATGAGGCAGGACATACCCTTGTCGCAAAATTGATCCCAGGAACAGACCCTATTCATAAGGTAAGTATAATTCCGAGAGGGCGGGCCCTTGGCATGACACAGCAACTGCCAATGGATGACCGATACACATATTCAAAGGATTATCTGCTGAAGACACTACGAGTACTACTTGGAGGCAGGGCTGCAGAGGAAGTTGCACTGAATCATATGACCACAGGTGCTGGTAATGACCTTGAGAGGGCTACTGAACTTGCAAGGAAGATGGTCTGTGAGTGGGGTATGAGCGAAAAGTTAGGACCTCTCACTTATGGAAAGAGAGAGGAACATATCTTTCTTGGCAAAGAGATTGCCAGGCACAAGGATTTCAGTGAGAAGACTGCTGAGGAGATTGACAAAGAGGTAAGAAGGATCGTTACTGAGGCGTATGAGGATGCCAAGAAACTGCTAAAAGAAAACTTTGATATACTTGAGAATCTTGCCAAAAGATTGCTCGAGAAAGAGACACTCGATGCAACAGAGATTGACAGAATAATTGAGGAGACGAGACAGAAGAGAAACGAACCTGATGAAGCTGTCCTTTCGTGAGTACACCTACGATCTTTCAGAAAAGACTCTCATAATGGGGATACTCAATGTAACCCCTGACTCATTCTCTGATGGTGGCCTCTATCTGGATACCCAGAAGGCTGTTGAGAGGGCTTTGAGAATGGAAGAAGAAGGTGCAGATATCTTAGATATCGGTGGTGAGTCCACACGACCTGGGTCAGAGCCTGTTCCGTTAGAGGAAGAATTACGGAGAGTTATACCTGTAATTGAAGCCCTTTCAGGAAGGCTTTCTATCCCTATCTCTATTGATACCTACAAGGCAGAGGTAGCAAAGAGAGCGATTGAGGCAGGTGCCTCGGTAGTGAATGATATAAGCGGATTGAGATTTGACCCGAAGATGGCAGAGGTGGTGGCTGAGTATGATGTGGGGGTGGTGATAATGCATATAAAAGGAACGCCAAAGGATATGCAGAGAGACCCTCACTATGATGACCTTTTTGGTGAAATTACAGAATATCTTAAAGAAAGTATCAAGCTCGCTAAGGAACAAGGTGTACAAGAGGAGAGAATAGTCGTTGATCCTGGTATAGGTTTTGGAAAAAGACCTGAACATAATCTACAGATTATAAAACATCTTGACAGATTCACTACATTAGGGAGACCAGTGCTTGTAGGTCCCTCAAGAAAATCATTTATCGGCCTGATTCTTGGTGGAGTCCCACCTTCAGAGAGGCTTGAAGGCACGGCATCAGCAGTTGCCATATCAGTGCTGAATGGAGCATCCATTGTGAGAGTCCATGATGTTAAGGCGATGGTTCCGGTTGTGAGGGTTGCAGAGGCTATAAAAAGAGAAACGATAAATTAAATGTTAAATCTGAATGTGATGATATCTCCATCCCTGACCTCATAGCTCTTCCCCTCAAGTCTCAAAAGGCCTCTTTTTCTGGCTTCTGCCATAGAGCCGACAGAGATAAAATCCTCATAGTTTATTACCTCTGCCTTTATAAAGCCCCTCTGCATATCTGTATGGATCTTTCCTGCTGCATTCAGTGCAGAGGTTCCTCTCTTTATTGTCCATGCCCTCACTTCCTGCTGAACCACTGTAAAGAAGGATATGAGGCCGAGGTGTTCATAGCAGAGTCTTATAACCCTGTACATTGCTGGTTCTTTGAGGCCGAGGTCTTCAAGGAATGCCTTTCTGTCCTGCTCAGACAACTGGGCTATCTCCATCTCTATCTTTCCTGAAAGACCGACCACAGGGCAATTGCCTTCTTTCCCCAAAGTCTCAATAAGATTTCTTTCTCTCTCCGTACCTATATCCTCTTCAGAGAGGTTTATTACCAGTACCTCAGGTTTTGTAGTAATAAACTGGAGATGTCTTATTGAAAGTGTCTCTTCTTCGGAGAACTCCACTTCTCTCAGAGGGATTTCTGACTCAAGCGCCTCTTTACATTTAATAAGTACATGTCTTTCTTTTTCATCAGGTTTTTTCCCCTTTTTAGCTGCCTCATCCATTCTTTGAAGCCTCTTATCCACAAGGTCTAAATCTGAAAGGAGAAGCTCCATCCTGACAGTCTCTACATCAGTATAGGGGTCTACCTTGCCAAAGGGATGAACCACTGATTCATCTTCAAAACACCTAACTACATGTAGCACTGCATCCACATCCTTTACCACATCAAGGACCTTTCTGTTTTGTACAGAGTCTCCCTTTGTCAGACCAATATAGTCAACATAATGTACAGTAGCATATATGGTCTTTTTGGGATTAAATATCTGGGAGAGGGTATCCACCCTTTCATCAGGAACCTTTACAATCCCTTCATGGGGATGTCCGTCAGTGGTAGGATAGACAGGGGTAGGTACGTTCTGGCCTGTAAGGGCATTGAAGATGGTGGTTTTACCAGAGTTTGCAAGTCCTATAATTCCTATCTTCATAAAATATTTTACTATAAAATTCGGTTGTAGTTTTTATGTCTTGCTTTGACGGGAAGCTCTTTTAGTACCATCTTAACTATATCTGGCACCCTTGCTTTCAGTTCTGGAGTTAATTCCATTCCATAGGTGCTTATATCCTTCGGTGTTATACCAATAACAACAATTTCTGGTGTCTTCTCTAAAAATTCCACAAGAGTTAGTACTTCCCTAATTCCTATATTATGAAGCAGAGCAGATGCTGTATTGTTGGTCTTCAGTTGTTCTGGCGTGAATCTGTGAATAGTTCCTGCTGGATCAGAAGTAAGCACTGCATCTATTATAATAACCTTTTCTCTGCCCTCTATATAGTATAAAAGTTCAAATCCTCCTGCTCCTATGCTAAGAAGTTCTATACTATCTGGAAGGTTTAGGTTCTCAAGTTCTTTTATTATATACTCTCCTATTCCATCATCTTTGAAGAGTATATTACCAATGCCTACTATCAGTATGGGTTTAATCTGAGACAAGTCTCTCCCAAACGGATAGTCTCGTTTTAACTCCAAACTCTCCCCACATATTTTTTACTCTTTCATCATTGCATATTGCCCGTATAAGGGCGAGGTACTGCTCTTTTGTTAAGCCAATTATTGGTGCATTTGCTATCTCTCTCGCAGAAAAGAGTATTCTTGCTGTGAGTCCTGCCCCGAATGTCTCTTCAAGTTGTTTTTTTACCACCTGATTTAGTGCTTCAGAAGGCCTCATTGGTTAATCCCTCCATATCCTATCCAATAGTTCTCCATCCTTAGAATAAAGCAACACCTCAAGAGGCATCTCACCTATAGCATGGGTTGAACAGGAAAGGCAAGGATCATAACACCTTATAGCCATCTCTAACCTATTCATAATACCCTCTGAAAGTTGTCCGTTGCTGATATATTTTTTTGCCATCTCGCCAACAGAGATGTCAATTGCCTTGTTATTATGGGCTGTAGCTACAATTAGATTTACTTTGAGCACTCTGCCATCTGGGTCTGCCCAGTAATGATGAATAAGTGTACCTCTTGGAGCCTCTATAACTCCTACTCCTTCCCCTTCCTTCCTTTCTACCTTTATTCTATACTCTGGACTAACTATCTCGTCATCTTCAAGTAACTCCTTTGCCCTTTCTACTGCATAAAGCATCTCAATAGTTCTTGCATAGTGATAGTAAAGGTTTTCACTGATTGGTTTGTCTTTCTTTAAGGCTTTAAATTCTTCCAGTTCTGCTGCCGCAAGAGGTGTGGATATCTTGTCTGCCACATTTAGTCTTGCCAGTGGACCAACTCTATAGATACCCTGAGGCCAGCCTTCTTTCTTGTAGAATGGAAACTTCAGGTAAGAATTGTCTTCTACATGTTCTCCGATATACTCAAGATAATCAGAGGGTTCAAACTCATCCACATTCTGTCCATTAGCATCTCTTATCCTGAGGGTACCATCGTACAACTGTAAACTGCCATCATTGACCATCCCCATATACATTGTGGGGAAGTCTCCAAGAGAAGGGAGTTTTTCAGCATATGTTTGAAGGACCCTTTTAGCTGTTTGAACAGCCAGTGTTGCCAGTTCCACTGCAGTAGGTATCTCTTTGAGTAGATGATATCTATCCTCATGTGACAAGGGCCTGCTCATTCCTCCTGGTATTGCTGTGACAGGATGAATAGCACGCCCTCCAACCTTATCAACGATAGTCTGTCCAATTCTTCTCAGATGTATCGCCTTTTTTGCCAGCTCAGGCTCTTTCTCTATTACACCCACAATACTCCTTTTTACAGGCTCTGCATCAGGGCCCACAATGAAATCAGGGGCAGCAAGAAAGAAAAAGTGTAAAGAATGAGAATGTATAAACTGACCCATGTGCATCAGTTCCCTCATTTTCTTTGCTGCAGCAGGAGGCTCCACACCGAGCACTCCTTCACAGGCCTTTACAGAGGCGAGGTGATGGCTTACAGGACATATTCCACAGATACGGGTTGTGATAACAGGCATATCCCATAGCATCCTGCCTTCACAGAATTTCTCAAATCCCCTAAATTCAGTTACGTGAAAATGTGCAGAGGCTACATTTCCATGCTCATCCAGCTGTATTGTGACCTTTCCATGTCCTTCAAGCTTTGTTAATGGTTCTATTACAATCCTTTTACTCATTTTTCTCCTCCTGACGAGGGTGTTCATAAATCGGTTGCAGACATGGATAGATAGACACAGGCAGTGAGTATCTATAACCTACTCCCACCACATCCTCCATAAACATCAATCCACCTGCTGGAAGGATTGTGGCGAGTGCATTGATTATTTTTGCTCCTTGTTCCAGTGCATCAGGTGTTGGTCCCATACATCCTCTGCAGGGAGTATTGGCCTTCACACACCTTGAGCCACATCCCTCCCTTGTAGCAGGTCCCATACAGAGTATTCCCTGCTCAAGGAAGCAGAGCGATTCATCAATTCTATCAAGTTCTATTATAGAATGTACCGAATCAGTGACAAATTCCCTTCTTGGAATAAAAAGCTCTTTATGGGTTCTAACACATTCATGGCAGAGATTCCTTTTCGGCAGTTCAGGCTCTCTACCTTCAACGAGAGCAATAATTGTTTCCTTTATAGAAGATGGAAGAGGAGGACACCCAGACAACTCATAATCGACCTCTATTACTTGAGAAACTGCCTTTACATAAGGCAGCAACTTTGGAAGCTCAGAGGCCTGAGGTATAGACCCGTTGACTGTACTTTCTGATTCAAGGTATGCCCTTTTCAGCACCTCTTCTCTGCTGAAAAGATTCCTTAAGCCTGGTACTCCACCAAGACATGCACATGTCCCAAATGCGAGTATCTTTTTGGCCTTTTCTCTAAAGACTTTTGCAATTTTTTCATTTTCTTCATTATCAATACAGCCATCCAGTATTCCGAGATCCACCTCTGGAATTTCTTTTACATCATTTATAGGGGACCTCAGTATTTCTATGAGATCCAGAACTTCTATTAGTTCTTCATGTAAATCCAGGAATGCTACATGGCAGCCAAAGCATCCCTGAAGATGGCCTGTAGCAACAGTTATCTTCTTCATTATGGGTTTCCTCCTATCTTTTTGAGGTGATCTATAAACTCAACTGCATTCCCAACACAGGAGACCCCATCACACTTCGGCAGACTGAGGACCCTTAGTCGTTCTGGTTCAATTCCCCGACTTCTTAACACTGAACGAAAAAGATTAACTCTTCTATCGAGATCTAAATTGCCTATTATATTCATACAGTGGTCATCCATACACTTACATATCACAACCCCATCAAAACCTTCTCTGAATGCATCAAGGATAATCTGTGTATCTACCCTTCCTCCACATCTGACTCTCAGAGGTAGTACACTTGTGGGATATTCTATCCCTATCTTACCTGCTTCATCCAGTGATGGATAACCACAACCATCACATAAAATGTACAGAACCTTGATTCCTTCAGGAGGGTTGTATGAAGAGAGTATCCTTACAGCAGAAAGTAGAAATCCTGTTGGTGCTGCAATCTGGTCTCTTGCTCCTGTAGGACATGCTGCCACACAATTGCCACAGCCCACACATCTGTGGATATTGGTTGAAGAGAGTTTCTTTACAGGGTCAAGTTCAGCAGCATGGAATATGCAGGTCTTAATACAGGTTCCACAACCTCCACAGACATTTTCATCCACTTCTGAGACAAAAAGCTCATGGTGTATCTCTTTCTGACTTAGAATAGAGTCAATATATACTGAGGCAGCATCAGCCATCATAATAATACTGGAAAGGGGTGGAGAATTCAGCTTAGGAATTAGGGCTATACCTTCGATCACTGTTTCCACTGTTGAAGTATCAGAATCAATATGCTTAAAGTATCCACTGCTGTCTCGTTCAATTCTTAGAAATGGATAGAGTTTAGTTGTATATAAGATATCATCATCTACTGCAACAATTATACCTCCTGCCCTTATAGAATCCCCATTTTCGAGAGATATCCTGAAGTTGCCTGCATAGCCATAAAGGTCATTTACATCACTGAAATGGAAACTTACCATTTCATGACTCTTTATGTATCCCAATGTAGGCATTACCTTTGCTTTCATATCTCTGAGGTCTCTAATATCTTCAGTATGGTCAATAAAATGAATTCTATATCCTCGTCTAAGAAGTTCTGCAGCAGCAAATATTCCACCTACTGTGGTGCCGAATATAGCAACTGACTTTTTTGGTGTAACCTCTATCTCCTTGACTGCCTTGGAGAGTCTTACCTTTTCAACAGCCACATCAATAAGCACTTTTGCCTTTCTGGTCGCTTCCATAGGTGTGCTCCTGTGGGGCAGAGCAACCTGTTCCTTGATGTTTGCAAATCCTATATGATTGAAATTAACCCCGGCTTCTTTTATTGTTCTTATTATAAAATCGCCGTTCTTAATTCTGTTATAAAATAGGGGGGATTCTCCAGCAAGTACCACTCCCTGTAGGTCTTTTGAGATTATCTCTTCTTTGATTGCCTTTATACTGGAATCACTGAGAATGTTGGTGAAGATCTTGACAGAAGGAAGATGAGAATACTGATTAATTATCCACTGGAGGTCTATACTTTTACTTATAACACCCTCTGCTTCTGATATAAAAAGTCCAATATTCATAACTGCCTCCTTTGAGGTCTTTTAAAAAACCCTTCTCAATTATTAGGAATAGAATGTCTCTTTGTCAATGGGTTTAATTGCTCTGGATGAAAAAGACCGCTGATTTGACAAAGAAGGATTTTATATAGTAAAACATTTATTCTGATACCATCGGGAGGGGAGGCAGAAGAGGTTTTTTCGGATATCCAGTGAATATTTTTGTGAAAGGAGGTAGTGTATGGAAGAAGAAAGAGAGATTGAAAAACTTGAGGAGGAACTTAAGGACTACAAAAAGAAGATACCTATTATTACAAAGGGCTGGCTCGAGTGGGATAGAGACCTCATATTTGTTGGCAGAACCCAAAGGGGATATGAGATTGATTATGATGCAAAAATAGAATGGGGTTGTATCCCTACGGAGAGTCTGCTCCTCAGCCTTGCAGGCTGTGTTGGGATTGATATGGTCTCCTTTTTAACCAAGATGAGGTGTGAATTAACTGGGTTCAGAATAGAGATTGAGGGAGAGAGGAATCCTACACCTCCTCAGTACTACAAGGCAATAAAAATGGTACTTCATATAAAGGGCTCTGGTATTACAGAAAAGAAGGTTCAGAGGGCGATATCCCTCTCCCAGGAGAAGTACTGTTCGGTCTATCATTCTCTTAGAAAAGACCTGAAAGTCACTATCGAATATAGAATTAATGAGGACTAAGGAATCCCCTCATTACATTGGTCATAGAAAGCGGCTCAGGAGACGGTTCCTGAAGACAGGTGGTGAGGGCTTTGAGGACTATGAAATCATGGAGTTATTGCTTAGTTTTTGTATCCCCCGTAAGGATACAAAACCCCTTGCCAAGAGAGTACTTTCACAGTTTGGTTCTCTGCCAGGAGTCTTGGATGCCCCTTTTGAGGATTTAAAACAGATTAAAGGTCTGGGAGAGGTTAGTGCGGTACTTATAAAGGTAACGAGGCGCCTTATTGAGCTCTATCTGAAAGAAGAGATTTTCAATAAAGAAAAAAGGCTCTCGTCTCCCAAAGAGGTTGTCAGATACTGCAGGGCTTCCATGGGAGGATTAAAGGATGAGCAATTCAGGGCAATATATCTGAATTCCCAGAATCAGGTTATTCAGGAGGTGATTATACAGGAAGGCACAGTTGACCAGGCAGTGGTATACCCGAGAAAGATTCTTGAGCATGCCCTTAAACTCAAAGCTACTGGAGTGATAATTGTCCATAATCATCCTTCAGGGACTTTACAACCTTCCAGGAGTGACATTGAACTCACAAGGAGGTTAAAGAGCACTGCTGCCGAGCTGGGTATAAGAATACTGGACCATCTGATTGTAACAAGGGTTGGATACTTCAGCTTTGTTGAGAATGCCTTATTATAGGGTGTCCTTTCTTATAAGATCACTCTTTTGATCATTTTCCTCTTTTCAGGCGGTGTTTCTCCGATCTCAAATGCTTCAAGCACAAGCTCTTTCGCCTTCTCAATATATCTGTCATTATTGTAGTGAAGCACAGCAACAATATCTCCCTTCTTCACTTCACTACCAGACTTTCTGTTCAGAATTATACCTGCAGCATGATCAATACTGTCCTGCATACTTTGCCTGCCTGCTCCCAAAAGCATGGATGCGGTTCCTATTTTTTCTGCATCTACTCTCTGAATATAGCCATCACCTTTTGCCTCTATCGGGAGTATATTAGAGGCAACAGGAAGAAGACCAGGGTTTATAACAACCTCTTGTTGCCCTCCCTGAGCCTCTATCATCTCAACAAACTTTTTAAATGCTTCACCTGAATCAATGAGCCCTCGTAGCTTTGCTATCTTCTGTTGTAGAATTCCTTCATCAATGCTTGCGGTTTTAAGAAGAAATGTGCCCATCTCTTCAGATTCCTCTAGCATTTCTTCTGCAATATAGAGCATCCATCCACCCAGATATAAAACCACCTCCTCTAAATCTGGTTCTGCCCTCCCTTTGAGCATGTTTATACATTCTCTTATCTCTAAGGAATTACCCACTGCCTTGCCAAGAGGTTCATCCATGTCAGTCAGTACAGCTATGGTTTTAACACCAAAGGCATTGCCTATCTTGACCATTGTTTCTGCCAGAGCCTCTGCCTCTGCAGCAGTCTTCAGGAATGCTCCTCCCCCGGTTTTTATATCAAGCACAAGACCATTCAGCCCTTCAGAGAGCTTTTTTGACATGATGCTGGAGACAATCAGTCCTGGACTTTCTACTGTGCTTGTAGCATCTCTAAGGGAGTAGAGTCTTTTATCAAGGGGAGCGATACTGTCGGTCTGGGCAGTAATGGCAACACCAACCTCCCATAGTATATTACGGAATTCGGTTATACTTAGACCTGTATTGAATCCAGGAATTGACTCCAGTTTATCTATTGTTCCGCCTGTGTGTCCCAGACCTCTGCCTGCTATCATGGGTACTACTGGACCAGCAGCAGCAACCAGAGGACCAAGAACAATACTCACCTTGTCACCTACTCCACCTGTAGAGTGTTTGCCTATTTTGGGAAACTCCATTTCTGTCAGGTCAAGCCTCTGCCCAGATGAAAGCATCACCTTTGTGAGTGCATAGGTCTCTTCCTCATTTAGTCCTTTCAGGAATGCTGCCATTAAAAAGGCTGCCATCTGATAGTCCTTCATATTGTCCTTCATGTATTGATCCATTAAAAAGGTTATCTCTTCTTCCTTTAAGACCTCTCCATCACGCTTTTTCCTTATAATATCCTTAATCTCCATAATTCACTCCTTAGATTCACTTAAAACTGGGTAAAGAATTATAACAGTTCTGGGATATTATTGAGTAGAGGGTGGAATTTTTAATCGATTTAAGTTGATAGGCTTAAAGAGGGAAGAATGAAATTGAGTAATGCTACAGAAAAGTACTAATCCTAACACCCAGGTGGCACTATATGAGTGATGGGATAGAGAAGGTTATTTAAATCTTATAGCTGCAGAGTTTAAAAAGCCTCGGAAGGATTTAACCTAAGGGGCTAAGTGGTTGAGAGATCAGAGAGGAGTCTCTTTTTAAAGTTATTAAGCAGGTGCTCTCACCCAGGAGGTTCCACAGATCTCTTTATACACACAGGTGGGACAGTTCTGTCTAAGTTCTTGTGTGGGATGGAATGCCTCTCTGGGGTCTGTAATCTCCTGAAGTATCTTCTGAATCACCTCCTCTATCATAGGAAACTCTCTCTCAATCTCCTTAAAGATGTTATATTCTATCTTTCCATCCACCTTTGCCTTACCCAGAAGTAGGTATATCCCTGAAAGATCTGTAGGATGGTGCTTCCTTGCAAGGCTGTAAAGAAGCATATAAAAGGGGATCTGGAGTGAGCTAATATGGTTCCAGCTCTGTCTGTCCTGAGGATCAAGTTTTTTGAAATTGATCTTAAAAGCGCTCTCCTGTGAGGCAGTCTTGTAATCAATTATGAATATCCTCCCATCCCTCAACTCCACTCTGTCAATAACCCCAGAAAGGATAAAGGGGCCGTACCTTGCTGTCAGAGGTATCTCAACATGAAGGGTTTTTATATTTCTGGTTTTTGAAAGAGGGATATAGTACTCTCTTATCAGTTCCTCCATTCTTCTCTGTACCTGTCTTTTTATCAGATACTGTCTTCCTATCAATTCTGTTCCATACTCCTTTATAAAAAACCTCTCTACAAGATCCCTCATATCTTCTACTGAAAGTGTCTTCTCTTGCAGTTCCTTGCCCACGGTTTTTATAAAGTATTCTTTAAGGATTCGATGAATTAGGCTGCCTACCTCTGTCTTGTCTGGCTCTGCAGAGGCTTTGGCAGTTTCTCTTAAGTTAAGAATGTATTTATAGTAAAACCTTATTGGACATCTGAGATATTCATCAAGGGAGGTGGGAGTGAATTTAAATTCAGAAAGCATTAATATAGTCTCTAATGTTTTCTCTACTGGCAAGGGTTTAGGATTCTTGAGAAGCACCTGATACTGGACAGCCTTAATAATATCATCAGCATAAAGACTAAACTTATCCTTCTGTCTTTCCCAAAGGAGTGACTCTATGAAACGGCTTCTTTCTCTTTTTTCATCTGAAACATAAAAGAGGGTTGTCTCATCTGAACTCTTGAGAAGTAGGTCAAAGTAATAAGCACTCAGTCTTTCTCTATCATGATGGGTAGAGAGTCCGAGAAGTTCTCTTGCCTTGTCAGGTATCAATGAATCATAACTTCTTGCCTCAGGCAGTATCCCCTCATTGCAATCAAGGATAAAAACCTTTTTAAAGGATAGATTTCTTGTCTCAAGAAATCCAAGCACCTGAAGACCTCTTAAAGGGGTTCCTTCAAAGGGTACTGTCTGGAGGGATATGTATCTTCTGAAGAATCCTGCATATCCCTCTATATGTGAAAGGACGAGTTTGCTAAACCTTGATTCCCTTATCTCATCAAAAACTCTAAGGAATGCCTCGGCAAATGGTTGAAAATAGGGATGATGTGAGGCGGTACTGTTTTCATAAATATATATGAGCACCTCTGAAAGGCCTTTGACAAAATCTCCTACATTGGTTATGGAAGCAAATCTGCCAATGGTATGGTTATGAATATCTCTAATATGTGTAGAGAATTCTGTAGCCCTGTTCTTGAGAGTCTCGATCTTGAAAGGTAGGGCCTCTATCTCATCAAGTCCTGCAAATGTCTTTGTCCATCTGTTAACAAGGGTGTCCTCTATTGAATGGAATATTATTCTTGTAATTTCTGCAGTCCTTCCTGTCTTCTCAGGAAAGTATATATTCTTGGTGTAAGGATGAAGGACAAATCTCAGATACTCAGGTATATATACCATTCCCTGATGCATATAATTAAGTACATCAAGCAGACAATTAAAGAATCCAAAAAGAGGAGTTCTGCTCAGGGGATAGCCCATGGAGATGTTATACTCTCTTTCGTCCATCTCTCCAAGACAGTAATGGAGCACTGGCATCAATGTCTCAGAAGTAGGTAACACCACAGCCACAGTCTCCTTAATCTCCTTCCTTACTTTTAACTCTTTTATTATCCTGTTCAGTGCAAATACCTGTCCGTGTGTGTCAGGAGTGCTTATAATCTGAACATCAGATAGAGTTTTTCCAGTTCCTCTCTTTTCTTCATATTCAAGAGGGAGCCATTTGAGCATCTCTCTCATTCCCTTTGCATCCTGAAATATAAATATAGCCTGCTCTGTTTCTTTCAGTGCAATGAAGAGCTTCTTTTCTGCTTCTGTTAGGGCGAAAAAGCCTCCAAAGATGATCCGGTTTATATTGTTTCCACTGAATAGCCTATCCAGATAGCTACTTATGTTTTCAGCTACAGTGCTGTAGCGGACTGCTCTTGTTGAAAGTCCTAACTCCTTGAGTTTACTATAAAAGGTGTTATAGAGTTTTGATATTCCTGTTATTCTGTCTGTTGTCTTCCTTGAGATGTTATAGTCCACATAGAGATCCACCTCTCTTACCTTGGCTGGTGGAATCTGTTCAATATAGAGTTCTTCGAGGTCTCTGAAGAGTCTTATACCCAAGCCAATAAAGCTCTCTGGTGGTTCAGAGCCTTTAAAAGTAGTTATCTGAACAGAGTTGCTTAGTCTGTAAAGTACCTCCACTGCATCAAGCACTGCTGCCTTCTTGTAATTAAGGCCGAGAATCTCTTCATAGCACCAGTCTATGAAATCATCCATTGAGAATACTCTGGGAGGTATAAAGGATTTTTTTCTTTTCCTTGCGAGATACTTTCTGAGAAAATGGGCGGGTCTTCTTCCAGGAAAGATGATTATATTTGATGAGTAATCTCCTGAGTTATCAATCAGATGGAGTGTTATCTCTTCAATAAGATCTATGTCTGGAGAGATAAGTATCGTCTTTGACATAGTCTTAGCCTTTAAGCAATGGTATTAAGGTGAGTATTACAAAAGAGAGAAGAACAGTTCCTGCTACAAGCAGTGCCTTCAGCTTTCCCCTGTTACCTCTGTCTATCCATGGAAGTATTATAAGGAGAAGTACAGCAGCAGATGGAATTATTACGGTTCCCACGAAGATAAATGGTCCATGAAAATATCTCACAAGTTGATAAAGCCAGAGGAAATACCATTCAGGTTTTGGCTGATAGGCAGCAGTGAAATCTATCTTCCTGCCGATTTCTACTGGAAAAAGGAGTGCAAGACAGAGCAGTAACTCAATTGTCAGAAAAACAACAAGGATGATCTCAAAAAGGTAATCAGGATAAAACCTTTTCTCATTCTCCATTTTTACACTATATCATTAGTGTGATTTATAATACAAGACCGACATCAATCGCAGATTTGTTTGTTTGCTTGACAAATTTGGCGGATTAAACTTATTATAAATCTCCTTGAAAGATTTATAACAGTGATGGAGAAATACTCCGTGATTTGGCATACCATAAAGTAAAGATTAATTGCCTGGTATACCTTTACAACTCCAGGTTGAATATTAAAGGACTTTATGAAAAAGAGCTCAAAATATCTTTTACTCTCTGGCAATGAGGCTATAGCACTTGGAGCATTTGAGGCTTCTGTAAAGGTCGCTTCTGCATACCCAGGAACTCCTTCCACAGAGATTTTAGAGGCCCTTTCCCAATATGAAGGAGTCTATACCGAATGGGCACCTAATGAGAAAGTGGCTATGGAGGTGGCATTAGGAGCATCTTTTGCTGGTGTCAGGGCTATGGTATCCATGAAACATGTGGGGCTTAATGTGGCCTCTGACCCTCTTTTTACTGCTGCATATACAGGTGTGAGAGGTGGGTTGGTTGTTGTTACTGCTGATGACCCTGAGATGCACAGCTCTCAGAATGCACAGGATAATCGCAATTATTCGATTGCATCAAAAATACCTATGCTTGAGCCTTCAGACTCACATGAGGCAAAGGAATTTACAAAGATAGCCTTCCGATTGAGTGAGAGGTTTGATACACCAGTGCTTTTAAGGACCACCACAAGGGTCTCTCATGTGAGTGGAATAGTCAGAAAGGGCAAAATAGAAGAGAGTAGAGTTGAGCCAGGGATTGTAAAGATTCCGGAGAAGTTTGTGATGCTCCCTGTGAATGCGAGGAAAAGAAGGGTGGAGCTCCACAGAAGGTTGCAGAAACTGAGAAAATATGCTGAGAGATTTCCTGAAAATAGACTCTTCTGGGCTAATCCTGAGATAGGCGTTATCACCTCAGGGGTCTCTTATCTGTATGTGAGGGAGGCTCTGCCAGAGGTATCAGTGCTCAAGCTCGGTATGGTCTATCCGCTTCCGGAGAGACTTATAAAGGATTTTGCCTCTAAAGTAAAGAGGCTCTATGTGGTAGAGGAACTTGACCCATTCTTAGAGCTTCAGATAAAGGCGATGGGAGTGGAGTGTATTGGTAAGGAGGTGATCCCTGAGTATGGGGAATTGAATCCTGAGTTGGTAAGAGCCGCAATCGTTGGAAAGAAAAAGAGGAGAGTTTTCTCCTCAGTGGATATACCCAGAAGACCACCTGTTATGTGTCCTGGCTGTCCCCACAGGGGTCTTTTTTATGTTCTGTCAAAACTGAAGGTCTTTGTCTCAGGTGATATAGGGTGTTATACCCTTGCAGCCTCAAGGCCCCTTAGTGCTATGGATACCTGCGTCTGTATGGGTGCAAGTGTGGGAGGAGCACATGGGATGGAGAAGGCCCTCGGTGAAGACTCTCTTGGAAAGATAGTGGCAGTTATTGGAGACTCTACATTTGTACATTCAGGAATCACAGGGCTTATTGATATTGTCTACAACAAGGGCTTCTCCACAGTGATTATATTAGATAACAGGACTACTGCAATGACAGGACATCAACCGAATCCTGCCAGTGGTATTACAGTAAAGGGTGAGAAGACAGAAGAGATAGACTTAGAGGCGCTCTGCAAGGCTATCGGAGTTAAACATGTCTATACAGTTAATCCCCATGACATTAATACTACCAAGAAGATTATTGAAAAAGAGTTAAAGCGGTCTGCTCCTTCCGTGATAATAACAAAATACCCATGTGTGTTATTACCAGAGGAGAGAAGGAAGAAAAAACCTATATACATGGTGATATCTGAAAAGTGCAAGGGTTGTAGAATCTGTCTTAAGATAGGCTGTCCTGCTATACATTGGACCGCTGGGAAAGGAAAGAGGAAAGGTAAGGCAAGGATTGATGCAATTTTATGTAATGGTTGTGGTGAGTGTGAACTTCTGTGTAAGTTTAATGCAATTGTGATAGAAGAAAATGGTGGTGAAAAGAAGAAAAAGAACTGATTCGTCTGATGAGAAAGGTAATATTCTCTTCTGTGGTGTAGGAGGACAGGGGATACTGCTGGCGAGTGAGGTCGTGGGATATGCCTTGATACAGAATGGCTTTGATGTGAAGAAGTCTGAGGTGCATGGTATGGCACAGCGGGGAGGCTCTGTGGAGGCATTTCTCAGATTCGGCAAAAAAGTGTACTCTCCCTTAATAGAACCAACCACAGTAGACATTCAAGTCTCTTTTGAACTCCTTGAATCACTTAGGTACCTTCCCATGCTGGGAAAACAGAGTAGAATTATAGTTAATACCCAGAAGATTCCTCCTTTGAGTGTGAGTACAGGAATTGAAACATATCCAGATGGTATAATTGAGAGGTTGAAAGGATTTGGGTTAGAGGTATACCCTATTGATGCCTTTCAGATAAGCAAGGAGATAGGAGAAGTTAGGACAGTTAATATGGTACTTGTAGGTGCACTGTCAAATTTTCTGCCAGTTGATGAAGATGCATTCTTAGATGTAATAAAATGGAGAGTGCCTGAGAGGTTCAGAGAGGTAAATCTGGAAGCCTTTAAAAGAGGTAGAGGTCTCATAGACAATATCAAATAAATTAAGGAGGTTAAAAGCCATGATCTGGGATGAAGAATTTGAGACCCTTCCGAGAGAGGCACTTGAGGCAATCCAGACAAAGAGACTCCGTACACTTGTAGAGAGGGTCTATGCATTGGTACCACCATACAGGAAGAAGATGCAGGAGGCTGGAGTAAAACCTGATGATATAAAGTCACTGGATGATCTGAAGAGACTTCCTTTTACTACAAAGGATGATCTAAGGGATAACTATCCTTTTGGTATGTTTACTGTACCGCTGGAGAGGATTGTGCGGATTCATGCCTCTTCAGGAACCACGGGTAAGCCTACTGTTGTGGGTTATACCAAAAGGGATATAGAGACATGGGCAGAGTTAATGGCACGGACACTGTCATGTGCAGGTGTCCACAGTGGTGACGTTGTCCATAATGCCTATGGTTATGGACTCTTTACAGGAGGTCTTGGTTTCCACTATGGAGCAGAGAGAATTGGTGCGACGGTTATACCTATCTCAGGTGGTAATACAAAACGACAGATCATGGTGATGAAGGATTTTGGCTCTACAGTGCTTACCTGTACACCCTCCTATGCATTGAATATAGCCGAAGTGATGCAGGAGATGGGTATATCTCCTTCTGACCTGAAACTGAGAGTGGGAGTCTTTGGAGCAGAGCCTTGGAGTGAGAGGATGAGGGAGGAGATAGAAAAGAAGTTGAATATAGATGCTATTGATATTTATGGATTGAGTGAGATAATAGGTCCTGGTGTTTCTGTGGAGTGTATTGAGAATAAAAAGGGACTGCATATCTTTGAAGATCACTTCATTGCAGAGATAATAGACCCTGATACAGGTGAGGTGTTACCCTATGGTGAAAAGGGTGAGCTTGTATTCACAACCCTCACTAAGGAGGCATTTCCTTTGATAAGATACCGAACAAGAGATATAACAAGACTGATACCTGAACCATGTGTTTGTGGAAGGACCTTCGTGAGAATGGAGAAGATAACAGGCAGGACAGATGATATGTTAATAATAAGGGGTGTCAATGTCTTTCCTTCCCAGATTGAGCATGTATTGATGAGTATAGAGGGGGTTGAGCCTCACTACCAGATTATAGTTGATCGTGAAGGTGCTCTTGATGTGATGGAGGTGCAGGTTGAGGTCTCTGAAAGGTTATTCTCTGATGAGATAAAGGTACTTGAAAGTCTTGCAAAGAAGATTGAGAGAGAATTGAAGGAGGCACTTTCGGTATCCTGCAGGGTTAAGCTGGTGGAGCCTAAGACAATTCAGCGCTCAGAGGGGAAAGCAAAGAGGGTTATAGACAAAAGGAAGCTTTAATAGGAGGAAAGAGATGAAGTTAGAGCAGATATCCATATTTCTTGAAAACAAGTCTGGCAGACTTGCAGAGGTCACCAGAGTGCTTGCTGATGCAGGGGTGAACATAAGGGCACTGTCTCTGGCAGACACTGCTGATTTTGGTATACTCAGGTTAATAGTAAATGATACCGAAAAGGCAAAACAGGTTCTAAAGGAGAATGGTTTTACTGTGGGAAAGACAGAGGTTATAGGAATTGAGGTGCCTGATCGCCCAGGTGGTCTTGCAGGAATACTGGAGGTGCTTGGCAGAGAAGGGATAAATGTAGAATATATGTATGCTTTTGTGCAGAAGAGTGGAGACAGTGCAATTATTATATTCCGTTTTGATGAGCTGGATATGGCGATCAAGGCCCTAACAAAGGCAGGGGTAAGGATTCTGAAAGGAGAAGAGATATATGCCATGTAAAGCTCCTCTGTCAAAGGCCAGGCTTTCGGCAAGGTTGGCTATTTAAAGCCAAAAAACTCTATTAAAGGAGGTCAGTTATGAGGAGAGGTAGTCTGTTTTTGTCCATTGTTCTTTCTCTGTTGATGGTTCTGGGGGTTTTTAACTGGAGTGCACAGGCATCAGAGGATGTTATCAAGATTGGTGCCATTCTCGCTGTAACAGGTCCTGCATCATTTCTTGGTGCACCCGAGGCTAATACTCTGAAGATGCTCACTGATGAGATCAACTCCCAGGGTGGGCTTCACGGGAAAAAGATCAAGCTTATAATCAAGGACTCCGGTGCCAATCCAGAGAAGGCTATATCATTTGCCAAGCAGCTTATAGAGGAGGAGAAGGTTTTTGCAATCATAGGACCCTCAACAAGTGGAGAGACACTGAAGATAAAGAATATCTGCGAGAAAGGAAAAACTATATGTATCTCCTGTGCAGCTGCAGAGAAGATTGTTAATCCTGTGGCAAAGTATGTCTTTAAGACCCCGCAGAAGGACAGCTTTGCTGTGAGAAAAATATACATGCAGATGCAAAAGATGGGCATCAAGAAGATAGGTGTTGTGGTAGGAAATACTGGATTCGGCAAGGCAGGTAAGGCACAGCTTGAAAAGATTGCTCCTGAGTATGGGATAGAGATTGTAATAAGCGAGGTTTATGACAAAAAGGCTACAGACCTTACAGCCCTTGTTACAAAGCTTAAGGCGAAGGGTGTAGAGGCAGTAGTTAACTGGTCAATAGTGCCTGCACAGTCAATTATTGCTAAGAACATGAGACAGATAGGATTAAATGTACCTCTGTTTCAGAGTCATGGTTTTGGAAATATCAAATATGTAAAGGCAGCAGGTGCTGCAGCTGAAGGTATAATATTCCCTGCTGGCAGACTCCTTGTGGCAGAGGAACTCCCTGATGACCATCCACAGAAAGCTGTACTGATGAAATACAAGAGAGACTATGAGTCCAGATTCAAAGAAGAGGCGAGCACCTTTGGTGGCCACGCCTATGATGCCTTCATGATACTTGTAGAGGCCATTAAAAAGGCAGGTCTTGACAAAGAGAAAGTACGTGACGCAATTGAGAATATGAAGGGATTTGTTGGCACAGGTGGTATATTCAACTTCAGTCCAGAAGACCATAATGGACTTGATATCGATTCCTTTGAGATGCTTACAGTGAAAAATGGAAGATTTGTATTATTAGAGCAGTAATTATTCCTATGCATCTGGGCAGGGGAGATTTAATCTTTCCCCTGCCTTTGATAAAACCTTTCGAGTCAGGCACCACCAAATTGATAGTTTATTATTCTTTAACAAGGGGCAGAGATAAATGCCCCTTGTTTTTTGTATAATATTTGATTGCATTATGAATATAGAGCTTTTCTTCCAATATGTTGCTGCAGGAGTGACCTATGGCTTTATCTATGCCATTGTAGCCATAGGCTTTAATATCATCTACAATACCACCGGTATTATAAACTTTGCCCAGGGCGAGTTTGTGATGCTTGGCAGTATGACAGCTATCACGTTGAATGCATTTATGCCCCTTTCCCTTGCTATAGTCCTTTCAGTATTGATAACAATGCTTGTTGGTGCTGTTATGGAGATACTTTTTTTTAGATGGCTTGAATCTCCAAGTGTTTTGAGGATGATAATCATAACAATCGGTCTTTCAATAATCATAAGAGAGATTGCACTTGCAATCTGGGGAGAAAATGTTAGGGCGCTTCCCTATTTTACAGGTAATGAAGTATCCTCTGTATCCTTTGCTGGAGTGCATATTTCTCCTCAGGTTTTATGGGTTGTTGGAATATGTTCTGTCATGGTTGTGGGGTTACAGGTGTTTTTTAAGTACTTTAGATATGGGAGGCAGATGAGGGCATGTGCAGCCAACCGTGAGGTCGCCAGACTTTGTGGTATAAATACAAAGAATATGGTGACCCTGTCTTTTGTTCTGAGTGCTGGAATTGGTGCATTGGCAGGCTGTGTGGTTTCACCTATTACATATAGTCAGTATAACATGGGGGTGCCTCTGGCTATAAAGGGATTTACAGTGGCAATCTTGGGAGGCCTCGGAAACAGTATGGCTGCAGTTGCTGGAGGACTGTTGCTTGGTATTCTGGAGTCTTTTAGTGTATGGGTGATGCCATCTGCATATAAAGATGCTATAGCCATATCTATAATGCTTTTAATCCTATTCTTCAGGCCTGCAGGACTGTTTGGTAGAAAAGAAGAGTTTTCTTTGAAGGAGTTCTGATGCGGAAAGGATATCTTCAGATAGGAATATTATGTTTAGTGCTTGTGTTGATTGATCTGGTGAGTGCATCTTTTGGGAAGACATACTATCTTACACAACTGACAATGTCCCTCTACTACAGTCTTGTTGTACTTGGTCTTGTTCTGCTTATGGGATATGCAGGGCAGATATCTCTTGGACACGCAGGTTTTTTTGCTATTGGAGGATACACTACAGCAGTGTTGTCTACATATAATCTCATGAAATACAAAGATGCAGCTGTTGTTAAGATGTTCTCAAAGGCTGGGCTGCTTAATCTAAGAGAAGACCTCTATGGTGCTGAGATACTCAGTTTTCATCCATGGGTAGGGATAGTGCTATCTCTTGCTATTGCAGCAGCAGTGGCCTATATTATTGGAATACCTGTTCTTAAACTGAAAGGCCATTATCTTGCAATGGCAACTCTTGGTTTTGGGATTATCGTTTATAGAATCGTTCTTGGCACCCCCCTTTTTGGTGAAGCAGATGGAGTATCTGATGTGCCCCCTTTCAACATATTACCTGGATTGAGTATCAGTGGAGAGATGGATGAGAGAAGAATCAATTATTATATAGCCTCGTTCTTTGTGGTAGTGATGGTCTATATTCTGATCAACCTTATAAACTCACGGGTTGGAAGGGCATTGAAGGCTATACACGGTGCTGAGGATGCAGCAGAGTCAGCAGGTGTAGACACCGCAAACTATAAGCTGAAGGTCTTTATCCTGAGTGCCATAGTTGCAGCCCTGGCAGGTGCATTTCTTACTCATTTCAATGGTGGTATAGGACCTTCTGAGGCATCTGTTATGAAGTCAGTTAGATACGTGGCAATAGTTGCTGCAGGAGGCATGGCAAGTGTATGGGGTGGACTCACAATGGCAATGTTGTTGAATTTTCTATCCTTGCGTGGGTATTTTGGTTCTTATGATGATGCGGTCTTTGGTGCTGTTCTGATTGTTATCATGCTCTTTGCTCCAGAAGGTATTTTGAGAATTAATCCCTTGAAGATATTGAGGATGAGCATTAAGAAGAGTTGAGAGGGTCATGGCCCTGTTGACTGTAGAAGGTTTGAATATGTCTTTTGGTGGGCTTAGGGCAGTAAAGGATGTGAGCTTTACTGTTGCTGAAGGCTCTATTAAAGCCCTTATAGGGCCGAATGGTGCAGGTAAAACTACACTTTTCAACCTTATATCAGGTTATCTTAAACCCAAGTCTGGTGTAATAGTGTTTGATGGCCGAGAGATTCAGGGAATGCCTCCACATCAGATAGCCTCTTTTGGAATAGCCAGAACATTTCAACATATAAGACTCTTTCCTGGCATGACAGTTCTTGAGAATGTGATGGTGGGGCTACATACACATACACGTTCAGGCTTTATATCTGGTATGCTGAGGCTTCCTGCTTCTCGCAGAGAAGAGCGATTTATAAGAGAGCAGGCGATGGAAGTGCTTGAGATGATAGGTATTGAAGAACTTGCTAACAAAGAGGCAACAAGCCTTGCATATGGACAACAGAGGATTGTCGAACTTGCAAGGGCCCTTGCCCAGAAGCCTAAGCTGCTTCTTTTAGATGAGCCAGCAGCGGGTCTGAATATAAGAGAGACAGCAGCTATAGGTAGATTCATCGAGCAGATTAGAGACCAGGGGATAACAGTTTTTATAGTTGAGCATGATATGTCCCTTGTTATGGAGATTTCTGATGAGGTGATGGTCCTCAGTTATGGGGAGAAGATCGCAGAAGACAAGCCCCTTGCAATACAGAAGAATGAAGAGGTAATAAAGGTATACCTTGGGGAAGAGGAAGATGTTGAAAATTAGAAACATAGAGGCTGGTTATGGAAGTATCAAGGTTTTAAGAAAGGTCTCTCTCCATGTAAACCCTGGAGAGATAGTTACGATTATAGGTGCAAATGGAGCTGGAAAGACCACACTACTGAGGACAATTTCAGGCCTTCTGAGACCCTGGTCTGGAGAAATAAAATTCAATGGAGAGGATATTACAAGGACACCTACTGAGAGGATTGTAAGGCTTGGCTGTGCATTGGTTCCTGAAGGACGACAGGTCTTCTCCACCATGACAGTAAGGGAGAACCTGATGCTTGGTGCTACGGTCCGTTTTGGTAAAGACAGAAGGGAGGATATTGAGAGAGACATCGAATGGATATACGATCTCTTTCCACGGCTGGCAGAGCGAGAAACGCAGCTTGCTGGCACCCTTTCTGGAGGTGAACAACAGATGCTTGCCATAGGCAGGGCATTAATGGCAAAGCCTGAGCTGCTGCTTCTTGATGAGCCAAGTATGGGGCTTGCGCCTACAATAGTGAAGGAGATATTTAATTATATAGTCAGGTTAAGAGAGGAACTGGGACTTACAGTGCTTCTGGTAGAACAGAATGCAAGAAGCGCTCTTAAGGTATCTGATAGGGCCTATGTGATCGAGACAGGAAGAATAATGCTTGAAGGCCGTTCAGAGGATTTGATGCAGAACAGGGATGTACAGAGGGCCTATCTTGGTAGAGACCTTGATAGAGAGTTTGTATAGGTAGTTTGATCCTGCAACATTCTATTCATCTTGCCACTGGTAAAGCCCTCTAAATCAAGACAGACAAACTGGTAACCTATCTGCAGAAGCCTATTTACTATCTTTGTGCGTAAATTTTCCTCCAGCAATTTTGATATCTCATTTTTGGACACCTCAATCCTTGCTACAGGCCCATGGTGCCGGACCCTACACTCATTAATCCCCAAGCTTCTAAGAAATACCTCAGCCTCTGAGACCATTCTGAGAGCCTCTTTAGTGATAGGTGTACCGTAGGGGATTCGGGATGACAGACAGGCAGAAGAAGGTTTGTTCCATGTAGGCAGTCCCAGTAGCTTCGAGAGTTCTCTAATATCCTCTTTACTCAGGCCTGCTTCTACAAGAGGGCTTCTTATTCCATGTGTCTTTGCTGCCTCTATTCCGGGTCTCCAGTCTTTCAGGTCATCTATGTTACTGCCTTCTATCACCCATCTGTATCCCTCACTGATAGCTATCTCCTTCAGGATGCTGAAGAGGGTATCCTTACAGTGATAGCATCTCATAGGGGTGTTGGAGACAAACTCTTCCCTCTGCATCTCTGTGGTAGAGACAACTCGATGGGGTATACCAATCTCTGAGGCAATTCTTTTTGCATCCTCTAAATCCCATGGAGGTGTGGTATCAGACATACCCGTTACTGCCATTGCCTTGATAGAGGCATCTTTTACAGCCTTCAGTAGCAGGGTGCTGTCAACACCTCCTGAGTATGCCACAATTGTGCTTTCAAGGGATTTAAGGAGTTCTAAGAGTCTTCTGTAACGAAGCATTATCCGAGGACAGTTATATTATAGTGTTCTTGGTGTATATTCGGGTCTTCTTTGACTATAATCTCGAGATTCTTCCTTTTTTCTATCTCTTCAACAACCACCCTCTCCTCATCAGTAAGCAGGTCTGCTACTGAAGAATGTGCTGTTATGATCACCTTGGTGCCTTTTGGAGCACTGAGCCGTTCTATCTTCCTGAATATCTCGAAACATACTGTCCTTGGTGAAAGGACAAAGCCCTTACCTTCACAATAGGGGCAGGAATTACAGAGTGTGTGTCCTAAGCTTTCTCGTACCCTCTTTCTTGTCATCTGTATAAGGCCTAATTCAGAGATATTATAGATAGTGGTTTTTGCTTTGTCCTTTTTCATCGCTTCCTTCAAGGCATTAAAGACCCTCTCTCTGTCGTCTGCACTTTCCATATCAATAAAGTCTATTATTATAATTCCACCAAGATTTCTGAGTCTGATCTGATAGGCAATCTCTTTTACTGCCTCAAGGTTTGTTTTCAGAATTGTATCTTGAAGGTTCTCCTTCCCAACAAATTTGCCTGTATTTACATCAATCACTGTCATTGCCTCGGTCTGATCAATAACTATATAACCTCCAGATTTCAGCCAAACCTTTCTTCCAAGCGCCCTTGATATATCCAGTTCCACTCCATAAGAATCAAAAAGCCCTTCTTGTCCCTCGTAAAGTTCAATCTTGTCTGCAAGCTTGGGGAAATAAGAGTTGACAAACTCCTTGAGTCTTTCAAACTCCTCCTTAGAGTCAATTATAACCCTGTCTACATCAGGGCTCATAAGGTCTCTTACACTTCTGATAACAAGATCAAGGTCACTGTAAAGGAGCGTTGGTGCAGAGACCTTCTCTTTTTTCTGTTGAATATTCTTCCAGAGGAGCATTAGGAACTCAAGATCATTCTTGAGTTCCTCCTCTACAGCTCCTTCTGAAGCAGTTCTCACAATAAGCCCGTATCCCTTTGGTTTCATCCCTTCCACCAGTGTCTTCAGTCTCTGTCTTTCACTCTCTTCAGTTATTCTCCTTGATATTCCTATATGTTCAAGTCCTGGCATTAGAACAAGATATCTTCCAGGTAGGGTTATATAGGATGTGACCCTTGCACCTTTCGAGCCGAGAGGGTCTTTTGAGACCTGAACCAGCACCTCTTGTCCTTCCTGTAGCAGATCCTCTATGGGCATATCTGGTTTTACCCTGCCCACCTGTAAGTTCATAGAATCCTCTTCCTCATCAAGAAAGGGCTCATAAGACTCTATGTCTGTCTTGATGTCGGCTACATAGAGGAAGGCAGCTCTTGAGAGGCCAATATCTACAAATGCAGACTGCATCCCTGGAAGAACCTTGACAACCCTTCCTTTGTATATGTTGCCTACCAGGGAGGCGTCTCTTTTCCTCTCGATATAGAGTTCTACAAGTTGTCCGCCTTCAAGAAGTCCTACTCTTACCTCATCAAAAGTGACATTTATTAAAATTTCATTTGACATCCAGGTTATTCATAGGCACCCCTGGATTCACTCCCATAGAACCTTTCAGGACATGAGCAGTAGCTCCATTGGGTCAACCCATCTTCCTTTGTGATACCCATATAATCCTACCCTTGTTATCTCAAGCTCTTCTGGAGGAAGACCAAAAAGAATCTCTACTATCTCTTTCAGCTTGGCCTTCTTCTCTTTCAGATCCCGGATCCTTAGAATAAATTTTCTTTTATCAATTATATCAAATTTTAAAATAAATTCACTATAAGTGCCACTTCTTGATATATTAAAAAGTTTTATTCCTTTTCCAGTACCTTCTGGAAGGGTGATCTCATATTCATATGTTGTGATAAAGCTTGTGATTGAAGGTACCTTTTTATGTATAAAGGCCATCCTGTTGATTTTTAATCCTTCAGGCATGGTATTGTTTATAGTTTCCTTCATTTTTATAATGTCAAAAGGAGGATAGACCTCAATATCAAAGTACTCTTTCAGAGATTCTATACCTACATTCAGAGCTGGTCCCATTGATATCTTTGGTGAGGGGCTGTAACCTTCTGAGTATACAATCGAGACTCCTGCACGCCTTAGTCCTCTGAGCAGGGTGTTCATAAGTTCAATAGTAGATATATACTTCATGATTCCTCTTTTCTGATGTTCTACCCTCACCTTTATAGGGTTGAATCTGGCATGTTTCGTAATGTGCTCACATCCTATATCCATCGAGAAAACCCCTTTTCTGTCTGAGTACACCAGAGGCCCTTCTCTGTCTTTAATGAACTCACGGCTTTTACAACCCAGACCACAGGCATGACACTTGTCTGTGTTACAGTCTGTGGTTATTTCTGCTGAGAGGGCCCTTTTGTATTCCTCCTTGAGATATTCCTTTTTTATACCAAGATCTATTTTATCCCATGGGAGGTGCTCTTCAGGACTGTATCTCTTTGTTGCCAGTTCCTCGATGCTCATACCAGTCTTCTCCATAGCTTCTATCCAGTGCTGGTAATTAAATTGTTCAGACCATCCATCAAGATAGGCACCCCTTTCAAAGGCTGTTTTTATTAATGTTCCTGCCTCCTCAGGTGCCCTGCTTAAAGCAGCCTCCAAAAGACTCATTCTGAGGTCGTGTATCTTTAAAGTGATTCCCCTCGGCACTTTCTTCTTGAGAATCTGAGTTTTCTCTTTCAGAACCTCGAGAGGCTCCTGTCCATACCACTGAAAGGGTGTGAATGGTTTCGGTACAAAGGGTGAGACACTTACAGTAATATTGACATATCTTTTTATGAACCTCTTTGCAATGTGTAAGGCCTGACGAGCCATTTCTGCAATTGCCAAGAGGTCTTCCTCTGTCTCTGTAGGGAGTCCTATCATAAAGTAGAGTTTTAGATTTAGCCACCCTTCACTGAAGAGTGCCAAAAGTGCTCTTTCGTATTCCTCTGCAAGAAAGTCCTTATTAATTACAGAGCGGAGTCTTTCTGTGCCTGCCTCAGGTGCAATGGTGAAGCCTGATTTTTTCACACTCTTTATCTCCTGAAGAAGCTCCTTTGTGATAGCTCCAACCCTTAAAGAGGGCAGAGAAACCGAGACCTTTCTATCCCCATATCGTCTATTGAATGCCTTAAGAAGAGGCAGTAGTCTGCTGTAGTCTCCAGCATTCAGTGATGTAAAGGATACTTCATCATAGCCTGTGTTTGTAAGTGAAGCTTCAACAAGATTCAGTATCTTCTCAGGAGACCTCTCCCTTAAAGGTCTGTAGAATATACCTGCCTGACAGAATCTACATCCCCGTGTACAACCCCTTGATATTTCTATATTTATTCTGTCGTGTACTATCTGGGCATAGGGAACAGGTGGCTCAGTGGGAAACATAGCCTGATTCAGGTCTCTTATATACCTTCTTTTTACAGTCCCTTCGGTATAGTCAGGCACATAGAACCCCTCTGCCTGAGAGACTGCCCTGAGGAAAGCATCCTTGTCTCTTCCGGACTCTCTGTAGATGTTTAGCAGTTCAATTACTGCCTCTTCGCCATCTCCTATCAGAAATACATCAATAAAATCTTTTAGAGGATAAGGGTTTACAGTACATGGTCCACCTGCTATTATGATCGGGAAGTCTCTCTTCCCCCTTTCTACCTCAATGCCTCCGAGTTTTAGCATTCTGAGCAGGGTGGGATAGGAGAGTTCATACTGGAGTGAGAATCCCACAATATCGAATTCTTTCAATGGTCTTCCGCTCTCTAAGCTACAGAGATGCTCACCAGAGTTCTCGAGATATCCTGCCATATCTATCCATGGAGCAAAGACCCTTTCACAGAGGGCGAAGGGTGTGGAGTTTATGATTTTATAAAGGACCTTCAGCCCAAGATGGGACATACCAATCTCATAGGTGTCAGGGAATGCGAGGGCCACCTTTATTTCTGCCTCTTTCTTTATGGTATTTATCTCATTGTTTATATATCGGGTTGGTTTCTTAAACTGGAGGAGATTCATCTATCCTCCTCAGATAATCTTCAAATAACTGAAGCCCTTTTATATGTTCTTCATCGAGTTCGTATGAGAGGCCCTTCCAGTACTGTATTAGCTCTTCCTTTGTCATTATACCCTGCAGTCTACACTCAGATGCCAGAAGTTCAAGATGAGACATGGCCCATTCTCTTGCGCTGTCCAGTTCATGTCTGAATTCTTCGATACTCTCCTTAACAGAGTGGTTTGCGATCCATAGGGCAAATACAAAAGGGACTCCTGTATTTTTATACCAGAGTTCACCAAGGTCATAGATGTAGAGAGACTCTCTACTGTATTTCTTTGCTGCCCTCAGTGCATCATCCCCTATGAGTAGATAGGCATTAGATGATGATAAGGCATCCTCTATCTTGTCCCTTGATGGTTCCAGGAAGGTGTTAAGAGAGTAAAAGAAAGTTAGAATTATTTTCAAGAGTAACACTGAGCTTTCTGATTGATAGGTGACGAGTATTTTTTCTCTGTTCAGATTCTCTATCGGTTTTTTAGAGAAAAGAAGAATGCTTTTAACAGCGCCCCTTGAACTGATAGAATGTCCAGGTACTATAAGGTATCTGTCCTTTCCACGGATATACTCTATCGAAGAAGAGGGACTTATATCCAACATGCCTATTCTTAGAAGCCTGTTTACCTCTGAAGGTACTCCCTCGATAAATTGGTACCCTTTATTAGAGTAATGCTCAAACCAGTAATAAAAGGGGAATAGATTAAGATAAGGTATTCTTCCAATTCTCAATTCTCCTCCTCAGTATATCTTCAATAAACCTTTTTGCCTCTTCAAGCCCTTTCTCTCTCAATATATTAATGCAATCTGGGCTGCCTATTAACTCAAGTGTCTCTCTTCTCTTCTGAGGGTCTTTTATATTCCTCATCACCTCTTTTCTTGTTTCTTCGATAAATAGAAGGAATTCTTCTATTGTCTCTGGTAAAAAGTTTTCGATTTCCTGTCTCAAGGTCCTTGCCATTGCAGGACTGACTCCAGAGGTAGAGATTGCGATTGTAAGGGACCCCTTTCTGATTACAGAAGGCACAATGAATCTACACAGCCCTGGAGAGTCTACTACATTCACAGGTATTCCCCTCTTTTCTGCCTCATTAAACACCCTGCTGTTTGCCTCCTCATCAGAGGTGGCGGCTATCACAAGAAAGGCTCCTTCAAGGTCACCCTCTCTGTATTCGCGTGCTATATGGGTTATCCTGTTATGGAGCTTTAGAAATCCAAGACCCTCTGTTAGTGAGGGGCTTATAACAGTCACCTCTGCCTGGGCCTGTAGCAGTGAAAGCACCTTTCTTTCAGCCACCTCACCCCCGCCTATCACAATACACTTCTTTCCCTTTAGATTCAAAAATACAGGATAATACCTCATTCTCTAAATCCAGAAAAGGTTATCAGCGTTTCTCTTCCCCAAACTTTAAATTCTTTGCTTGATGGGCAGGCTTTGAGTCAGGGAATTTACTGACAAGCTCTTCTATGTATTTCTTTGCCAGCTCAGTATTGCCAATGTTTTTGTAGGCCATAGCCATAAAATACATCACCTCTGGTAGCTTTCTGTAATCAGGGAAGTTTGTAATGATCTCATTGAATCTCCCCACCGCAGCATTGTAGGCCCCCTTTTTATAATAAAATCTACCTACCAAAAATTCGTACTCTGCTATCAGATTCCTGCACTGTCTGATTCTTAGTTTTGCAATCTCCCTGTATGGATTCCTTGGATAATCCCTAAGAAGCCTCTGGAACTCCTTTAGTGCCTTTCTTGCTCCTGCAGCCCCTTTGTCAGGACCTTCGATCTGCTGGAAGTAGATCATAGCGATCTGATACTGGGCAAAGGGGGCCTGTGGGTGGTCGGGATATATCCTTAAAAAGCGTCTATACTCATGGATAGCGCTATCAAGGTCTTCTTCCTTCATATATGACTCTGCAATTTTGAGTTGTGCAATGGGTGAGTATTTCTGTGTGGTGTCTCTATGCTTTATCTCCAGCAGCAGTTGTCTTGCCTTGTCAAACTCTTCATCCTCTATCAGCTTTGAGGCCTTTTTTAGACCTTCCTCTGGATCAAATACCTCTTTTTTGACCTCTTTCTTCCCGCTGCATGATACAAGCAGCAGGAGTACTCCCAGGACTGCTATAATACTCTTCATAATCTGATATTATACATGATGGGGTATGGGAATTTAAAAGTTGCTTTCAGAAGGAGATGAGGTTAGACTTCTTAAAAGACAGGATAGATGCCCTCAAGAGAGAGCGGCTCCTTAGGGTTGTCAGAGACAGGGAGTCTCCACAGGGTAGAACTATCAAGATTGCAGGTAGAGAACTGATAAACTTTTCCTCTAATGACTATCTTGGTCTGGCCAATCACCCTTCAGTTGTGGCTGCAGCAAAGGATGCCCTTGAAAGATATGGTGCAGGCTCTGGGGCATCAAGGCTTCTTTCAGGAGGGACAGAACTTCATAGAGAGCTTGAAGAGACCCTTGCAGCCTTCAAATCTACAGAGGCTGCTCTGGTATTCAACTCAGGCTATGCAGCCAATACAGGTATGCTTTCAGCTATTGCTGATTCAGATACAACCATTTTCAGTGATGAACTGAACCATGCAAGTATAATTGATGGTTGCCGCCTGAGCAGGGCAGAGACAGTGGTGTATCCCCATAGGGATATGGATACCCTCCATAGGCTTATTAAAAAAAGAAGAAAAAGAGTGCTTATTGTTACTGATACAGTATTCAGCATGGATGGAGATATTGCTCCATTGAAAGATATCTTAGAGATTGCAGAGGAGTATGATGCCCTTGTCTATATAGATGATGCCCATGGCACAGGGGTTCTTGGAGGAGGCAGAGGTGCTCTTCATCACTTTGGGCTGTCTCCAGAACCTTTTCTGCTGCAGATGGGCACACTCTCAAAGGCCCTTGGTAGCATGGGTGCCTTTGTGGCTGGTGAAAGGATTGTGGTGGAATGGGCAATCAATACTGTAAGGTCCTTGATATTCTCAACAGCCCTTCCAGCTCATGTATTAGCAGCCTCTAAGGAGGCGGTGAGGATTGTAATGAATGACACTACACTGGTTAAGAGACTTTGGAACAATAGAGATATCCTTTATACTGAATTAAAACAACTGGGTCTCGATACAGGAATGTCTCAGACCCCCATAATTCCCATTCTGATGAATAGCAATGAAGAGGTCTTGAGACTCTCAGCCTTTCTTTTTGAAAGAGGCATATATGTACCAGCAGTAAGAAGACCTGCGGTGAAACAGCCGAGACTGAGGATAAGTGTCAGTGCTGTGCATACCAGAGAAGACCTTCTTAGACTGGTTGATGTCCTCAAGGAGGCAAAACAGTGCGGACTGTGTTAATAACAGGTGCCACAGGTGGACTGGGAGAGGTGCTTGTGAGAGTATTTGACAGTGCAGGATACAGCACAGTTGTCCATTATCTGAAGAACAGACAGAAGGCAGAGCAACTTACCAAGACACTTAAAAACCCATCCCTCTGTATCAGTGCAGACCTTAAGGATATTAACTCTGTCGAGAAAATGGTGGATGCTATAGGCTCTGAAATGGGAGGGCTTGATGTTCTTGTAAATAATGCCTCTGTGACCATAGATAAATTACTTCTCAGGTATTCAGAGGCAGAATGGGATGAGGTGATAAATACAAATCTTAAGGGGACATTTATCATGACAAAGGCAGCACTTCCTATAATAAGGGATGGAGGACATATTGTTAATATATCCTCCTATTCAGGGCTGAAGGGTAGACAGGGACAGGCAGCCTATAGTGCATCAAAGGCAGGGATTGTGGGATTGAGCAAATCCCTTGCAAGAGAACTCTCACCAAGAAAAATAAAGGTGAATGTGGTAGTTCCAGGGTATCTACCCGTGGGTATGGGACAGATGGCCCCTGAGGCAATGAAGAGAGCTATGAAGGAGAGTACCCTTCAGATGCTCGGTAGTGCTGAGGATACAGCCAGGTTTGTTCTCTTTCTGGTTAACACAGAAACCATTACAGGACAGGTTTTTGCTATTGACAGCAGATTCTGATAACCCCTATTTGCCGGATTGGGTTATAATGTATATATTTGGAAGGATTCTCTGATGAAGGGTATATTCATAACAGGGACTGACACAGGTGTGGGAAAGACAATCATTGCCTCAGCTATTGTAAGGGTTCTGAAGGCAAGAGGGATTTCAGTGGCAGTGATGAAGCCTATAGAGAGTGGATGCAGGAGAGAGGGTGATGTTTTGATTCCTTTAGATGGTGTGATGCTTAAAGAAATGGCAGAGAATGATATTACTCTCGAGGAGGTTACTCCTTTCAGGTTTGAAAATCCCCTTGCTCCGATGGTTGCATCAGAGATAGAAGGCACAGAGGTGGATGAGAGGGTTATATATGATACAATTAAGGAGTTGCAAGAGAAGTATGATTATATAGTTGTAGAAGGAGTGGGAGGCCTTATGGTGCCTGTGAAGCAGAGGTTAATGATTGTTGATATAGTGAGAGACACAGGGTTGCCACTTCTAATAGTTGCAAGCAATCGCCTCGGGGTTATAAATCATACAGTTCTTACAGTGGAGGCAGCAAAAAGACGAGGGATAGATATTATAGGGGTTGTACTCAATACCCCTAATCCTTCAAGGGATGATATTTCTTTGGAGACTAATCCTCTTGTGCTGAGAAGGGTGCTTGAAGTTCCTCTGGTAGGTGTGTTCCCTTTTATAAATAGTATTTCAAAGGAGAATCTTTTAAAAGAGGCGGTTAAGAATCTCGAGGTTGACAGAATTATACAACTTCAATGAGTGAGGAGCATAAAGGATGCCCATTTTTGGTGAGATATTCATAAGTGAGATACTAAAGAGGCCCGTGCTTGATATAAGAGGAGAGGAGCTTGGTACCCTTAAAGACATGATTGTGATAAGGGGGGAGCCTCTTCCAGTGGTGGATTCTCTGATTGTTACAAAGAAGAGGAAGGATTATAGAATCCCTTGGCAGAGCATAAGTATTTTTAACAGGAGGATAATCGCTTCTACCCTTTCGAGTGAGTCTTTGAAGGAGTATACAGAGACGGATGAGGACCTCCTTGTTGTAAGAGACATTCTTGATAAACAGATAGTTGATGCTACTGGTGTGAAGGTAGTCAGGGTTAATGATATAAAGCTGGAGGGATATGAAGGATTGGCTGTCCTGGTTGCTATTGATGCAGGTATGAGGGGGATACTTCGCAGACTTGGCATAGAAAAGAGAGGGGTAGAGATATTAAAGATGTTTAAGGTAGACCTTCCCTATAATCTTATAAGCTGGAATTATATTCAGCCTCTTGAACCAAAACTTAAGAAGATCGCCTTAACAGTGCCGAGACAGATGGTGGCGAAGCTACATCCTGCTGATATCGCAGACCTCATAAGTTCTGTCTCAAGAATTGAGGGGACAAGCCTTTTTACTGACCTTGATGAAGATACAGCAGCAGAGACACTCTCAGAATTGAATCCCCATGTGCAGGCGAGTATCATTGAAGAAATGGATACTCCCAAGGCATCACGTATTATATCCAAAATGCCTCCTGATGAGGCAGCAGACCTGTTGAGTGAGATATCACCTGAGAAGATGAAAGAGATTCTGGAGAGCATTAATAAAGAAGATGCTCAGGATATCCAGGAACTCCTTGAACACGAAGAGGATACAGCAGGTGGATTGATGACAAATGAATATATAGCCTATACAGGAGATACTACTGTGAAAGAGGCGATGGAGGCATTCCGGAAAGATGCCGCGGAGATTGAGACTATATATTATATATATGTAACTGATGAGTGTGAAAAACTAGTGGGAGTTCTTTCTCTTAGAGAGTTATTACTTGCAGACCCGGACAAGAGGTTGTCTGAGATAATGGTTACAAATCTGAAGACTGTTGGGCCTGATGATGATGAGTCTGTGGTTGCAGCAGCAATATCAAAATACAATCTTGTGGCTATTCCAGTGGTTGACAAGGATGGCATTCTACTTGGTATTGTAACTGTTGATGATATTATTGATAGGATTCTCCCTCCAAAAGCGAAACGAAAGCAGAAAAAGGTTTAACTGAGACATACGCTCTAATATCCCTAACCCAAGATGAGAAGGATTTTTGTGAAGATAGGTCTTTTTATGTCAGTCATTGGTCCTGGCATCATTACTGCCAATATAGACAACGATGCCAGCGGGATTACTACATACTCTGTAGCAGGAGCGAGGTTTGGGCTGTCTCTGCTGTGGACTTTAATTCCTACTACAGTGTCATTGATTGTTGTGCAGGAGATGATAGCCAGGATGGGGGTTGTTACAGGCAAGGGACTCTCAGATCTGATAAGGGAGAACTACGGAGTCAAGGCAACCTTCTTTATGATGCTCGGTCTGTTTATAGCCAATCTGGGTACCACAGTGGCGAATCTATCTGGCTGGGCAGCCAGTATGGAGATACTCGGTCTGAGCAAATATGCTATGGTGCCAGCAGGAGCAGTTGCAATATGGCTGCTTGTTACCAAAGGTACATATAGATTTGTGGAGAGGGTATTGCTTATAGCATGTGTGCTTTACTTCGGGTATGTTCTGGCAGGGATTATGGCAAAACCTGCTTGGTCAGATGTCTTTAAGGCTCTTGTTATACCTGAGTTAAAGAAAGACCCCCAGTTTATTATGCTTACCATCGCAATCATAGGAACAACAATAACTCCATGGATGCAGTTTTATCTACAGTCATCCATAGCTGAGAAGGGGATCAGGAAGGAAGACTACTATCTTACAAAACTCGATGTGATAGTAGGCTGTAGCATTACGGATATCGTTTCATTTTTTATAATTGTCACCTGTGCCACGGTCCTTTTCCCTATGGGTATAAAAATTACAGACGCCTCAGAGGCAGCAGTAGCACTGAGACCCTTTGCAGGTGAGTTTTCATATCTGTTGTTTGCTGTGAGCCTTGCAAATGCATCAATCCTTGGTGCAATTATAGTTCCTCTTGCTACAGCATACTACACCTGTGAGGCAATGGGATGGGAGGCGGGTGTAAACAAGACCTTCAAAGAAGCTCCTCAGTTCATGTGGATATATACCTCTCTGATAGTTATATCCTCACTGCTTGTATTGATCCCTGGCGCTCCTCTTATCACGCTTATGGTGCTCTCGTCTGTACTTAATGGCCTAATTCTTCCTTTTGTGCTCGTTTATGCACTTAGACTCTCAAATAACCCCAAGATAATGGGCAAGTATACAAACAGCAGATTCTTTAATATAGTTGCATGGGCAACAGTGGTAACCATAGTGGTACTAACTGTGGCGATGATCCTATTTATCTTTTTGATATGATATAATTTTCTATGCTGGAAGATGCTATTTTAAGATTTTCAGAGACAAAGGGTTTTGGAGAGAGTTACTTCATTGTATGTCCTGTCTGTTGTAACTCTTCCATAAGAATGACCCGATGGGAAGATGGGACTGAAGACATCAAAGAATGTCTTGTATGTTTAAGATTGGAAAGAGAGATGCTATAAAGGAGAGATAATGATACCAATTGTAGAGGCGATACATGTAGTTTCTGTAGTAATATGGATAGGTGGGGTTGCCTTTGTTACAATGGTGGTCTTTCCGATGATACTGAGGATGGAGAATTCCTTAGAAAAGGTTCTCTTCTTCCAAGGGGTGGAACACCGCTTCGCAAAGATTGCAAAGGCAATGGTGGCAGTTGCAGGGATAACAGGATTTTGGCTTCTGTATTTGACAGATGAGTGGAGAATCCTTTTTACCCTAAGGGGTATAGGTCCTACCTTAATGTTGATTGTCTGGGCTGTATATCTTCTGATTCTACTTTTTGAGGCAAAACTGTTTAAGATAATATTTAAAGGAGAGGCACAGCAGGATACCAGTAAAATCTTTTATCGTCTTACCGTATTTCACTGGTTTGTCCTTGGGCTAAGTCTTCTGGCTGTTCTGGTGGGAGTATGGGCAGGACATGGGGGAATCTAACAGAAATACCAAATACTTTCTTTTTTTTCTCTGTCTCTTTTTTGTCTGTATAGTTTCTTCTACAGAGGCTGCAATTATTGTCTTTGATGAAGTAGCAGTTTTGGGGAAATCGGTATTCTTTACTGCACAGACAAGAGGTCTGCTTTTTCCAGAAGGCGGAAGAGTGGTTGAATTTTATGTGAGTGGTAAGAGAATAGGTACTACCCTTAGTGGTGGGGATGGTTTTGCCTTCTTTGAATACAGGCCCATTAAGAAGGGCATTTTTTCGATTGAGGCTAAAAGCGGTGATGAGAGCAGCAAAGGAGTGCTTGTCGTTGTAGACAAAAGAAGGAGATTGCTCTTTCTGGAGATTGATGCAATAATTAGAGAAGTTTTGATTAACAGTGAGAAGGTGAAAGCTGCTGCTGAGAGTCTTAAAGGACTGAGAGGGCATTATACAATACTGTATGTTTCAAGGTTTCCTGCAACAGGATATGTAAGAGAATGGCTTCAAAAAAAGGGGTTTCCTGTTTCTGCAGTATTAGGATGGAATGGTATTGAGACAGTTGAAGAGTGGAAAGAAAAGGGGCTCAGGTTATATGCAATTGTAGCATCTGCCAGAGTATGCGAAGAAGTGGCAGAAAGCTTTGAGAAGGCTTTCAGTTTTATGGATACAGACAGATGTGAGAGACTTACTGAATGGAGAGAGTTGGAGGATAGACTTGGAGCCATTAAAAAATGAGACTTTTATATAAGTAAAGGTTATTGTTTGGGTAAAATTTAAAGGGAGGTGTGTTATGCAGGTGCTGATTCTTTATTATTCAAAGGGAGGAAATACCAAGAAGCTTGCAGAAGAGATTGCAAAGGGGGTTGAGTCCACTGGAGTAAAAGCGGTTCTTAAGAGTACTTCTGAAGTAACAAAGGATGATTTTCTCAACTCCGCAGGTATAATAGCAGGCTCTCCCGTGTATTTTGGTGTGATGGCTGCAGATCTGAAAAGGGTATTTGATGAGTTTGTGGGAATAAGGAGAAAGATGGAGGGCAAAGTTGGAGCAGCCTTTGCCACTGCAGGACATCATACAGGAGGGAAGGAGACAACAATATTCTCTATACTTCAGTGTCTCCTCATATATGGTATGGTAGTGGTAGGAGACCCTATGAGTGCCAGTGGCCATTATGGTGTTGCCTGTGTAGGTGCCCCTGATGAGAAGACCTCAGAGGACGCCTTTAAACTTGGTGTAAGGGTTGCAGAGTTGTGTAAAAAACTCTTTTCATAGGTGGTGGGAATATGAAGAGCTATAGAAAAGAACTATGGTTTAATATACCCACCCGTCGTGCCTTCGTTAACATAACTCACGAAGTAGACAGATGTGTCAAGGAGAGCGGGATTAAAGAGGGTCTTGTACTTGTGAATGCCATGCATATAACAGCCTCTGTCTTTATAAATGATGATGAACCAGGACTTCATAGAGATTTTGATGAATGGCTTGAGAAGCTTGCTCCTCATGAGCCAGTATCTCAGTATCGTCATAATGTAGGTGAAGACAATGCAGATGCTCATCTAAAGAGACAGATAATGGGTAGAGAAGTCGTTGTGGCAATAACAGGTGGAAACCTTGATCTGGGACCATGGGAGCAGATCTTTTATGGAGAGTTTGACGGAAGAAGGCCCAAACGCGTACTGGTAAAGATCATCGGAGAATAACCCAAAACCTACACCTACGAAGTGCAAATTTTGGGGCAAGGGCATTTCTTAATGATAGGTAAGCTTGACTATAACAGTTCTTTTAGGTTAAAATGATAATGATATTGATAATAATTTTCAATAAATAAAACTGTTCTATAATTAAAGGCTAAGAAAGGGCCCTCCTTGCATTGTCACAGAGAAGAAAGGGTTGAGTCTGGAATAAGACGAATTGTGCTTGTTGGAAACCCGAATGTGGGAAAGAGTGTTATATTCGGGCTTCTGACAGGCCGTTATGTGGCTGTATCCAATTATCCAGGCACTACAGTAGAGATCTCCCAAGGCAATATCGTTCTCAATAACGAGAAGTTTGTTGTTATTGATACTCCAGGGGTTAATAGTCTTGTGCCTATGAGTGAAGATGAGCGGGTGACAAGAGACATACTCCTTGTAGAAAGGCCCTATGCAGTGATTCAGGTGGCTGACTCCAAGAATCTTAAAAGGACTCTGATGATACTCCTCCAGTTGGCTGAGATGGATATACCCATGGTTTTAGATCTAAATATGGAGGACGAGGCAAGGGAAAGAGGTATAGAGATTGACAAGACCACTCTTTCAGAACTCACTGGTATAGAGGTTATAGGTACTGTGGCTCCGAGAAGAAAGGGAATAAAGAGATTGAAAGAGGCCCTTTTGAGGCCAAGGGTTCCCTCAATTAAGGTGAGATACGATGAGAAGATAGAAGAGGCTATAGAGAAGATTGATAGGCTTCTGCCTGAGTCTGGAATTTCTAAAAGGGCGCTGGCTGTAATGATTCTATCAGGAGATGAGAGTCTAAGGGGATGGCTTAACAAGAACCTACCAGTGGAACGAATTGAAGAGATTGAACGGATAGCTGAAGAATGTCAGACCCATTTTAGTATATCCATATCTCAGATTATAAATTCTAGACGGCTTGAGATAGTTGATGAAATTGTGAAAAAGGTACAGATCAAAAAGGAGATTTTAAAAGGAAGAATAAGAGAGGCTCTCGATACAGTAACCTTGCATCCTGTTTTGGGATTGCCAGTGTTGGTATTTGTGCTATTTCTCTTGTATGAGTTTGTAGGAGTTTTTGGGGCAGGTACACTTGTTGACCTTTTTGAGGGGGTGATATTTGAGAGATATATAAATCCAATGGCTACAAGGGTGATAGAACTCTTTCTGCCTTCAGGATTCTTTCACGATATGATGATAGGGGAGTATGGAATCATAACAATGGCCCTTACATACTCTATTGCCATAATACTGCCTATAACTGCGACATTCTTTATAGCCTTCTCTATTCTTGAAGACAGTGGCTATCTGCCAAGACTTGCAATCTTAAGTAACAGGTTCTTTAATATTATGGGTCTGAATGGCAAGGCTGTACTGCCGATGGTGTTGGGACTTGGTTGCGGCACGATGGCTGTCATGACCACAAGGATACTGGAGACCAGGCGAGACCGGATAATTGCTACTTTTCTGCTCGCCCTTGCTATACCCTGTTCAGCACAGCTCGGTGTTATTCTTGGTATGGTTGGCTCGCTTTCTACAAGAGCCACAGTTATTTGGATTGTTACTGTGATATTTGTACTTATTGTCTCAGGATTTCTTGCCTCAAAGGTGGTTCCTGGTAAAAAGACCGAATTCTTTCTTGAGATTCCTCCTCTTAGATTACCGAGACTTAGCAATGTGATACTAAAGACCCTTGGAAGGATTGAATGGTATCTGAAGGAGGCTGTTCCCCTTTTTATCCTTGGTACCCTCATCCTGTTTTTACTTGATAGGTTGAGACTGCTTCATCTAATTGAAAAGGCAATGTATCCGTTGGTACACCAGCTCTTGGGGCTTCCTTCCAAGACAGCAGGTTTTTTCCTTATGGGTTTCTTAAGAAGAGACTATGGAGCAGCAGGGCTATTTAGTATGGCTACACGTGGTGAGCTTACATCTCATCAGATGTTGATCAGTATTATCACGTTGACACTCTTCGTCCCATGCCTTGCCAGTTTCTTTATGATAATAAAAGAACGAGGATTGAAGGTGGCAATTGTGGTTACATTAGTGGTCTTTTTCCTTGCATTTTTTGTAGGAGGTATGATGAACTTTATATTAAGAACAATCAATTTAGGGGTTTAAAATGCAGGAATTAAAAGTGCAGCCTGAATGTATACCTTGTTTTTTTCGACAAGTTGTGATTGCCCTCAAGGACAGTCCTTTAGAGAATAAAAATAAACTTAAGATAATGCAGGAATGTCTACAGGAGGTCTCTTATCAACAACTTGAACGGACTCCTGCACATGCCACCACCTTTGTCCATAGAAGGGTAAGGGAGCTATTGGGGTATGATCCCTTCTTAGAAAAAAAGAAGAAGTTTAATCAGATAGCCTTGGGACTGTATCCAGAGCTTAAGAAGATCATTGCCTCCTCAAATGAACCTCTGAGAACGGCGGTGAGGCTTGCCATTGCAGGCAATGTTATTGACTTTGGAATATTTGCCGAGATAGATATTGAGGGAGAGCTTCAGAAGGCATTAAGTGTGGATATGCCCTTTGAAGAATATGAGGCCCTTGAGGAGGCAATAATCCGAAACAATGAGATCCTCTATCTATTAGACAATGCAGGGGAGATAGTTTTTGATCGATTATTAATAGAGTTTTTGCAAGAACAGAATAGGAAGGTAATAGCTGTAGTGAAGGGTGCTCCAGTCATAAATGACGCCACAATGGAAGATGCTATTGAGGTTGGATTAACAGAGGTTTGTAAGGTGGTTGACAACGGCTCTGACGGAATTGGCACCATCTTAGAGTGGTGCTCAGAGAGTTTCAGAGAGACCTTCTCAGAGGCCTCTCTGATCATAAGTAAGGGTCAAGGAAATTTTGAAACCCTATCAACAGCAGAGAAAAATATTTTTTTCCTCTTTCAGGTAAAGTGTGAAGTTGTAGCAGCATTTATAGGAGTCCGTAAGGGGGAGAGGTTGCTTATAGGTACAAACACTTTAAGGGAACACCTCTATGGAGTACCTCAAGTTAAGTAAAAACAGCAGGGATGAGGTTCTTCAGAAGGTGATAGATGTATTAGAAATCGGGGGGGTTGTGGCATTCCCTACAGAGACATTTTATGGTCTTGGAGTGAAATATGATAATGAGGATGCATTGAAGAGGTTATATGAGATAAAAAAGAGACCTCATGATAAGGCAATTCCATTGATTATAGGAAGTATCCATGAAGTTTATATGGTGGCTGCAGAGGTTCCAGAGCTTGCTCTCAAGCTAATGAGGAAATACTGGCCAGGACCTTTGAGCATAGTACTGAAGGCAAAGGATGGATTGAGTGAGTATATCACAGCCGGAACGGGAAAGGTGGCTGTCAGGGTTCCTGGTGAGTCTTTTGCCCTGGATATGGTGAGAAGGGCAGGTTTTCCTATAACAGCAACCAGTGCCAATCCTTCTGGCAGTCCACCAGCAGATACCCCACAAGAGGTGATGAAGTATTTTACAGAGGAGCTTGATCTCATTATAGATGGTGGAAGGACTTTTGGGCATGAACCTTCAACAATTGTGGAGGTAGTGGATAATAATATTAAACTCCTGAGAAGGGGTATATTAAAAAAGATCAGTCTTGAAGAAGAGGTGGAATGATGTTGGAGAAATCTAAGCGCAAACATAAGAGATTTCCCCTGTTTGCAATTGCAGAACTAAGATGCGGAGATAAGTCTATAACTACAATGGTTGATAATATCTCACTGCAGGGTATAGGGCTTTATTCCCTAAAACCTCTTGAGTTGGGTGCTCGTGTGGAGATTCAGATAAAGTTTATATCAACTGAAGGAGATGAAAAGTCTGATACACTGACAGGTACTGTAGTATGGAGTCTCCGAAGGGATGATATCTATATGATGGGAATCGTCTTTGATAGTGAACTCACCTCTGAGGAACATCCGAACCTCTATAACCACTGGTTGTATCTTAAAAAATGGGAGTAGCCAATCCAGTAGAAAGTCTGGTAAAATTTAAATAAGAATACCTTATTACAGGGGGATGTGAGAGCTATGCCACTTAGATGGCATGAATATGAGCCGGATAGTTCGGTAAGGACAAAACCCAAGAAGAAGACAAAAAAGCCTCCTCTGTATAAGGTTATACTGCTTAATGATGATTACACAACTATGGACTTTGTTGTGTTTATACTTGAGACGGTATTTCATAAGCCACATGAAGAGGCTGTACATATTATGCTTCATGTGCATCGTAAAGGGATGGGCGTATGTGGGGTTTACACCCGTGAGATTGCAGAGACCAAAGTGAAGATGGTGCATGAACTTGCAAGAAAGAACAATTTTCCACTCAGGTGTGTGATGGAGAGAGAGTAGTATGCTTAGCAGAGAGATAGAGAGGACTCTTGACAGGACATTCCAGAAGGCCAAGGCCAAAGGACACGAGTATCTCACAGTAGAACATATCCTTTATGCCATTTTGCTTGATGACTGGGGTAGGGATATAATCCTGAACTGTGGTGGTGACATAAAGCGACTACAGAGTTCCTTGGAGAAGTTCTTTGCAGAGTATATTCCCAAGCTGCCCAAGGGGATGGAGATCTATCCACAGCCGACAGTTGCCTTCCAGAGGGTTATAGACAGGGCTGTAGAGCATGTAAAAGCAGCAGAGAAACCCTATGCTGATGCAGGAGACCTTCTTGCTTCACTTTTTATGGAGGAAGACTCCTATGCAGTCTATTTTCTACAGCAGGAAGGTATCACAAGGCTCGATGTCCTGAATTATATATCCCATGGCATAACCAAATATGATGAAGAAGAGCTAGAGGAAGACTATCAAGAGGAAGAAGCCCGACGACGCAGAAGAGACCCTCTGAGAAGATACACAGTAAATCTTGTTGAGAAGGCCCGCAGGGGGGAGATAGATCCTCTTGTGGGCAGACAGGAAGAACTCAAAAGAACCATACAGGTCCTTGCCAGAAGGAGAAAGAATAATGTGGTCTTTGTAGGAGACCCTGGAGTGGGTAAGACGGCAATTGTAGAGGGATTAGCCCTCAAGATAGCAAGGGCAGAGGTGCCTGAACAACTGAAGAAGGCACAGATATTTGCACTTGATATGGGAGCTCTTCTTGCAGGCACGCGCTACAGAGGAGATTTTGAGGAGAGACTGAAGGCAACCATAAAGGCCTTAGAAAAGATAGAGGAGGCTATACTTTTTATTGACGAGATTCATACAGTAGTGGGAGCTGGAGCAGCAAGTGGAGGTTCCCTTGATGCTTCAAATATACTGAAGCCTGTGCTCACCTCTGGCAGACTCCGTTGCATAGGAGCTACCACATACGAGGATTACAAGAACTACTTTGAGAAAGACAGGGCTCTTTCAAGGAGATTTCAGAAGATAGAGATAAAAGAGCCTTCTGTAGAGGAGACTGTAAAGATACTCAAGGGCCTGAGGGCATATTACGAGGACTATCATGGAGTAAGATACACTGACAAGGCCCTCAGAGCAGCTGCGGAACTGTCAGCAAAATATATAAATGATAGATACCTGCCTGACAAGGCGATTGATGTAATTGATGAAGTGGGAGCCTTGGTCAAACTCAACTCAAAAAAGAGTACTGTTACTGTGAAGGATATTGAGGAGGTGGTGGCACGTATCGCAAGAATACCCTCCAGAAACATCACCTCTTCTGATGTGGAGAAGTTGAAGGATCTTGAGAAGGAATTGAAATCGGTGGTCTTTGGCCAAGACGAAGCTATTGAAAGGCTGGTTTCAGCCATAAAGAGGGCAAAGGCAGGACTTGGCTCACCACAGAGACCAATAGGCTGTTTTCTGTTTACAGGGCCCACAGGGGTTGGAAAGACCGAGGTCTCAAGACAGCTTGCCAATGTGCTTGGTGTAAAATTTATAAGGTTTGATATGAGTGAATATATGGAGAAGCACTCTGTGGCAAGGCTAATAGGTGCTCCGCCTGGATATGTAGGATTCGATCAGGGAGGTCTTCTCACAGACGAGATAAGAAAAAATCCCTATGCTGTGTTGCTTCTGGATGAGATTGAGAAAGCACATCCTGATGTCTTTAATATTCTTCTTCAGATAATGGACTATGCCACACTCACAGATAACAATGGCAGGAAGGCGGATTTCAGGAATGTGATCCTTATTATGACCTCTAATGTAGGAGCAAGAGATATGGACAGGGGTGTTATAGGTTTTGGTGACAGAACAGGAGATGCCCATGCCAAAAGTCGTGATGCTGTAAACAAACTCTTCAGTCCCGAATTCCGTAATCGCCTTGATGCGATTATTACCTTTAATCCTCTCAGCAAAGAAATCATGCTTATGGTGGTTGATAAGTTTATTCGTGAGATGCAGGAGCAGTTGGCTGAAAAGCAGGTCCATGTTACTCTCAGCCCTAAGGCAAAAGAGTACCTTGCTGAAAAAGGTTTTGATCCAAAGTTCGGTGCAAGACCTTTGGCAAGGGTTATACAGACTGCGTTGAAAGACCCCCTCTCTAATGAGATACTCTTTGGGAAGCTACGCAAAGGTGGGGAGGTCTTTGTAGATATAAAGGGAGATAAGTTGGTATTTGACTTCAGCCTTTAGAGCCGTATTTCATTTTTGCCCTCTTTCTCCTCTTCTGTTTCTGCTTTCTCAGCTTTTGTCTCAGTTTTTCTCTTTCACTGTCCAATCCAAGTCGCATTGCCTCGATTTTTTCAACCAGGTATCTCCTTGCAAGAAATCTATTGAGTGCCTGTGAACGGCTCTCCTGGCATTTTACTTCAACCCCTGTGGGAATGTGTTTTATATATACACATGTGGATGTCTTATTCACCTTCTGTCCTCCAGGGCCTGATGAGCGGATAAACCTCTCTACCAGGTCCTCTTCTCTTATACCAAGAGAGAGCATCCTGTCCACAAGTTTCTTCACTTTCTCAGGTCTCACAGGTGCACTGAACGGAAGCACCTTTATATTTTAAATAAGTCCATATTTAAAAATCCCGAAGTTTGAAAATTCAAAGTGTTTAATGATATGATATCCAGAGTTCAAATTAAGTATTTTCAAGTATAAAGTATGCCTGAAGTATTACCATTTAAGGGAATAATATACAGTTCAGAGAAGGTGAAAGGGGAAGAGGTGGTTTCTCCTCCCTATGATATAATCACGCCTGATATGAAGGAGGAGTTGTACCAGAGGAGTCCCTATAATGTGGTCAGGATAGATTTTGGAAAAGACTATGAGGGCGACAATGAGACTAACAATCGATATACAAGGGCAGCAGAGTATCTTAAGAAGTGGCTTAAAGAGGGGGTCTTGCTTTATACAGATGAAGAGGCATACTATCTGTATGAAGTGGAGTATGCTGTAAGAGGAGAGCGGAGACTGATGAGAGGAATATTCGGCAGGGTAAGAATTACAGAGTTATGTGAAGGGGTATATCCACATGAGGCGACTCATTCGAAACCAAAGACAGACCGGCTGAATATTTTAAGATACTGTAAGGCAAATCTCAGTCCCATATTCTCTATATATAACAGACCCAACACAGAGATGAGAGATATATTTAATAAGTATGTAGCTCTTTCTCCCTATATGGAAGCATTTGATTCTGATGGATTTAAACACAGGATGTGGATTATTCAGGATAGGAGTAATGTACAAAGGATAAGAGAGGCCTTGAGAGATATTACTATATATATTGCAGATGGACACCATCGGTATGAGACAGCACTCCAGTATATGAAAGAAAGACTCAGCACCAATCCTTCCCATTCAGGTCAGGAACCTTACAATTATGTACTAATGTATTTGGTTAATATTGCAGATGGAGGGATTACCATTCTTCCCACACATAGGCTTGTAAAGGGGTTGGTAGGCTTGGAGACCGGAAAACTTCTACATCCCCTCAAGAAGTTTTTTGATATTGTCACTGTGGATACAAAAGATGCTGTTGTGGAGATAATGAAACACCATAAAGGTGCTATAGGGCTTGCTCTAAGGGAAGAAAGAAAGGGGTTTCTTCTTACATACAAAGGAGGAGATCTGTCAGAGATCAAAGAACCCTTGAGAGGTCTGGAAGTGACTATTCTTCATGAACTTATTTTTAAAAAGGTTTATAATATAAAAGAGATAGATTTTGAGATGGATCCTGTTGTTGCTATCAGAAGGATGGAAAAAGAGGGGTATGATGGTGTTTTCTTCTTAAATCCTACAAGAATTAAAGATGTGGAAGAGGTGGCTCTTAATTGTTTGAGAATGCCTCCCAAGTCTACATATTTTTATCCAAAGATACTTACGGGATTTGTTATAAATCCTTTAGAGGGAGACCTTGTCTCCTCTGAGGGCAAGTAGGTTTTGCCCCCACAAATACTGGTGGAGGAGGTTGAGATGGCTGTAAAAGTCGGGATTAATGGATTTGGTCGTATCGGTAGGAATTTTCTAAGGGCCTCTATGAACCAGTCAGATTTTGAGATAGTGGCAGTGAATGACCTTACAGATGCAAAGACCCTTGCCCATCTCCTCAAATATGATTCCGTTCATGGTACATTCTCAGCAGATGTTTCTGTAAAAGATGATGCCTTGGTTGTTAATGGGAAAGAGATAAAGGTTACAGCAATTACAGAGCCTGCAAGGCTTCCATGGAAAGATTTGGGCGTAGAGATTGTTATTGAGTCAACAGGCAGGTTTACTGACAGGGCTGGTGCTTCACAACATCTTGAAGCCGGTGCCCAGTGGGTTATTATATCTGCACCTGCCAAAGAGCCTGATATAACAGTGTGTCTTGGGGTTAATGAGGACAGCCTTGATCCCAGTAAGCACAAGATTATATCTAATGCCTCTTGTACCACAAACTGCCTTGCCCCTGTTGCTAAGGTTATACATAATGAATTTGGTATTATTAGAGGTCTTATGACAACAATTCATGCCTATACCAATGATCAAAGAATCCTTGACCTTCCACATAAGGATCTCCGCAGGGCAAGGGCAGCTGCAATGAGTATGATTCCCACCACAACAGGTGCAGCAAGGGCTGTTGGATTGGTGCTACCAGAACTTAAAGGTAAACTCGATGGTATGGCAATCAGGGTTCCAACTCCCAATGTATCTATTGTGGATTTAGTATGTGAGGTCTCTAAGGATGTGGCTGTTGAAGAGGTGAATGCTGCCTTAAAGAGAGCAGCAGAGGGTGTACTGAAAGGGATTCTGCAGTATTCAGAGGAGCCTCTTGTCTCCATAGACTTCAATGGCAATGACCATTCTGCTATTGTGGATGCCTCTCTGACGAGAGTTATAGAGAACAGAATGGTGAAGGTTCTTGCATGGTATGACAATGAATGGGGTTACAGTAACAGATTAAGAGATCTTGTGCAGTATATAATAAAAAATCGTTGATATTAACCAGATCCAGAGAGGAGGTAGAAGGTGAATCCAGCACCAATAAAAGATGTGCTCAATAAACTTACTATAGAAGACCTTGATTTGAAAGACAAAAGGGTATTTATAAGGGTAGACTTTAATGTCCCACTGGACGAAAACCTCAATATAACTGATGACAGAAGAATTCGGGCCACACTTCCTACCATTAACTATGCGATTGATGAAGGTGCCAAGGTCATTCTTGCCTCTCATCTTGGTAGACCAAAAGGCAAACCTGATCCAAGATTTTCTCTTGCACCTGTGGCTAAAAGACTAAAGCGACTCTTAAATAAAGATGTCATTTTTGTTTCTGATTGTGTGGGACCTCAGGTAAAAAATATTGTTGAGAAGATGAAAAGTGGTGATGTGGTCTTGCTGGAGAATTTGAGGTTTCATGAGGGAGAGACTAAGAATGATGAAGAGTTCGCAAAACAACTCGCCTCTCTTGCAGATTATTATGTGAATGATGCCTTTGGTACTGCCCATAGATCACATGCCTCAATTGTAGGCATACCAAAATTCCTGCCCGCAGCAGCAGGATTCCTCTTGAAGAAGGAGATAGAGTATCTGAAAGGGGTGGTTAATAATCCGATCAGACCCTTTGTTGCAATACTTGGGGGAGCCAAGGTATCAGGCAAGATAGGGGTGCTTGAGAACCTTGAATCCAATGTTGATAAGGTTCTTATCGGTGGAGGCATGGCCTTTACATTTATAAAGGCGATGGGGTATGAGGTGGGCAACTCCCTTGTGGAGCCTGATATGCTTGATACAGCAGAGAGAATAAGAAAGAAACTGAAGGAAAAGGGAGTAAAATTCTATCTACCAGTAGATTGTGTTATTGCACAGTCACTTGAGCCAGGTGCAGTGGTAAAAATAGTGCCCACTCTGGAGATACCTCCAGGATGGCAGGGCGTTGATATAGGGCCTGCTACAGCAAGACTCTTTGCAGAGGCGCTTCAGGATGCAAAGACCATACTATGGAATGGGCCCATGGGGGTGTTTGAGATAGACGCCTTCTCAAGGGGTACTTTTGCCGTGGCAAGGGCTGTTGCTGATGCATATGCGCTGACTATTGTTGGAGGGGGAGACACGGATCTCGCTGTACATAGGGCAGGAGTTTCAGACAGTATCTCTTTTATCTCCACAGGTGGAGGAGCTACATTACAGCTTTTGGAAGGGAAAGAGCTTCCTGGTATTGCAGCCCTTACAGATAAAAAGCCAGATTAAGGGGGGATGTATTGTACAATTTTCAACTTAGGAAGCAGATATATTTAGAGAGGAAGAGAAACAGGATGGTGATTTTTACCTTTCTTTTGCTTCTGGTTGTCTATTTAGGTATAACTCTGGTATTTGAAGAGAATGGGCTTCTCAAGTATTTTGAATTAAAAGAGAAAAAGATGGAACTTCTTTCAGAAATAAAGGTCCTTCAAGATGAGAATCTTAAACTGAAAGAAGAGATAGAGTTAATAAAAAAGGACCCTTTCTATATTGAGAAAAGGGCACGAGAAGAACTCAACCTCTCCAGACCTGATGAATATATATTCCTTTTTGAGGAGTGATTAAATTGAGTTATAGAATTCTATCTCTAAGAGTCTCTTTTTGAGTTGTGTTCCTGAGGAATATCCACCAAGGGAGCCATTAGAGCATACTATCCTATGACAGGGTATTATAATAGGGAGTGGGTTCCTGCTAAGAGCACCTCCCACAGCTCTTGCTCCCTGGGGTAAGCCTATCTCTTCTGCTAACCACTGGTATGTCCTTGTCTGACCATAGGGTACCTTTGTCAGGGTTTGCCAGACCTTTTTGTCAAATCTGGTCCCTGAAAGGGTATATTCTATCTCAAATTCCCTCCTTCTGCCCTCCAGATACTCAAAGAATTGAGATTTTACTCTTTTAGGTAGAGAATGTCTTCTTATGTTTTCATACTCCAGAACGTCACCAATCTTTATTCTTGTTAGAACTGCAGAACCATCTGGATTAAGGATATAAAATACGGAAAGATAACCTATAGGGGTGTTAAAGATATCCAACAAAAGACTACTTCTTTTCTGTAACCATTCCTTTCGAGTAGACATCAACCCTGTCTCCACCCTTTTTTATGGCGTTCTGTAATGCTTTTTCTGCATGTAGAATCAGTTCTTCAGGAGATTGCCCCTCGTAGAATGCTACGCCTGCACTTGCCGTGATCGTCTTTTTGGGCTGGCCTTCTTCTTCAGGGAATGGATAATTTTTAATTATAGCTATAAATCTATTACTCAGGGATAGCCCTGCAGAAAGCACAGTGTTGGGTAATAAAAGCGCAAAAGAGTCTGCACCATACCTCACCACCACATCAGAACCTCTTATGTTCTTTCTCAACAGTTCTGCCACTTTTTTAAGGACATGATTGCCCTTGCTCTGCCCACACCTCTGTACATATTCACCAAAGTGGTCTATATCAATAAGAATAAGGATCAAGGGGAGTTTATATCTTTCAGCACGGTCTATCTCCTGAGCCACTCTTATATGAAAGTATCTATGACTGAACAGTCCTGTTACCTCATCAATAAGACCTGCCCTTTTTGGATAGACAGTCTCAAGTTCCCTTATATGTTCAATTAGCTCTTCTGTACTAAAAGCGTGCTTTTTTATGACCCTTTCTATTTTCCCAAGCATCTGTAGTCTCTCATTTACTGAGATCTCCTTTTCTGACATCACAAACACAGGTATGTCCTTTGTAGCAGCAGTATCCTTTAATTCCTTAATTACCTCAAAGCCATCACCCTCCTCTTGTTCCAGCCCCACTATGATAAGATTGGGCCTTAGAGCAATAGCAAGTTCAAGTCCTCTCTTGAGTGTTGAAGCAGTATATGCTATTACACCTGCGTTCTGAAGCGAGTCTTTCAAAACTTCAGCTTCTTTTTCATCTCTGTCAATTATAAGCACAGTGAAAGGAATGTTTCCTTTGCTGAAATGTGCCGAAAGAGTCTTCAATTTCTGAAGAAGTGTCTCTCCATCGAGTGGTTTCAGTATATAGTCAGTAGCTCCCAATGCAAAGGCAAGCTCTCTGTTGTTTACTATAGAGTGGATTATTACAGGAATTTCAGAAGTGACAGGGTCTGTTTTCAACTCTTGAAGTACTTCCCAGCCATCCTTCTTTGGGAGCATGATATCAAGTATTATTGCAAAGGGTTTCATAGATACAGCTTTCTCAATAGCCTCTTCTCCATTGTATGCGTGAGCTACTCTATAACCTTCTCTGGACAGATGTACTGTAAGAAGCTCTGATGCTGAGGGGTCATCCTCTACTACCAGTATGAGAGGAGCATCCTTCTTTGTCCATGTGGGTTCAAGTTCTATAGGCTCTATCTTTTCTGTCTCTCTTTCTTCTTTTATGGTGCCTTGGGTTATGGTGAATCTAAAAGTGCTCCCTTTACCAAGGGTGCTTTCTACAGAAATTTTACCACCGTGTATCTCAACAAGCTTTTTGGTTAAAGCAAGTCCTAAACCAGTACCTCCAGCTCTTCTTGAGAGAGAGGAGTCAATCTGTTCAAATTCCTCAAAGATCCTGTCTATTTCATCAGGTGGGATGCCTACGCCAGTGTCTTTCACTGAGAATACTACCTCCTGAGAATCAGGGTCTCCAGGCTCTACAGTGATCGATATTTTTCCCCTTTCACCTGTAAACTTGATGGCGTTTGACAGAAGATTGTAAAGAATCTGTTTTAACTTAAGACGATCAGCCACCAACCCCTGAATATCTGGATGGATTGATACGAGTATATCTATGGATTTTTTATCAGCAAGAGGTTTTATTGTGGAGACTATCTCCTGTAGAAGTTCTTCTAAGTAAAATTCCTCATACTGTAAATCGTATTTTCCTGCCTCTAATTTTGCAAAATCGAGAATATTGTTTACTATCTCAAGCAAATGTTTTCCAGAGGTTTTTATATTGTATATATATCGTTTCTGTTGCTCTGTTAGAGGACCAAAGGTTTCTTCTAAAAGTATGTCTGAGAATCCGATTATTGAATTCAGGGGGGTTCTCAATTCATGGCTCATGTTGGCTATAAATCTATTTTTGACCTCCTTAGTCCTCCTTAATTCCTTTGTAAGATGGTCTATTACACTTGTCCTTTCAATCACCTTTGCAGAAAGCTCATCTTTTAGGGTTTTGAGTTCCGATTCTTTTTCTAAGAGTTCTTCTCTAAGTTTCTCTATCTCAGTAATATCTTTTAATAAGAATATGCTTATTTGTTGGGATGTTTCATCCTTTAAGGTTATTGTTTCTGCATTCAATAAAAATCTGCGTTTTTCTCTTCCACAACTCAATTCAATTTTTAGAGCCTTTATTAACTTGTCTCTATCCAGGCATGTCTGGATGAGTTGCCTGTCTTTTTTACTGAAAATCTGCCCTATCTTCTTACCAATCAAGTCCTCTTTCTTTTTGCCCAAAATACTTACAGAATCAGAACATTCAATAACAATCCCTTGAGGATCGGTGAAAAAGACCAAATCTTTTGTATTAGAAAGGAGTATCTTAGCCTTCTGCCGTAGTTCAGAAGTCTCTCTCTTCAGAGAGTATAATTTAAGTGCCAGTCCTGCAATAAAGGCAAGTATTTTTAGTGAAACCTTTTGACGTAGAGAGAATTTCTTTGGTTTATGATCATCAATAAACAGGATACCCATAGGTTCACTGCCTGAAAGCAGAGGTATGGCAAGAACTGAACGGATATTCTCTATCATTAAGGCAGGATGGTTGAACTCGCTTTTTAATGTATCAGGGATTTCTATAATTTCCTTCTCCAAAAGGACCTTGTCAGTGAGACCTCCTGGAATAATATTCCATTGAATACTTTCAATAAAGCTCTGGCTCAGGCCTTTGTGTACCTTCAATTCAAGTTTGTCATTATAACGGACAACTATGCTTCCTGCAGGAGAATCCGCAATCTCCAAAGCACAGTTTAGCACTTTATAGAGAAAACTTTTCTCATTTTCTCCAGCACTTAATGCTACTGTTGAGATAGTGTTTTGATTCTGGATATTTTTAATATTCTCTGCCTTTGTCTTTTTCCTGGATTCTATTAGTTCCCATAGAATTCTGGCCACAGGTGGAGTTATTATTTCACACTTATCAGAACAACGCTTAAGATGTTCTTTTACTTGAGGGTTTTCCATCAGATTTACCACAAATTGTGGCTTGAACTGCCATATCATTTCAATATCACTGACAACAGGGATGTTCCACTTCTTGGCAAGGATATATCCAGGAGAATCTGGATTATCATCATAAAGGACAACAATCCGGAAGTTTGGTTCAGTTCTAAGCAGTGACAGCAGGGCACTGCCTGCGATATTACCACCTGCAATAGCAATTCTATACATTATTGTCCTGTCCTTTTAATAAGTGAAAATTTTTGCTAAGAGCATAGTATCTATTTAAGATCTTCTCTCCAGTTTTATATATCAACTCGATAAATACAGTCAAGAGTTCGGGATCCCATTGTCCTTGATCCATCTCCCTTTCCATTCTTTTAATGGCTTCATAAAAGTCTATTGCTCCTCTGTATGGTCTTACAGAAAGCATTGCATCAAAGGAATCGATTATTGACAGTATCCTTGCAAACAGGGGTATCTTTGAACCTTTAAGACCATCTGGGAATCCTTTGCCATCCCATCTTTCATGATGATGCCTTATTGCTGGCAGTATAGATTGTAGAGAATTAAGGGGTTTGCAAATCTCTTCTCCTATTACAGGATGCTTTCTTATTAGTGCTATCTCATCCTCTGTGAGTTTGCCTGGTTTCTGTAGTATGGACTCGCTGATGGCTATTTTACCGATATCATGAAGCATTCCTGCCTTTCTGAGAAGCTCCAGTTCTCGGCTTGACAGCTCCATAAATAGACCGAATTCATAGGCAAGGTCTCCTACCCTTGTAGAGTGTCCCTTTGTGTAAGGATCTCTTGCCTCAAGTGCTACTGCGAGAGTTAGAATTATATTCTCAGAGTGTTCAAGTTCATCATAAAGAGACTTTATCCTTACAAGGGATCGGACCTTTGCAATTAGTTCTCTTGCATCAAAGGGCTTTGAGATAAAATCATCCGCTCCGCATTCGAGTCCCCTTATCTTGCTTTCACTGTCGGTTAAGGCTGTGAGCAGTATAACAGGAAAGAAACTTCTGCCAGCCATATCTTTTAGTATCTGGCATAATTGATATCCATCTATTTCTGGCATCATGATATCTACAATTGCTATATCTGGATGCTCTGCCTCAAAGACTTCAATAGCCTCTTTCCCATTTACAGCTGTGAATACCTTAAAACCCACTCCTTCCATCACTGTCTTCAGGAGTTCAATATTAGACTCAATATCGTCCACTACAAGCACCTTTATGGCCCTCTTTCCCTGGGGCGCCATGGTAATATTAAAACAATTTTTATAAAAATTGTCAAGAAAATTTTTATAAAATAAAAGATTATTGAATAAACTTCACAAGTTACTTTAAAATTCTTGGTAGATTTATCAATTGCAGTTCAAATAAGATAATAATGGAAATGGCCAAAAAAAGGGCTGATAGGTGTGCAAAGGGTGTGAAGATGCTCCTTCTTGATGTTGACGGTGTAATGACCAACGGTGGTATTATCATTGATGATAAGGGGCAGGAGCTGAAAGTCTTTCATGTAAGAGATGGGCATGGAATAAAGCTCCTGTTGATGAATGAGATCAAAGTAGGGATTATTACAGGGAGAGAATCAGAGGTTGTTAAGAAAAGAGCAGAGGAATTGGGTATTGAGGCTGTATATCAGGGATGTCGTGATAAGACAGAGGCATATGAAAAAATAAAGAAGGCATATAAATTAAAGGATGAAGAGATAGGATTTGTTGGGGATGACATAGTGGATATACCTATTCTTAAAAGGGTGGGATTTCCAGTGGCTGTTGCAGATGCTACAGAAGAAGTTAAGACAGTGGCAGTTTACGTGACAGAGACCCGAGGGGGGCGAGGAGCTGTTAGAGAAGTAGCCGAGTTTATATTAAAAGCAAAAGGATTATGGAAAAGGATTATTGATGAATACATGGAGGCTTAATCTTCCTACAATTTTGACATTCAGTAGAATTTTTTCTATTCCCCTGTTTCTATTAATAACACCATCGCACCCTGTGGTAGGCACTATTATATTTGCCCTTGCTTCTGTTACAGACTTTCTTGATGGGTATATAGCGAGAAGGACAGGCCAGATTACAAAATTTGGGATGATACTTGATCCTATTGCAGACAAGTTTCTTATTATCTCAGCTCTTATATTATTAGTAGATATGGCATTGGTATCGGTTTTCGTAGCAGTAGTGATAATCATCAGGGAATTTCTTATTACTGCTTTAAGGGTGGTTGCTTTAACGAGGAAATTGGTTATCCCTGCAGCCAAGGAGGGCAAGGTGAAGACATTTGCTCAGATATGTGCTATAATTTTTCTTATACTTAGAGACTCCATATTAGGAATAGATCTTTACTTTGCAGGTACTGTGTTAATCTGGATAGCCATGTTTCTGGCAGTTTATTCTGGAATAAAATATACAATTCTGTTCTGGAAAAAGATATGAAATCAGCAGTTATTATATTGATTGCCTATATAATTGGTTCAATTCCCTTTGGCATCATAATATCAAGGGCAAGGGGGGTTGATCTAAGAAAAGTAGGCAGTGGCAATATTGGAGCAACCAATGTGCTGCGCGCTGTAGGCAAAAAAGAAGCGATTCTGACCCTTCTGGGAGATATTCTGAAGGGTACAGTCGGGGTTTTACTCGCAAAGGCTCTGAGCCAGAGTGAGACGGTTGTGGTCCTTTCTGCGATTGCTGCGGTGCTGGGACATGACTTCTCCATCTTTCTCCGCTTTAAGGGTGGCAAGGGTGTAGCAACCTCAATAGGTGTATTAATAGGGTATGCTCCTGTAGTTGCCCTTGTGACTGTAAATGTATGGATATTGGTAGTTTTCTTTTACAGGTACTCCTCCCTCGGTGCACTTGTCTCTTTCACTTTTGTTCCAGTTTTTATGTTATTGGCGAGAAAGGGATATGAGGGTATGCTCTTATCAGTAGTTTTAACGGCTCTAATATACTTCAAACACCGACAGAATATTAAAAGGCTTTTAGAAGGAAGGGAGCCAAAGATTGGGCAGAGCATCTAAGGTTGTAATAATCTCTCTGGGGATTATCATTCTTTTTTTATCATTTAAAAATGGATGGGCCTTATTCAAACAGGAACCTCCTTCAGAGGTCTATGTATATACTCTTATGGAAAAGGCTCAAAGGAGTGATACAGACACTGCAGTAGCCTTTGCCAAGGAGGCTATTAAGATAGCCCCAGAAATGCCAGGTCCATACTTTTTTTTAGCCAGAAAGGTCTTCTCCCTTAATCCAGAGTCGATATCAGAGTCTGCCAAATATCTATTTGAAGGTTTACGTAATTACACAAACAGTTTCTGGCAGACTTATAATTTTATTGGAACAGTACTGTCCGGGGTGTGGCTCTCTCTGGTTATTACAATTGTTGCAGTATCACTGGTAAACCTCATATTTAATCTTCCACTTTTTGTGCACACTGTTTTAGAGAACAAAAGAAAGGGGATTATTGCAGCAGTGGCTATTTTATCTTTATTGGGAATTGCTCCTCTGTTGGGGGTTATTACATTTTTTGGATTCTGGGGAGCTAAGGGAAGGTCAAGGAGGTTATTTCTGTTTTTAATGATATCTATCTTAATAGTGCTAACCTTAGGGGCTTTCTTATCTCAATATCTTCTTACAGGACTGTCTCCATCCATAAAGGCTGAGGTAGGAGTAAACAGTGGGAGAGGGTCCAGCTATCCAGAGTGGGTCTTCAGGAACAGGGGCTTTAACTCTCTGTTTTCTAAGGCCCTATCTATGCAGAACCGCGGGCTACTGGATAACTCTATTAGTATCTACAAAACTATTTTAAATTATAAGGAGGATGCAAGGGTCTATGTAAATCTTGGCAACTGCTATGCACTTAAAGGAGACCTACAAGAGGCGGTTGAGTTTTATAACAAGGCTGTTCTCAAAAAACCTCTTGCCTCAGCATATTATAATCTTAGTGTGATTACAAGAGAGTTTCTTGAATTTGTCAGAGCTGACAAATACTTTATGAAGGCCGTCTCCATTGATATGGACAAGATAGAATCCATAAGAGAACTACAAAAGAAAGAGAGTTCACAGCTTCTAATGAATGAAACCCTGAGTGCAAGGGAGATCTTTCAGGCTGTGGTGAGCAAGAGTCTCTCAGAATTTGTAACCTCAGGATATTTTATAAAAGCAGGTGTAATTGTCTTTCTGATCATGCTATTTTATTATCTGAGCAGAGATAGAGCAATTGCACAGAGGTGCCGAAAATGTGGAAAGATTTATTGTATCAAGTGTGAAAGTAGAATACACTGGTCAGCATTATGTTCAGATTGTTTTAAAACAATGGTCTCTTTTGAGATTCCTGCTACTGAAAGAATTGAGCATATTATGAAGGCATATAGTTTTCAGAAAAAGAGAAGAACTTTGCTCTATCTACTTTCTTGGTTTTTGCCCGGTGTGTCTCTGACTCCAAGAATGCCTTTTAGAGGAGTAATTATATCTTTTCTGTTCTTTTTATTTTTAAGTTTAATCCTGTTATCAGGTATTTTCGATTTTAATCTCTGGTTGTTTGAACAGAACCTATTCAGAATTCTCTATTTATCTGCTGCTGTTGTAATATATCTTTATGGAGTATCCTATACAAGAAGAAAATTCAGGAGAGGGTTAATATAATTGGCTGCACTGGAAGGCTCTATAAGTGAGTTTGGTATCACAGATATCTTCCAACTGATTTACTATCAGAGGAAGACAGGTCTGCTGTCAATTAGTGGCAAGTATGATAGAGTTAAGATACTCTTTTTTGAAGGGAATATTGTCTCTGCCACATCATCTCGTAGGCCTGAAGAGAAAAAGATTGGTAATCTTTTGATCAAAAAAGGAATTATAACAGAAGAAGATTTAAGAAAGGTGCTTGAAGAGCAAAAAAGGACAGGAAAACAGCTTGGGACACTGTTGCTTTCCCATGGTCTGGTTGATAAAGAGACCCTTACAGAGGTGATAACACAACAGATAATTGATCAAGTAGTCCAGATCTTTTCCTGGAATGAAGGTACATATGTGTTTAGACCTGTCAAGGTAGAGATAGAAACAGAGATTGTGGTGGATACACAACATGTGTTGATGGAGGGTCTTAGGATAGTTGATGAATGGTCTGTGATTGAAGGACTGATCACGCCTGATACCATTTTCAGAAAAAAGACCGATGAATCAGATGAGCTGCTGAGCGACATTGAAGAAAGGGTTTTTCAGTTAATAGATGGCGAGAGTGATGTGAGTACATTGTTGGATCTATCAGAGGAGAGTGAGCTTGAGTTCTTAAAGGCCCTTGTCTCACTTATGGAGAAGGGACTGATTGAGCCTATTGAAGAGGCTGTAAAGATTCAGACAACTAAGGAAGTGGAAAGCAGAAGGGTTAGGATAATAGGGGCTATGATTGGAGTGGTGTTTGCAATAGTGTTTAGTATTCTTGTCCTCAATGCTTTCCGAGGATTTTCAGAGATTTATAAATTCTACAGGGCTTCCACCACCCTGGAGCATTTTAGAATGAAGATAGAGAGCTATAGATTAATGTATGATAGATTCCCAGAAAATGTCGATATCCAGCTCAAGGACCCGTGGGGATATCGGTATATCTACAGAGTCACTCCCACAGGATATGAATTATTCAGTGTAGGACCAGATGGCAAGGAGATGACAGAAGATGATGTTATCTGAGGTCTCAAAGGCTGTGGTGCTTCTAAGTGGAGGAGTGGATTCATCCACAACACTCGCAATTGCCCGTGAAATGGGCTATGAATGTTATGCCCTTACTTTTGACTATCACCAGAGGCATCACCTGGAGATAGAGGCTGCAAAGAGGGTGGCTGAGGCACTGTCTGTGAAAAAACATCTGATTATTGGTTTTGACCTCAGGGAGATAGGTGGTTCTGCCTTGACCAACAAGGAGATAGAGGTTCCAAAAGAGGGAGTGTCCAGGGAAGAGATTCCCCTTACATATGTGCCTGCCAGAAACACCATCTTTCTTTCCTTTGCACTTGGGTGGGCAGAGGTGCTTGGTGCTGAGAGGATATTCATTGGTGCCAATGCTGTAGATTATAGTGGATATCCTGATTGTAGGCCTGAATATTTGAAGGCCTTTGAGGATATGGCGAACCTTGCCACAAAGGCATCTGTTGAAGGGCGTTTGAGATTCCGTATCGAGGCTCCCCTTCTGTATCTTACCAAAGGGGAGATTATTAAAAAAGGTACTGAACTGGGTTTTGACTATTCTCTAACGTGGAGTTGTTATGACCCCACACCTGAGGGAAAGCCCTGCCTCAAGTGTGATAGCTGTCTTTTCAGGCAAAAGGGTTTTGAAGAAGCAGCAATAGAAGACCCCTTGCTGAAGGTCTGTTTCGGCTCTGGAGACAGCAGATATGGATAAGAAGACCTTGTTAAGGAAGATACCTTCAGTTAATGAAATTCTCAACATGACAGAGGTTCAACAGTGGTTTTCTCTGCTGCCAAGACCACTTGCGGTCAAGGCTATAAGAGAGGTCTTGGAAGAGCTCAGGACAGGAATCCGTTCTGGTAAGTATAGGGATGTGAGATTGGAGGATATACTGAGTAATGTGGAGAAGAATATAAGGTTCCTTTCAGAAGGGAGTTTTAGGCCTGTTATTAATGCTACTGGAGTTGTTATTCATACCAACCTTGGAAGGGCTCCCCTTCCTGTATCTGTGGTTCAGAGGATAGTGGAGATAGCCAGGGGATACTCAAATCTTGAATATAGCTTAGCAGAAGGGAAAAGGGGAGAGCGATATGATCATATAAGAGGATTACTCAAAGACCTTACTGGAGCTGAAGATGCAATTGCTGTAAACAACAATGCAGCAGCAGTGCTTCTCTGTCTGTCTGCCCTTGCTCGAGGACGTGAAGTGGTTGTATCGAGGGGTGAGCTTGTTGAGATAGGAGGTGCCTTTAGGATTCCTGATGTTATGAAACAGAGTGGTGCTGTTCTGAAAGAGGTAGGTACAACCAATAAAACTCATTTAAGGGATTATGAAGAGGCGATAAATGAAGAGACAGCCCTTCTTCTCAAAGTACATCAATCAAACTATAGGATTATAGGATTTACTGAAGAGGTCCCGATAGAAGAACTTGTAGCACTGGGAAGGAGAAAGAATATACCAGTTATGTTTGATCTCGGCAGTGGTTGCTTTGTAGACCTGAGTGAATACGGGCTTCAGGGAGAACCTGTTGTCAGAGATATTATAAAGAAAGGTGTGGATATTGTAACCTTCAGTGGAGACAAACTGCTTGGAGGTCCTCAGGCAGGAATTATCCTTGGCAGAAGAGAGCTTATAAGAGAGGTTGCACGCCATCCCCTTACAAGGGCAGTAAGGATAGATAAACTTACCCTTTCGGCTCTTCAAGCGGTATTGTATCTTTACATGGATACAGAAAAGGTAAAAGAGGAGATTCCGGTTATAAGAATGCTTCTGCAGGACAAAGAGATAATTAAAAAGAGGGCTCAGAAGATAATAAGAGCACTTAAGGATAATAATAAAAGAGTTTTTCTAAAACTCCAACAGGACTACTCTCAAGCAGGAGGTGGCTCTCTTCCGGGCATCTCAATGCCTACATATGTAGTTGCCTTTAGGATTGAAGGCATTCCAGTAGTAGAAATAGAGAAATTATTGAGAATGGGTAGTCCTGCTGTTGTGGCCAGGATAAAAGAAGAGGCCTTGATAATAGACCCGAGGACTGTGGATGATTCTGAAGTGGCTCTTCTTGTTAAGGCCCTAAAGGAGGTTATAAATAGATTTGTATGATATTGAATGTTTTTGTTAAAATATCTGCACATGGATTCTCTATATACATATAGATATATAAGAGAAGGTAGAAGTATTCTGAGAGAACCTTTATGTCCTTTTTGTGGTTGTTTTTTTGAAAGGCCTCAAGAGATAGAGATTGATATAGAATTTGTTCTTGGTGGTAGATGTGAGTGTGGAGCTATATACGTTTGTGATCCCTCAGGGAGGAACCTTGGTGAGGTATATATGAATGCACTGCTTATGCTTTCTGGAGGGGATTGGGACAAGGCATCTTCTCTGGATGCAGATGTGGATTTTGAGGAGAGGACCCTCAATTATGATCCAAAGGCCCACAGACTTGTAAGAAGCTCTACAGGTCTTCTTCAGAGAATGTACAATGGAAAGATAATTTTTCTGAGAATGAGAAGCAGAATTCATAAAAGTGATTAATATATAAATAAAAATTTTTAATTTGACCTTAAAACAGTGCCTGTGTATTATTTCTATATTTAACTGGAATTATGAAAAGAATTTATAACTGAAATTTTTAAAGAGGGCTATATTAAGGCCCCAAAAACTAAACATAAGGAGGTATATCATGCCAACATTAGAGTTCCAAGGAAAACAGTTAGAGGTCGATGAGGAGGGCTATCTTCAGAACCTTGATGATTGGTCCCCTGAGCTGGCCGAGTTTATGGCCAAGCAGGATGGTCTTGAATTAACAAATGAACATTGGGAGATTATCAATTTCTTGAGGGATTACTATCAGAAATACCAGATCGCCCCGATGATCAAGATACTGGTTAAAGAGATTAAGAAGACCATGGGACCTGAAAAGGGCAATACAAAATATCTCTATCAGCTATTTCCTGATGGTCCAGCTAAACAGGCCTGTAGATATGCAGGGCTACCAAAACCAACAGGTTGCGTATAATTTTTAAGGGTGCTCTTGTGGCACCCTTATTAATTTAAAATTTTTAAAAAGATGATGAGACTATGGGAGGTTCTAAAAGAGAGGAAGGGGCGCATTGCTGCAAAGTGGTTTGAGCAGGTGGTGGCTACTTATCCGGAAGAGACAGCAAAATTTCTGAAATCAAAAAGAGATCCATTCTCAAATCCTGTTGGTAATACAATAAAAGAAGGAATAGAGGGTATTATAAACAGTCTATTAGATAAAGGGGAGGAGGTTAATACCTTCCTTGATAGGATTATAAGAATCAGGGCAGTGCAGGATTTTACACCTTCAGAAGCAGTTTCTTTTGTCTTTCAGCTTAAAGACGTGGTGCGGGAAGAGTTGGCTGATATGTCTGACGAAAGTTGGTTGACAGAGGAGATTTCCCTTTTTGACAGAAGAGTAGATGAGCTTGCTTTGAAGGCCTTTGATATATTTATGGGTTGTAGGGAAAGATTGTATGAGATAAAAGTGGATGAGATGCGTAACTGGACATTTAGACTTCTTGAAAGGGCGAACCTTTTGGAGGAGTTCGAAAGGAAGAAAAAGAACTTATAGGCTTCTCCTTCTTTTGAAAATTTATTTGAGCGAAGGAGGTCATAAATGGGTGTGTGGTTTTCATTAATTGTGGTGATTGGGTTGATTGTATTTCCATTGATTGGAGTGGGCTTGTTGGGTCTGAATGCCCTGTTTGGTATAGTAGTGCCTTATGTGGCGCTTGTGGTCTTCCTCGTCGGCCTTATATATAGGGTAATAACCTGGGGGAAGACCCCAGTACCCTTTCATATTCCCACAACCTGTGGACAGCAAAAGAGCTTCCCATGGATTAAGTATTCTAAGTTAGAAAGTCCTGCCACAGGGTGGGAAGTCTTTATGAGAATGTTTCTCGAGGTGGTTACATTCAGGTCCCTGTTCCGTAATCTCAGGACAGAAATGGGGCCAGGTTATAGGCCTGTGTATGGTTCTACAAAATGGTTGTGGCTTGCAGGTATAGTGTTTCATTATTCCTTCCTAATAGTGCTACTCAGACATCTCAGATTCTTTAGACAACCCGTGCCTGAGTTTGTTTCCCTAATTGACAGTTTTGATGGTTTCCTGCAGATAGGACATCCTCATTTACAGATTACAGGGGTAACTCTTCTTCTGGCAGTCTTTTATCTATTCCTCAGAAGGATATTTATTCCACAGGTCAAATATATTTCATTGCCCGCTGATTATTTCCCCCTGTTGCTTATAATGGGTATTGCAGGCAGTGGTATCCTGATGAGATATTTCCTTAAAACGGATATAATAAAAGTGAAGGAACTCACCATGGGTCTTGCTACTCTTCGTCCCAAGGTGCCTGATGGAATTGGTGTTATTTTCTATATTCACCTCTTTCTTGTATCTGCTCTCTTTGCATATTTCCCCTTCAGCAAGCTTGTTCATCTTGGTGGCATATTTCTGTCACCAACAAGAAATCTGGCCAACAACAGTCGTATGAAGCGGCATGTTAATCCTTGGGATTATCCTGTGAAGGTTCACACATATGAGGAATATGAGGAAGAGTTCAGAGAGAAGATGAAGATGGTTGGTATACCTGTTGAAAAAGATGTAGAAGAAGAAAAACCAGAAGAATCAGAAGAATCTGAACAAAAGGAGTGAGACCATGGCAAAAGCAGCTAAACCACCTAAACCAGAAGAAATTACAAAGTCCTTAGACTACAAAAAGACACCTGAGACCCACTGGATGGATACTCCAGTAGAGTTCCGTCCAGGCATGTACTGTTATGGTACAAGACCTAAGTACCTTGAAGAAGTGGGTATGCCAAACCCAAGAGAGTGGTCTTCTGCTGACGAAGATTGGAAGTTACCAGAGAACTGGAAGGAGATTGTTCTTGAGGGTATTGCAGACAGACTCAACAAGCATAGATCCTTCCGACTCTTTATGGATATCTGTGTGCGCTGTGGTGCCTGTGCAGACAAATGTCACTTTTATATAGGCACAGGAGATCCCAAAAATATGCCTGTGCTGAGAGCTGAGTTGTTGAGGTCTGTGTACAGAAAATACTTCACCACAGGTGGAAAGTTACTTGGTAGAGTTGCGGGCGCCAGAGAACTCACGATGGATGTCTTCAAGGAACTCTGGTATTATGCCTATCAGTGTACAGAGTGTCGTCGCTGTTCAGTATTCTGTCCCTATGGGATTGACACTGCAGAGATTACCATAATGGTGCGTGAGATTATTAATCTTCTTGGATGCAATACTGACTGGATTATGGGACCAGTCGCAAACTGTTACAGAAAGGGTAATCATCTCGGTCTGGAGCCTCATACTATCCAGAGCAATATTGAGATGATGTGTGACGATATAGAGGAGATTACAGGCATAAGGATAGAACCTACCTTCAATCGTAAAGGTGCGGAGATCCTCTTTATTACTCCATCCGGTGACCTTTTCGGTGTGCCTGGTGTCTATACCTGTATGGGATATTTGATGCTCTTCCATGAGTTAGGACTTGATTATACATGGAGTACTTATGCATCAGAAGGAGGTAACTTTGGGTTCTTCACTTCCTTGGAGATGGCAAAGAGGCTTTATTATAAAGTTTATGCTGAGGCAGAGAGGCTTGGGGTTAAGTGGATTCTTGGTGGTGAGTGTGGTCACATGTGGAGACTCTGGCATCAATACCTGGCCACTTTCTGGAAGCCACCTGATAATTTAGAGGATCCTGTATCACCGATCACGGGTACCAAGTTTGAGCATGCGAACTCATCAAAGATAGTACATGTAGTAGAGTTTACAGCAGATCTTATTAGACATGGAAAAATAAAGCTCGACCCCAGCAGAAATGACCATCTCAAAGTCACCTTCCACGACTCCTGTAATACATCCAGGGGTATGGGCTTCTTTGAAGAGCCGAGGTATGTGATAAAGAGCGTATGTAATCACTTCTATGAGATGCCAGAGAATACCATAAGAGAGAAGACCTTCTGCTGTGGCAGTGGATCAGGCTTGAACTCCTCTGAGGATATGGAACTCAGAATGAGAGGTGGTCTGCCAAGGGCAAATGCGGTCAGATATGTCCATGAACGGTATGGGGTAAATATGCTCGCCAATATATGTGCTATTGACAGAGCAGCTCTGCCCACATTAATGCAGTATTGGGTACCAGGAGTAGAAGTTTGTGGAGTCCATGAGCTTGTTGGTAATGCCCTTGTAATGACAGGCGAGCAGAAAAGGACAATGGACCTCAGGATGGAGCCACTGCCAGGTGTAGAGGAGGAGGAAGAAGGAGAGGAGGAAGAGTAGTTGATAGTCAGAATTTATAAAAATAAATTTTAGAGTAGGAGGATAGAGGATGTATGATGGTGGTAAGATAATCGCGGGTATAGTGATATTCCTTATCTTTGCCCTCTTTCCAATCTATAGCAATATTGGGAAGGCATATCAACCGCCTAAGCCAAAACTCGACACACCAGAAATCCAAAAGATGGTGGTAAAGAAATGTGTTGAGCCCAAGGAGTATATGATACCAGAACATATGAAGTTGATTGTGGACTGGAGAGACGCTGCATTAAGAGAAGCAAAAAGGACCTATATAAATTCTCGGGGAGAGAGATACACTATCAGCCTGCAGAATACCTGTATGAAGTGTCACTCCAACAAGAAGAAGTTCTGCGATGAATGTCATAAACATGCTGGGGTGAAACCCTATTGCTGGGACTGCCATTTTGTTAAAGAGGAGGAGTGAACAATGGGTATGGATAGAAGAGAATTTCTAAGATTAGCAGGACTTACATGTATTGGTATAGGAGTTGGAGGTGCACAGCTTTTTGTGAGGACAAAGATTGCTTCCTCTGAGTATGCTCCACCAGAGGAACGTCTTACAGCTAAAAGATGGGCTATGATAATTGATCTGAGAAAGTTCAAGACAGAAGAGGATTACAAAAGGGTTATAGAAGCCTGTCACAAAATTCATAATGTGCCTAATATACCAGATCCCGCAGACGAGATAAAATGGATATGGACAGAGGATTTTGAACATTCTTTTCCAGAACAGATGAATCCCTTTATTCCTGAGAGTGTTGAGGAGAAACCAGTACTTGTTCTCTGTAATCACTGTGGTAAAGCTCCTTGTGTAAGAGTTTGTCCTACAAAGGCGACCTTCAAGAGACCAGATGGGATTACTGCACAGGACTATCATAGATGTATTGGTTGCAGATTCTGTATGGCTGCCTGTCCCTATGGAGCAAGGAGTTTCAACTGGCGCGATCCGAGACCTTATATTAAAGAAGAAAATCTGGAGTATCCTACAAGATGTATAGGTGTGGTTGAGAAATGTACATTCTGTGTAGAAAGACTTGCGGTAGGGAAGAAACCTATCTGTGTAGAGAAATCAAATGGTGCTATGCTCTTTGGTGACCTTGAAGACCCCAGCTCCGAGGTAAGAATGTATCTGGCCGAACATTTCAGTATCCGCAGAAAACCCGAGCTTGGCACACAGCCGAGTGTGTTTTACATCATAGGAGGTGAGGAGCATGCTTGAGAAGGCACTTGTAGGAAGCAAGAGATACTGGACATTGGTGTTTATATTACTGGGTATTATAGGAATTGCCTTTCTGGTATATCTGAAGCAGCTTAAAGAAGGTCTGGGTATCACAGGTATGAGCAGAGACGTTTCATGGGGATTTTATATTTCTCAGTTCACCTTTCTTGTGGGAGTAGCTGCATCAGCAGTAATGATAGTTATCCCCTACTATCTACATAACTATAAGAAGTTCGGCAGGATTGTGATACTGGGAGAGTTTCTCGCTGTCAGTGCTGTTACTATGTGTATGCTCTTTATATTTGTTGATATGGGCCAGCCATCAAGGATTTTTAATGTGATACTTCATCCAACGCCCAATTCAATCCTGTTCTGGGATGCGGTGGTTCTTAGTGGATACCTTCTGCTTAATATTCTCATAGGCTGGAACGCCCTTCAGGCAGAGTACAAGGGTACTCCTCCTCCGAAATGGACAAAACCTCTCGTCTATATCTCAATACCGTGGGCAATCAGTATTCATACAGTAACAGCCTTTATCTACCAGGGACTACCAGGAAGACATTTCTGGTTAACCGCAATTATGGCAGCGAGATTTTTGGCTTCTGCGTTTTCATCTGGACCTGCATTGTTGCTGCTTCTTGCACTGCTTGTGAGGAAGTATACAAAGTTTGATCCAGGTAGAGAACAGCTCCAGTCAGTAGCCAAAATTGTTACTTATGCTGTTATTGTTAATTTCTTCTTCTTCCTGTTAGAGGTGTTTACTGCTGGTTATAGCCAGATACCTGGGCATCTACATTCTTTTGAGTATTTATTCTTTGGGATTGAGGGACATGGGAAACTGGTTCCTCTGATGTGGATATCCATATTTCTCTCACTGTTTGCTATTGCACTTCTTGTGATACCTCCTACACGAAGAAATGAGACCACCCTTACAGTGGCCTGTATAGCAGTATTTGCCTCTTTATGGATTGACAAAGGGTTTGGTCTGGTAATCGGTGGTTTTGTTCCAAATCCTTTTGAAAGGGTCTTTGAGTACTGGCCAACACTGCCTGAGACAATCATTACACTGGGAGTGTGGGCTACAGGATTTCTGATTCTTACTGTGCTGTACAAGGTGGTTATCTCTGTAAGAGAGAGAGTGGGGTTTGAGGAATCTGCCCACTGAGGAGTGGTCCGATAAAAATGTTTATAAAAGAGGGATGCCTTAAGGCATCCCTCTTTATTTATTATATTGTTTTGATTATTTCTCTAACAAGGGCAAGATTCTTTATATCGTCTTCATCAGAGGTCTTTGGAGTCTCCAGAATCAAGGGGATTTCTGAAAGTTCAGGGTGAGATAGAATTTTTCTAAAACCCTCTCTCCCAATATAACCTTTACCAATATGTTCATGACGGTCGATCCTTCCTCCCAGAGATGCCTTGGAGTCATTGAGATGAAGTACCAGCAGAGGCAGAGGAGAGAGTAGTCTTTTTATCTCCTCTATCAGAAGTTGAATTCCTTCATAGGTGCTTAGGTCATATCCTGAGGCAAAGGCATGGGCTGTGTCAATACAGATGCCTTTAATGCATCTGCTGGGAAGAGAACTTACAATCTCTGCAATCTCCTCTATGGTAGAACCTATCTCTCCCCTCTGACCTGCTGTATTTTCTATAATAAGTATGTTCTTCCTGATTTCTTTACAGAGCTGTCTCAAAGCCTCTCTGGTACGTTTTATCGCGTACTGTCTACTCTGCCCCGAGGCTCTACCTGGGTGAAAGATTACAGAGTCAATCCCGAGTATATCTGCAAGTTCTGTTTCATAAAGCAACATATCTATAGACTTTCTCCAAAGTTCTTTTTCAGCAGAGGAAAGATTGATCAGATATGAGGCATGAACAAAGACAGGAGTTATATTATTCTCCTGGATCAGATTACGGAACAGTTCTATCTCCTCTGCATTAGGGTATCGCTTTCTCCAGCTTCTTGGGTTATGACTGAAGATCTGCATAGTGGTGCATCCCAACTTATGGGCCCTTTTAACAGACAGATGTATTCCTCCAGAGATGGAAGTATGGACGCCTACTCTTCTGCTAATGCCTTTCATGCTCTATTCTTCGGAGCAACTCTGGCAATCCCTTTAATGAGTCTTTAAGGATATAGTCAGCCTCCTGGAGGCTGTCCAGGGGGCGGTATCCATAACCAACAGCTATACACAGTATTCCTGCATTTTTTCCTGTTAGGATATCGATCTCACTGTCTCCGATAATTACTACTTCATCTTGGCTGAGATGTTCCTTCTCCATGAGGTATCTTATTGGAAGGGGAGAGGGCTTTTTTTCAGGAAGGGTATCGCTTCCAATGATATACTTAAAATGCCTCAAGAGATTAAGATCTTCAAGAATTCTCTTGGTTAAGGATTCTCTCTTGTTTGATACCACAGCCTTTTTGTATTCTGTTAATAAATTTAGTGTTTCTTCTACTGCTGGATATGTTTTTGTATGGTCAGTAAGATGTTCTGAATAGTACTGGAGGAACTCTTTTAATACCTTGTCTTTCAAATTTATATCCTCTGGTTTTAGAATTCTCTCCACAAGGCCGGTTATTCCTCTTCCCACAAATCTTTTTACCTCTTCTTTTTTCATAGGAGGATAACCAAAAGGAGCGAGACTATAGTTTAAAGCATCTGTTATGTCCTGAAGAGAATCTATAAGGGTTCCATCAAGATCAAAAACAAGAAGTTTGATCCTTCTCTTTTTGATGTCCATTTGTTGTTACTTAAGGCTTATACCCACAATAGAGATATCCTCTTTGTCAGCAAGCTCTACAGACTCGTTCTTCTGAAGGAGGATTGTCTTTCCTGCTTCAATTGCCAGAACCCTTGCTTTTGCCTTTATCATGCTCTTGAGAGTGTCTATTCCCACCACTGGCACATCATATCTAAAGTCCTGCTGAGGTTTGCTCACTTTAACCACAACCGCGTCTGAGCCTGCCAGCCTGCCCCCTCTTAGGATAGCTTCATCAGTGCCTTCAATTGCCTCAACTGCCATTACAGCTCTGTTCTTCACAACCACTGTCTGTCCTATATCGAGTCTGCCAATCTCTTTTGCCAGTCTGAAGCCAAATTCTATGTCCTTCCATTCGGATTCAGAAGGAATCCTTCTTGTTAGACACCCCTCTGGCATCATTAAAGAGGAAGTGAAATCTGTGGTATTAAGTATTTTTATCCCTTCAGACTCGAACTCTTCAGTTATTGTCTGCATTATTGTATCATCTTTTCGGTCCTTTAACCTGAAAAGCAGCTTTAGTGCTTTGGTATCAGGGGTGATATTCCTTCCTTTGTACATGAGAGTCTTCGGAACTTTTCCTGCCATTACCGCCTCTTTGATATTTTCTCTCTTTAGCGTTTTTATAATTCTACCCAGTTTCCCTACATTTATTCTCTCTACTCTGTCATCACATCCCTCTATAGAATCAGCAATAGGATCAAGGGCTATGATTAAGACATTATATCCCTGTTTTTTTGCCTCTGTAGCTACAATACAGGGAAGCACACCACTGCCAGCTATGATGCCGATTCTGTTTTTCATTGAGTTTGTTACCTAATCAAGTGTTTTCAGAGGACCCCGTGTTATTTGGTCTACAGATACCTCTTCTGTTGGCATTTATAAACTCTATAAGATGGGCAATTTCCTGAGTATAAGGAAGTTCTTCCTGTACCTTTTTGATCGCTTCCTTTAGAGTAAGCTTTTCCCTAAAAAGAATCTTATATGCCTTCTTTAATTCGGATATGGTTTCTTCAGAGAATCCATGTCTTTTCAGACCCACAATATTCAATCCAAACAACTTTGCCCTTGCGCCAGAGGCTATTGTGTAAGGAGGGATATCCTGTCCCACTCCACTGAATCCTCCTACCATTGCATAGGAGCCTATTCTGGTAAACTGATGTACAGCCACAAGACCTCCTATCACAGCACAATCTTCTACTACCACATGTCCTGCCAGTGTGGCTGCATTAGCCATGATCACTTTGCTACCTATTTTACAGTCATGTGCAATATGGACATAGGCCATAAGGAAATTATCGCTTCCTATTTCAGTGTATCCATCTCCTCCTACAGAGCCTCTATGAATTGTTATGTATTCTCTTATGATATTTCTATCGCCGATCTTAACTCCTGTTGGTTCTCCCTTGTATTTTAAATCCTGAGGGGGGAGACCAATGGTGGTGAAGGGATATATCTGACAGTCCTCTCCAATCGTGGTGTCTCCTTCAATCACTACATTGTTCATAAGGACCGTCCCTTTTTTGATCTTTACACTGCCTCCAATTATACAGTAAGGCCCTATTACAACACCCTCTTCTATCTCTGCACCCTTATGGATTATTGCTGTCTCATGTATATCTGCCATTATGTCAGCTCCCTATCTGTAACCATAGCAGTGAATTCTGCTTCTGCAACCACATTATCCTCTACATATGCCTTTCCCTCGAATTTCCATACACTACCTCTACCTCTTAAGACACTCACCTCAAGCCTCAACTGATCTCCTGGAACTACGGGTTTCCGAAATTTGGCCTTTTCAATACTAAGAAAATATGTGGCCTTCCCAGTGATGCCTGATTTAAAGGCAAGTACTCCTGACACCTGGGCAAGGGCCTCTATGATGAGAACACCTGGCATTATTGGGTTGCCAGGGAAATGTCCCTGAAAGAAATGTTCATTTATTGTAACATTCTTTATCCCTACAGCCCTTTTGCCTTCCTCAAGCTCAACCACTCTGTCTACCAACAAAAAAGGATATCTGTGCGGTAAAATATCCATGATTTCTTTGATACTAACCATTTTTGCCTCCTGACTCAGGAATGTCTATTTTGTTTAGTCTTGCTTCAAGCTCTTTTACGGTTTTATAGAGATCGGGAAGTTTCTCTATTATTGCTTGTATTCTTAACCATTTCATATGGGGTATTGCAGGAGCTCCAGAGTACGCTCCCTTTTCAAGGTTTCTCATTACTCCTGCCTTTGCTGCTACTATACAGCCATCCTCTATTGTGATATGGTCTGAGATTCCTACCTGACCAGCTAGTACCACATAATTGCCAACAGTGCTACTGCCTGCTATGCCTACCTGAGCAACCACAATACAGTGTTTGCCGATCTTCACATTATGGGCAATCTGGACAAGGTTATCAATCTTTGTTCCTTCGCCAATCTGGGTATTGCCTGTTGTGGCTCTATCAATGGTTACACAGGCACCAATCTCTACATCATCCTCAATCACAACACCTCCTACCTGTGGTATCTTATGATGTCTGCCTTCGTGGGTAACATAACCAAACCCATCAGAGCCTATAACAGAGCCTGCATGTATAATAACTCTTGAACCTATGCTCACATTCTCTCTTATTGTAACATTAGGATAGATTATACAATCATTTCCTATTTTAGAATCATCGCCTATGAAGACTCCTGGATAAATTATAGTTCTATCTCCAATAACTACATTGTTAGAGATAAAGGTGTTGGGATAAATGGTTACCTCTTTGCCTATGCGGGCACTTTCTGATATATAGGCGCCTTTTAGAATCCCTTTCGGAATATAAGGCTTGGTATAAAAGACTTCAAGTGCCTTTGCAAAGCCATAAAGAGGGTTCTCAACCACAATTTGAGGAATAGGAAGTTCTTTTATATGTTCTCCTACAATTACTGCTGATGCCTTTGTTTCTTTCAACTTAGGGATAAGCTTTTTATGTTTTATAAAGGTTAGAGAGCCCTCTTTTGCTTCATCAAGCCCGACTATAGTGTTTATCTCAATATCTGCATCCCCATGAAGGATGCCATTGATTCTCTCTGCAATCTCTTTGAGTCTCATTTGTTCTTTTTTATCTTTTTGTTATATGTTTCGATCACCTTCTGGGTAATATCCACGGTTTCATCTATATAAAGTACAACCCCTTCAACCTTTTCTAAGATCAGAGTAAAGTTCTCTTTTTTGCCTATTTCATCAATCACTTTGCGTAGTTCTTTCAGAATCTCTTCTGTCAATTGTGCCTCTTTTCTCTTCACCTCGTCCTGTGCATCCTGAACAAACCGTTTGTAATCTCTCATTTTTCTGTCCAGCTCATCCTGTTTCTGTCTCAATGCCTTCTCTGAGAGGACCGATGCCTGTTTGTCTATCTCTTCTTTTAGTTTTTCGATCTCTCTCCCTTTTTGATCAATTAATTTCTGTTTTGCCTTGATTATTTCCTCAAGGTCCTTTTTTGCCTGTTTGCCTGCCTCTGATTCATTAAGTGCTTTCTGAAGGTCAACAATGCCGATCTTTATCTCTGCTGCTACTGCACTGCTAAACAGGGCAATACAAAAACCTAAAATAAGAGTCACTAACAGATGACGTCCCATATTCTTCTCCTCCTTTATTTAACTTAATTTTTAAATGGCTAAAAGAAGGCACCAAAGGCAAATTCTGCCTTTCCGCTACTTTCGCCCTCTCTTCTGTCAATGTTAAACCCATATTCTATTCTTAATGGCCCCAAAGGAGATATCCATCTTATGCCGCCACCTGCTGTGTATCTGAGGTCAGTACCAAAATCTTCAGAGTCATCGTAGGCTCTGCCTACATCTACAAAGACCACTCCTTTCAGTTTCAGTTCTTCAACAAGAGGGAACTTGTATTCTAAGTTAAAGATCAATTCCTTTTTCCCACCAATCACCTCTCCATTTTCATCTCTGGGCCCTGCTTCTCCAAATCCAAGCCCTCTCACAGTATAGAGTCCTCCTACATAGAATCTCTCATAAAGAGGGAGTTTTTTACCAAAAAGTCCCTCTGCATAACCTATTCTTCCACGTATAGAAAAGACGGTTCTTTCTGTTACAGGGAAGAACCATGCAGAGTCAAAAACACCTTTTATAAACTTGTTGTTTCCTCCTAATCCTGCAAAGGTAATATATAGAGAATTTCTTGATCCCCTTGAAGGGTCAAGGAAATAGTCTCTGCTGTCTCTTATAATAGCAGGGGTTATGCTGCTTGTGGTGTTAGTGCCGATCTGTTCCTTTATTATGATTGATGCGTCCTCAGATACATCAAAAACAGTAGCTCTTTCATAAGTATATGTGAGACTCACCTTCCAGTACTCTGCAAACCTTTTACCAAATCCTACAGAACCACCTGTTGCTTTTTTTGAATAGGCCAGATAGTCTCTTCTTGTATTGTATGCACTTAATGTAAAACTTATCGGCTTGTCAAGAAACCAAGGGTCTTTATAGGAGAATTCATAAAATGTTGACCTTCCTCCAAATTCTCCTTTTAGTTTTATGTATCTGCCTGTACCAAAGAGATTTGCCTGTGTTATATCAATCATTCCTACAAATTTATCTACTGTACTATAACCTCCACCTATACTCAGAAAGCCCGTAGGTTTTTCCTTTACCTTGATATCAATATCAATTGTCTTCTTTTCAGGGTTTGGTTTAGGAATCAGCTCTACTGTTTCAAAGAAATTCAGATTATTAATCTTTTCATAACTCCGCCTTAAGAGTTTACTATTAAATATATCACCCTCATTCAGGCTTACCTCTCTTCTGATAACCTTATCCTTTGTTTTTGTGTTGCCAAAGATCTCTATTCTACCGATTCTATATATATCACCCTTGTGGATATTTAAGAATACCTTAACCTCTTTTGTCTTTTTATCTGGAATAATCTGTGGTTCCACAGATACAGTTGCATATCCTCTCTGGGAATAAAATTCGGATATTGATTGAATGCTCTCCTGAAGTTTCTTTCTGCTGAAATACTTGCCCTTTTCAATCTCTAATAGTTTTAGGACCTCTTCTTTCTCAGATGGAGCAAATCCAGATACTTTAATATCACTTATAGTATATCTGGGACCTTCAGAAACCTTTATTTTTATAATCATACCCTTTTTGTCTTTTGTGAGGGTTATTTCTGGTCCAGCCACTACTGCATTGAGAAATCCATTGTCGTAGTAGAGGTTTCTAATTCTTTCAATATCATTCTTTATTTCAGAACTTTTATAGTAGCCACTTTTTGTAATAAGTGAAAATATCCACCACTCTTTTGTCTTCATCGCTCTTTTTATTTTTTTATCAGACAATGCCTTATTCCCCTCAATTGCAATTTTCTTGATTCTTATCTTAGGTCCTTCTTTGATTAGAAATGTTACTGTGGCTTCATATGGAGTTATTCTTTTGACAATAGGAATAACCTGGGCAAGCCAATAACCGTTTCCTTCATAGAAGGACTTCAGTGCTGATGCATTGTTTTTGATAAGTGTGATATCAGCAATAGAGCCAGGTGATATAGTTAGATGTTCCTTTAGTTTTTCATCGTCGAACTTTTTATTGCCAACAAAGTTTATTTTTACAATAGTGGGTTTTTCTCTTACAATATAGATTAATTTAATCCCTCCCTCATGAGGTTTTGCTTCTACTTTAACATCCTCAAAGTATCCCATCTTATATATGGTTTTAATATCTTCAGAGATAGCAGTTCTTGACAGAGGCACGCCTACCTTTTGTTTTAGTCTTTTAATAATAGCTCCCTTTTCGATTCTCTTAACCCCTTTGACTTCTATACTGGTGACAATGGGGGCTTGTTGAGCATTTACCAACAAAGGGATGAGTATACTGGATAAAATTAGAAAACATACCAACCTATAATATCTCATCTTTCTCAAACCCTTACAAATTTTTTAATTGATAGTTTAACAAAAAGGCAGTTTAGTATACCATAATGAAACATAAAACAAGAACTTTTATAAAAAATTCATGATAGAATTTTATCAGAATTCTTTAAATAGGAAAAATTTTATAGTTTTCTTCTGTTTTCTTGTAGAATCTTAATTTTACATCTTCTTTCCATAAAATCCAATCCTTGACAATGATTGCGGTATTGGTATTTAATGTAAATAGAAAGATTGCTCTTTTAAATTTTAATTGTTAATAACAGAATAGTTGAGTTTCTCCGCGATACCTTATCAGGGTGGTAGAGCTGAGGGAACAAAGATAGTTAGGGAGCCAGCGGTATATGTGGTGAGCAAGCCTCAAAGACCTTGACAGGTCTGCGAGGAAGCCTAAGCATATACCAAGGCACCCACTTGTCAGAGAGCCTCAGATGCTCACAAACCCGGAGGTATCGCGGGGAGGAATAAAATTTCCTGATTGAATTTTCCCTCCAAAAGTGATATAATATTTAAGTAGGGTTGTATAAGTGTATATTCATCTGTTCTTTAAGTGTTTTTTTGTTGTTCTTTGAAAACTAAAAAGCAGGTCCCTCCGTTAAAGAGTTTCAGCTTTAGGATGAGAGTTTGATCCTGGCTCAGAGCGAACGCTGGCGGCGTGCCTAACACATGCAAGTCGAGCGGGGTAACATAGGAGCGACTCCTTCGGGGGTCAATCCTGTGTTACTTAGCGGCGGACGGGTGAGTAACACGTAGGTAACCTACCCCTGGGACTGGGACAACCCGGGGAAACCCGGGCTAATACCGGATAAGACCACGGGCTGGAAT